>Ga0065696_1000437_pt1 | contig 12515 bp, 15 predicted proteins | sample SwiRhiMetagenome_FD_59085 | JGI IMG/M metagenome (GOLD analysis project Ga0065696, IMG submission 59085) | Bulk soil microbial communities from switchgrass field near East Lansing, Michigan, USA - East Lansing bulk soil v2 (version 2) | ecosystem: Environmental > Terrestrial > Soil >...
CTTGCGTGCTGCTGGCAGACGGCTCGGGCCATGCGCGCGAATTGGAGCTGTTGTGTGCTGGTTTGTTGATGAGCAGCGACCAGCTTCGCATCGAGGTGTTGGGCACGGGCCAGCCTCTGGAAGAACTGCCGTTGCTATGTGAAGCAATTCAGCCCGCCGCGCTGGTGCTATTGGTCCAGGCGCCGCTGCAGGAAGATGCGCTCAAGCGGCTGCGCGCCCTTCAAATGGGCGTTACGTGCCCAGTAGCCTTGGCCGGCGACGCAGCTGCCGCTTCGTCGGCAGGGTTGCGGGGTTCTTCGATTGCCATTTTGGGCAATGACGAAGCGAGTATTTTGCCCAGGCTGGAAGCCTTGGTAAGGGGAACACTGCAAATTTGAATCCAGTCGTTCCAGCTAAGGAGGGTTATCTCAAACTGCATTGCAAACTTCATCCAGATCCTGCCAAGAGTTGATACAGAGCCTGACCAGGAACACTGGGATATGGGCTGAGAGAGTCGCCTTCCTGCCAGTTAATCCCACATCAGCTTTTTCTGGCTTTCGGTGTAATTAGATCCGAGGTCTGCTTAGTTCAGCCCTTTCATACGTACATTCGCCCTTTGCACCGCGGCCATTTTTTCAGGTCGCTTCATGCGTTTCCACTTTCTAATGTCTTCCTTGCTCCGCCCACAACTCACACACAGATCCCCCCTAAGTTGGCACACCGAGACGCAGGGATTTTCGATTTCTTTAGCCATCGTCAATAACCTTTAGCCAGGCGCTTCTGCCAATCACCACCCTGGATACGCTGGCATTCTTCTTCAGAGTCAAGGCAGACATTGCGATCTGAAAGGTTCAGATCGATGCCGACCTCATTCAACGCGATGGCCGTCAGCTCAAAGATGTGAGCCTTCGCGTCAACTTGGGCGAGCTTTCTGTCAGCCAGGGTTTCGAACACCCAGATTACCTTCAGGGTTTCAGCCAACGCGTTCAGGTCAGCAATGTGGGTGAGCCAGATAAAGCCTTTGATTTTACCTTTTGCTGTTTCGCACGCTTCGGTCAGCGCGGTTATCAACCGGCGTTCAATTCGCGCCAGTTCACGTTTCCCTGGAGGCATCGCAATTTCCTTTGGAGTTAATGGGGGAGGTCCTGATCAGGCAGGTCGAAATTCGACCGTCAGATGGCTGACCTCGTGAACCGGCTTGAGACGTTCACGAATGCTGTCGGCGTTCGCAGTGGCTTCACCAAGGACGCTGACGATGGCGGCATGGGCTTGCGGTCCAACCCGCCAGACGTGCAAGTCCGTGATGGTGGCATCCCCCGGTTTTTCAACCAGTTCGCGGATTTCCTCGGCAACGTGGGCGTCTGTTTGGTCCAGCAATACACCTGCGGTGGCCCCCATCAAGGTCCATGCCCACCGCGCGATAACGATGGCGCCGACGATGCCCATGACCGGGTCCAGCCATACCCAACCCAGATACCGACCGGCGAGCAGTGCAGCGATGGCCAGTACCGAAGTCAGCGCGTCTGCGATGACGTGGGCATAGGCCGATTTCAGGTTGTTGTCGTTTCCATGATGAGCATGGGTATGGCCATGATCATCATGATCGTGCCCATGACTGTGCCCGCGGCCCAGCAGCAGGGCACTGACGATGTTGACGATCAAACCGGCAATTGCGATGAGCGTAGCGATGCCGAACTGAACGTTCGTTGGCTGCAAGAGGCGCATGACGGACTCAACGCCAATGCCCAGGGAAACCATACCGAGAATCAACGCCGAAGCGAACCCGCCCAAATCTCCAACCTTTCCGGTACCGAAACTGTAACGCTGGCTGGAGGCGTGGCGTTTAGCATATCCGTACGCGGCTGCCGCGATGCCCAATGCGCCGGCATGAGTTGCCATGTGAAACCCATCGGCCAATAACGCCATCGAGCCTGTGATATACCCGGTGGTGATTTCACCAACCATCATCACAACAGTTAGAGCCACTACCCAAAGCGTACGCTTTGCGTTTTCGTCATGCGCTGAGCCAAGGAACACGTGGTCATGCGTGTAGTTGATGTTCTTGCTGTTCATGAGTGTGTGCCGGGATGTGTTCACTTGGAGTAACGGCGAATGGCTTCAAGAAGCTCTTCGACGCCCGTATTGCGCTCCTCTTCACTGAGTCCAGGGTTCGCAACATGCTCACGCGCGTGATCCTCGATGATTTCCTCCATCAAGCCGTTGATGGCTCCGCGAGTGGCAGCAACAAGGTGCAGTGTCTTTGCGCAATCGAGGTCCGACTCCAGTGCCCGTTCAACGGCCTGTATTTGTCCGGCGATGCGTTTAACACGCTTGAGAAGATCGTCTTGTTGCAGCGATATGGCCCATTGGATACGCCCCCTACCTATGTTGCGCACATGATAGGTATACCCCCTATGCCTATGCAAGGGGCGGCGGACAAAGGGATCATCTACGGCCGTTTAGGGGAAAGAGAGGACTTCATTGGGAACTCAGGTAGAGAGGTGAGGGAAGGGGAATGCCGCCTCTGCGGCCTTTTCCTTCAAGGCGCTCATGATCAGATCACTTTAATGGCCCGGCCAATGAACTGCACCGGACCCGTGGGTTTGCCGGTCTGCGATCCATTTGGATTTTCCAGAGTCAATTCGAAGAGCTGGTTGGGTTCCAGCGGGGGTAATTTATCCAGAGGGACTGAAAGCGTTTGCCCTGGTTTGACCAATCCAAGGGATACCGGTCCTTGCCAGCCGTCCGCTTTGGTCCAGAACTCAAGTGCTTTATCGGTTGGGACTTGCGCTACCACCAAGGGTATCAGTTGGATTTCCCTTGGGTTGCTCGCCTGAATGACCCAGCCGGGCGCCTGGCTTTGTGGAGCCACCAGAACGACCAGGTAGGTGGTCGGATTTACCGGAGCTGTTCGTGTCAGTAGTACTGATCCGAGCAAGAGCGTCGCGACAAGACCTGATCCCGCGAGCCCACGCCATAGGGGAAGAAGGTTCCACCATGAAGTTGGCTTCGCGGCGGCTGCCACTNCTGATGCTCGCCGGTCATTGCTATTCAAGCTACGCTCGATCCGCCTCCAGAGCAGCGGGGTAGGATTCTGCGGTTCAGCCAATTCGGTCAACGTAAGCAAGCGCTGTTCCCACGCATCTACAGCAGATCGCAAATCGAATTCCTGAGCGAGACGCTTTTGTATCTCGATGCGTTGCTCAGCCGGCAACGTGCCTAATACATACTCACTCGCCAGTTCGTCAATGTTCTCGGGATGGTCATCCTCCGGGCTTATGGTCATCCCATGCACTCCCGCAATACAACCAGACTGCGTTTGATCCAGGCTTTGACGGTCCCCAGCGGTGNGTCCAGTTTCTGCGAGATTTCAGAATGCGAATAGCCGTCTACATATGCATGAAGGATGCAGTTGCGACGTACCGGCTCCAGTTGTTCAAGGCATAAATAAATACGTCCTGAACGGGTTCGAAAATCGAAGGCCTCCACACTCTCTNACGATGTCTCCATGGATGACAAAGCTTGCAGTGCCATTTCACTTTGCTCGCTGACTTGTACNTCTCTGGCGTTATCTCGCATGAAATTGAGCGCCAGATGTCGCGTCACGCTGAAGATCCAGCCACGGGCAGAGCCTCGTGCCGGATCAAAACTGGCGGCACGGGTCCATATTTTGATGAAGGCATCGTGCACAATGTCTTCCGCCAAGGAGTTATTGCGAGCGATTCGCTTGGCAACCCCCAAAAGTCGAGCACTTTCCTGCTCATACAAGTCTCGCAGTGCCTGCTGCTCGCCCCGGGAGCAAGCAGCCAGACAGGCTTCATAGTCAAAACAGGGCTCAGGTAGGGACAAAGTTTTCAGCCGCCAGCTGGTAGAAATTTCCCAGCCATTGGGCTGGAGTTCCATCGGAGCAGAGTAGACGACTTTGTGCGATAACAACCTGTTCCAGGTAGTTGGCTTAATTGGTTGCCCAAAAAATATAGTCAGCCTGATATTTCACTACCTCACGTTTGCCTTTGTCAGCGGTGGAGCATTCAGTCGTGGCGCTACGCCGCCTTTTACGGCCACCCGTTGGATATAACTGACACCGCTCATCGCGCCATTGCCTTCCGCAGGGGTAGCCTTGACCAACTGATAAGGGAGGTCGCCAGTACCTGAGGGGGCAACTGCCAGTTGGGTCCCGGTAGTTTTTAGACCCGTCATTAGCTTGCCAGGTGGCAGGCGGTCCGAAGTAGGTGCCGACCTGTTTGCCGCTGCGATCATTTAGTACTGCTTTGGGCCCGACGAAAGCCCATTCAGTCTGGCCGGTGGCGTTTGTTTTGGAGCGACACTCATACGTGATTTCGCCTACGCCCACGGTTTCCAGCGCGACCTTATGACCGTCAGGAACCTTGATGCTGTCGGGCAGATCTGACTGGGCGTAGGCAGCTGGCAATGTGACTAACAAGCAGGAGGCAGCAAGCGTAGTACTGACAATGCCCAGAAATCGTTTAGCGTTCATACAAGTCTCTCCAGAAAGGTAATCAGTTCAGCAGCGTTGGCTACTACCTGTACTACCCATTGGAGGACAAACTGGATGCAGTTCTTGAAAAATATCAGTAATGGAAAGTTTGTAGCGATTGCTTAATCGCTGTCGATCTAGTGGCCTTGAAATGGGTAAGGGCGGGATTTTTACCCGCCCTCCATTGTTTAGCTCCGAACGAAAGCGAGCAGATCGGCGTTAATCGTATCGGCGTTGGTTGTAGGCATTCCATGCGGGAAGCCAGGGTAAATTTTCAGCGTACTGTTTTGCAGAAGCTTGGCTGACAGAACCCCGGAATTTTCATAAGGCACGATCTGGTCATCATCACCATGCATCACCAGAACGGGGATCTTGATGCTCTTCAAATCTTCGGTGAAGTCGGTCTGAGAAAAAGCCACGATCCCGTCATAGTGTGCCTTTGCACAGCCCATCATGCCTTGCCGCCACCAGTTCCGGATGATGCCCTCAGAGGATTTTGCACCTGGCCGGTTGTAGCCGTAAAAAGGTCCCGCTGGAACGTCGTGGTAGAACTGTGCGCGGTTGGCCTTCAGTTGTGCCTGCAAGTCGTCGAAAACTGACTTAGGCAGGCCGCCAGAATTACTCGGGGTCTGGACCATCAGCGGTGGGACGGCACTGATGATGGCGGCCTTCGACACTCGGTCTTCGCCGTGTCGCGCGATGTAATGAACGACTTCACCCCCGCCGGTGGAGTGGCCGACATGGACTGCTCCTTGTACGCCGAGGTGATCAACCACGGCCGCGACGTCGTCAGCATAGTGATCCATGTCGTGTCCGTCCCACACCTGACTGGAGCGCCCGTGACCACGTCGGTCGTGTGCAACAACCCGGTAACCGTTGGCCAGGAAAAAGAGCATTTGCGCGTCCCAATCGTCCGCGCTCAGTGGCCATCCATGATGGAAAAAAGATTACCTGGGCATCGTGCGGCCCCCAGTCTTTGTAAAAGATCTCAACACCGTCTCGCGTAGTGACATACCCCATGTTCGCATCTCCTGAATGAAGTGAAGGCCTAAACCGAATCGTGTTTCGATCAAGGCCCTGAATGAACAAAGTGCAGCCCATCCAATAGGCGGTTCAGAGGGCGCGTGTTTCTGGATCTGTCTGCCCCATGATTTCCATGACGGCTGAGCAACACGTGGCACTCGAGCCGCTTGGCCACCCGAAGACTTTAGGTTTAAAGTCAACTTTAAGGTCAATAGACTTTTTGAGGTGGAATATGAGAATAGGCGAACTGGCGAAAATCAGCGGGTTGGCGCCTTCACGCATTCGCTTCTACGAAGCGAGCGGCCTGATCAAGTCGGTCGAGCGTAAAGCCAATGGTTATCGGGATTANGCNCCTGACATCCAGTGGGTTCTGGAGATCATCACCGGCGCGCAGGCGGCGGGCTTTTCATTGGAAGAAATTCGGCAATTGATGCCGATGAATGCGAGTGGTTGGCAGCACGAAGAGTTGCTCAGTGGCCTCAAGCAAAAGGTTGAGGAAATCGAAGTCCTGCAGCAGCGGTTGGCCCAGAACAAAGCGCAACTTCTGCTGGTCATCAAAGGCATCGAGGGTAAGCCCGAGGGCATGGCGTGTGCAGACAATGCGCAATTGCTGTTGCATCGTCTGCGCGATGAGGGTGTGGCAGCCACTTCAGGTCGCCGTGATGCAGCGTCTTCCAGGAAAAAAACAGCCCGTCAGGCTTTCGAGGCCTGACAGGCGCAACAGGTTTCAGCGCTCGCCAACCAGGGTGGCAAGTGGTTTTGGCGCATAGAGCGCGCTCTGGAACTCAGGCACATATTCGTACTTCATCATTTTCCCCAGCTTCAGGGAGCGGATGTAGTTCGACAGACTGTCATCCCAAGAGAAGATGCCTATTTTTGCAAAAATCTGTTTGCGATTACCTCCAGTCAGTAAAGACACAGGCGCAGAAGCTCTTCATCTACCGTTATCCATCGCTCTTCCTATGCGCTGTTTTGCTGAGCCCTATAGGTTGAATGGCACCGCTTCCAGGTGCCTTGTACTCGCCCGTTAAAGCCAGGCTTTGATTTGCGCACAAACGGCTTGAGTTGAAATGCCGTAACGATCATGCAGCGTCGGCAGCGCCCCGGCATCGAGGAACGCATCGGGCAAGGCGATCTGCCTGAAGGTTGGCGTCACTCCGTTGCGCAGCAGCACTCCGGCAACGGCCTCACCGAGACCGCCAATTATCGAACTGTTTTCTGCGGTGACCACCAGTCGACCTGACTTCCTAGCCTCGGCAAGAATGGTTTGTTCATCCAGTGGTTTGATCGTCGGTACGTGCAATACGGCGACATCGACGCCGTCCGCTTGCAGTTCTTTGGCTGCTTCCAGTGCACGCATGGTCATCAGACCGGTGGAGATGATCAGCACATCGTTACCGGTGCGCAGGGTCTTGGCCTTGCCGATCTCAAATTTATAGCCGTACTCGTCCAGCACCAGCGGTACATTGCCGCGCAGCAAGCGCATGTACACCGGCCCCTGATGCGCGGCGATGGCGGGCACGGCTTGTTCAATTTCCAGGGCATCGCACGGGTCGACGATCATCAGATTAGGCATGGCGCGGAAGATTGCCAGGTCATCGGTGGCCTGGTGGCTTGGGCCGTAACCGGTAGTAAGGCCGGGCAACCCACAAACGATTTTGACGTTGAGGTTTTCTTCGGCAATCGCCATGCAGATGAAGTCATAGGCGCGGCGCGAAGCGAACACCGCGTAGGTGGTGGCGAAAGGCACGAAGCCTTCGCGGGCCATACCCGCGGCCGCACTCATCAGCAACTGTTCGGCCATGCCCATTTGATAGAAACGGTCGGGATGTGCTTTGGCGAAGATATGCAGGTCGGTGTATTTGGACAGGTCGGCGGACAGGCCGACGATGTCTGAACGCTGTTCTGCCAGCGCCGCGAGCGCATGACCGAAAGGCGCGGATTTCGTGGCTTGGCCTTCCGAGGCAATCGAAGCGATCATCGCTGAGGTGGTCAGGCGTTTCTTGGTCGGTTCGGCAACCGAAGTCGGAGTGTTGGCGGCGTTGCTCATTGGTTTTTTCCTTCTTCAAGATTGTTCAGTGCCAGATCCCATTCGTGNTCTTCCACGCGGATGAAGTGGGTCTTCTCCCGGGTTTCGAGGAAGGGCACGCCTTTGCCCATTTTGGTGTCGCAGATGATCACCCGAGGCTGAGTGCCAGGATGATTGCGGGCGGCATCGAACGCGCTGACCAGCGCCTCCAGATCATTGCCGTCAATGCGCTGGGTGAACCAGCCGAACGCTTGCCAGCGATCGACGATGGGTTCAAAGGACAGGATTTCACTGGAGTAACCGTCGGCTTGCTGGTTGTTGACGTCGACGATGGCGATCAGGTTGTCGAGCTTCCAGTGTGACGCCGACATCACGGCTTCCCAGGTTGAGCCTTCATTCAGTTCGCCGTCCGACAGCAAGTTGTAGACGAAGGAGGGCGACCCTTTGCGCTTGAGGCCCAGGCAGGCACCGACCGCGATGCCAAGACCCTGACCCAGTGAACCACCGGTGATTTCCATGCCCGGCGTGTAGGCGGCCATGCCCGACATCGGCAGGCGGCTGTCGTCCGCACCGTAGGTTTCCAGCTCGTCGAGCGGGATGATTTCGGCTTCGATCAAGGCCGCGTACAACGCAATGGCGTAGTGACCGATCGACAGGTAAAAGCGATCGCGCTCTTCCCATTCAGGATCTTCGGGCCGATAGCTCAGGGCATGGAAGTAGGTTACTGCCAACAGGTCGGCGGCACCGAGGGCCTGGCCGACGTAGCCTTGTCCCTGAACTTTCCCCATTCGCAGCGCGTGGTGGCGAATGTTATGAGCGCGCTCCACCAGGGTCTTGGATGAAACGTATGAAGGATTAGTCGTCATGGTGAAAACTCCGTAAATCAACGATTGACCAAGGCGGCGGGAATGCGCAGCACCAGGGTGGCTCCGGCGAGCAGTACGCCAGTGATCAGATACATGCCGATAGCGCTGGAACCGGTCAGTGTGGTTATCCAGCCAATCAGGTAGGGCGAGCAGAAGCCGGCGAGGTTGGCGAAGCTGTTGACCGCCGCAATGCCGGCGGCAGCGGATACCCCACCGAGCAGCGTGGTGGGCAGCATCCAGAACATCGACGTCGCGGACAGGATTCCTGAAGCGGCCAGGCAAAGACTCAGGATGGAGAGCATCACATTGCCCCCCATCATGGCCGCGAGGCTCAGGCCGATGGCCCCGGCAATCATCGGAACAATCAGGTGCCAGCGGCGCTCGCGGTGTTTGTCGCCACTGCGTCCGGCATACAACATGGCAGCAATTGCACAGAGGTAGGGCAGGCTGGTCAGCAGNCCGATTTTCATCGGGTCGGATACCCCTGCGTTGCGCACCAGGGTAGGTAACCAAAAGGTGATTGCGTACTGACCCATCACGACACAGAAGTAGATGGCGGCCAGTAACCAGAGTCGACGGTCGCGGATGAATTCGCCAATAGAGGCATGCGTTACTTTCTTCTGGTCATCCTCGGCCAGCTCGCGGGTGATCAACGCTTTTTCGTCGTCGTTGAGCCAGCTGGCTTGATGCACGCCATCCTTGAGATAGCTCAACACCAGCAGTCCAACCACAACGGTGGGCACAGCCTCCAGCACGAACATCCACTGCCACCCGGCCCAGCCGTGTACACCGGCGAAGTGAGTCATGATCCAACCAGAGATCGGGCCGCCCACCATCCCCGACAACGGAATCGCGATGAACCACAGTACAGTCATGCGGGCACGACGGTAAGACGGGAACCAATAGGTCAGGTACAACAGCAGACCCGGTGCCAGGCCGGCTTCGGCAATCCCGAGCAGAAAGCGCAACACATAGAATTGCCACGCGGTTTCGACGAAGGCGAACAGGGCGGAGACGATGCCCCAGGTGATCATGATGCGCGCGATCCAGACTCGCGCCCCGACCTTATGCAGGATGATGTTGCTGGGAACTTCGCAGAGGAAGTAGCCGATGAAGAACATGCCCGCGCCTAGCCCGTAGACCGTTTCGCTGAGCGCCAGGTCGTTCATCATTTGCAGCTTGGCAAAGCCGACGTTGACGCGATCGAGATAGGCGCATAGGTAGCACAGCATCAGGAACGGCATCAGGCGCCACGCGGTTTTACGGTAGGCGTTGGAGCGCACGGTCGAAACCGCTTCGAGCGACAGGGTAGTCATGATGGTCTGATCTCTTGTTTTTATTGACCGCCAGGCAATCAAGCCTGGCTGTGTCATCGATCCAGAACCGCACGGGCCTTGCAGGCCCGCCCAGGTGTACTCAGTGAATCAGCATGCCGCCGTTCACATCCAGAGTGATGCCGGTCAGGTATGAGGATAGGTCGCTGGCCAGGAATAGCGCCGCATTGGCCACATCCTGTGCTTCGCCGAGACGACCCAGCGGGATGCCGTCGATGATCGCGTGGCGGCGTTCATCCTGCATCAGGCCGCCGGTGATGTCGGTGTGAATCAGGCCGGGGGCGATGGAGTTGACGCGCACCTTGTCCGGCCCCAGTTCCCGAGCCATGGCCTTGGCCAGGCCCAGCACACCGGCCTTGGCGGCGCTGTAATGAGGGCCACCGAAAATGCCGCCGCCGCGTTGAGCGGAAACCGACGACATGCACACGATGCTGCCGCCGGACTGCTGGCGCATGAGCGGAATCACCGCCTGGGACATGAGCAAGGTTCCGCGCAGGCTGACGTCCAACACCTTGTCGTAATCCGAAGGGCGAATGTCCAGAGTCTTGAGGGGTTGGGTGATGCCGGCGTTATTGACGAGGATGTCGATGCGACCGAAGTGCTCGATGATTTTCGCGACAGCCTGCTGCACTTGGGATTCGTCTGCGACGTTGGCGGCGAGGCCGAGATGACCTTCACCCAGGGAGGCGGCGGCATCCCGTGCGGCGGATTCGTCCAGATCGAGGATCACCACACGTGCGCCTTGTTGCGCGAAGGTGGTCGCTGTAGCGCGGCCGATACCACGTGCGGAAGCTGCACCGGTGATGATCGCGACTTTGCCTTGAAGAAGCATGGAAGAGTACCTCTGATTGTTTTTATTGGGTCGATCCTCGAAGAACCGATGACTCAGCTTGTTCTCCACGCTGACCCTGAGCAATAACGCGAATGTCACTCGATGCTGAAAAAAATTCAGCACTCGCCAACCAACTCTTCCAATGTTTGAATAGCTGAACGCCCGGCACAAGCCACCTGCAGCGGAATAGCAATAATCATGAGTTCACCTGGCGATGCACCTCCGATCCTTCCACCACTGAAAGCCATTCAGGCCTTTGAGCAGACGGCACGCTTTGGCAACGTTGCCCGCGCCGCCGAACTGCTCGACCTGACGCCCTCGGCAGTCAGTCATCAGTTGGCCAAACTCGAGGCAATGATCGGGCGGCAGTTGTTTATCAGAACGGCCAGGGGAGTGACATTGACCCCGGTCGGCGAGCAATATCTCACTGAGGTTTCCGGCATTCTGCACAGTCTGGCGGTGGCCACCGAACGGGCCACCAGCGATGTCAGCCTCGATTGCCTGCGACTGCACTCGTCGCCCAGTTTCGGCCTGTTGTGGCTGATGCCGCGCCTGGAGCAATTTCGCCAGAGNCATCCCGATATCCAGCTCAACCTCTCGTGCTCCTACGAGTCGCTGCACTTCAGTCGCGACAAGATCGATGTGGACATTCGCCACGGCATGCCCAACTGGCCCAGCTACGAAGTACGGACGATCCGCAATGAAAAGATTGCCGTGCTGGCGTCCCCGAAACTCTTGGAAAAACGCCCCATCCTGGCGGTCGCGGATTTACTGGACTGCAATCTGATCCTGTCGGAGGCCACGCTGATAAAGTGGCCGCAGCTGTTTGCCCAACATGGGCTGTCTCGTCCGGAAAAACCCTACACGCTTAGCTTTGACCGCTCCTACATGACGCTGGAGGCAGCCAGCCACGGTCTTGGATTTGCCTTGGAAAGCACGCTGCTGGCGCAGGACTATCTAGCGTGTGGAACGTTAGTCGAGGTAGCGCAAGAGTTGAGCGCCCCAATCACTGCACACCACCTGGTTTTCCCCAGAGCCCATGCAAATTTCCCTCGGGTGAGAAGATTTCTGGAGTGGATGCAGAATGAGTTAGGACATGACTTCAATTACTGATGCCATTTCAACGCAGGCCGATTGCTGCCTTCGTTTCCAGCCCATCACAAAATAGAAAACGTGTTCCAGCGGATACCACCGGCCGAACACTATGAGCGTGTCTACAACCATTAAGATCTGGTGCGGACAACAAAACGCCGGCATGAGCCGGCGTTTTGCTTACTGGGTTTTATCGCAAAGCCTGACGGGCGAGCTTAGCGAAACGCCGGNACCACCTGCTTGATGAACAGCTCCAGGGATTTTTTCTTCTCNGCGTGAGGCANGCTGTTATCGCACCAGAAGCTGAACTCATCGACGCCCAGTTCCTGGTAGTACTTGATGCGCGGGATGATTTCCTCTGCCGTGCCGATCATGGCGGTTTTGTGCAGGCTTTCGAGTTCGAACTCCGGGCGAGCAGCGAATTTCTCTTCCGGGCTCGGCGCCAGGAAGCCGTTGACCGGCACTTCCTTGTTGCCGAACCAGGCATCGAAGGTGCGGTAGAACTTCGAGATCGCCTTGGCACCGACTTTCCAGCCCTCTGGGTCATCGGCCGCATGCACGTGGGTGTGACGCAGCACCATCAATTGCGGACGCGGTACGTCCGGGTTGTTGTCGAGGGCGGCCTGGAACTTGTTCTTCAGGTCGAGGACTTCTTCGTCGCCCTTCATCAGCGGCGTGACCATCACGTTGCAGCCGTTGGCCACGGCGAAGTTGTGCGAGTCCGGGTCGCGGGCGGCGATCCACATCGGCGGGTTGGGCTTCTGGATCGGTTTGGGCACGCTGGTGGAGGTAGGGAATTTCCGAGATATCACCGTCGTGGGCAGTAGTCGCCTTGGCCACAGGGCGCGGCACCACCGGAACC
>Ga0065696_1000181_pt1 | contig 12444 bp, 11 predicted proteins | sample SwiRhiMetagenome_FD_59085 | JGI IMG/M metagenome (GOLD analysis project Ga0065696, IMG submission 59085) | Bulk soil microbial communities from switchgrass field near East Lansing, Michigan, USA - East Lansing bulk soil v2 (version 2) | ecosystem: Environmental > Terrestrial > Soil >...
GATCACCATCGCGGCCAATACCCTCGATGAGAACGCCGCTAAGGCGGGTACTGTCGCCGGTACCTTCACGGCCACCGACGAAGAAACGCCACGGTCGGGTCTGACGATCACCTTCACGGGTAACAGCAACGCAGACGGCTACTACAGCCTGTCTGGCAACAACGTTGTGTTGACTCAGAAGGGCGCGGATTTTGTTAACGCCGGCAATCAACTGCCGAAGATCGATCTGACCGTCACCGATCCTGAGGGGCTGAACTCCCACAGCACCGGGCAGCCGACCGTGATTTTGGTCGACGACACTCCAACCGCCAGCAACGGCTACATCCAGAGCAACGAAGACACCTCGGTCGAACTGACCTGGGCCACCTTCGGCGTCAAGGATGAAGACTCCGCGAACCCGAAAGTGGTGTTCACCAGCCTGCCTGCCGGCGCCATCGAGTACAACGTCAACGGCACGTGGGTCAAACTCACCACCAACGATCTGAAGACCGATACCTCGGCGGGCAAGTCGTTCAGCCAGGCTGACTTCGATAACCACAATGTGCGTTACACCCCGGCAGCCAACGAGTCGGGCGACAACAGCTTCGGCGGCACCGGCGTGGGTAACATGCAAGGCGATTACACCCAGCTGAAGTTCCAGGCTACCGACGGCAACTCCTACAGCGACACCAAGACCATCACTGTGGATATCCACCCGGTGACGGACGTTCCGGTCGTGACGGTCGGCGCATTCGGCGCTGTGCCGACAGGCTTGACCATTCAAACCTGGACCGGCGGCACCCTGCGCACTGATTTGGGGACCAACGGTAACGGTGTGGTCAACTCCAGTGACCTGATCAAGGTGATCGACGCCAAGACCGCTGCGAGTGCTGTCTCTACGGGCGTGACCAGCAGTGTCAGCAACAGCAATGTGGCGGATGGCACCGCGACCAAGGTCTCTGGCCTGATCTACCTGGAAGCCGGCAAGAGCTATACCTTCACCGGTACCGCCGATGACAGCCTGGCAATCACCGTAGGCGGCAAGTTGGTCGCCAGCGAGACCTGGAGCAAGGGCAGCGCGATTACCGGGACGGCCTATACGCCGACCGAGTCGGGCTATTACACCCTCGATATCTACCATTACAACCAGGCCGGCGCGGGCAACTACGACGTCAATGTGTCGATCAACAATGGCCCGTCGATGTCGCTGGGCAACAGCGGCGTGCAGACCTACACCAGCGTGGAAGCGTTGAAAGCGGCCGGTGCGGTCCTCGGTGACAGCCACGTGGTCAACGGCGAAGGCTATTACACCGGCTACGTCTACAACCGTGGGCCGGAAGACACCGCCATCAAGGTCGCGCCGATTACCACCACGTTTGTCGACAACGACGGTTCGGAATCCCACAAGGTGGAAATCAGCGGCTTGCCGGCAGGCACCGTGATTACCGACGGCACCACGGGGCACAGCATCACCTCGACTGGCGCAACCACGCTGTACGATGTCAGCACCTGGAACCTGAAAACCCTCACGGTTACACCGTTCAAGGACTCCACCGCCAGTTTTGATCTGACCGTGAAAGCGACGGCCAAAGAGTTGAGCACCGGCGTTGAAGCGGTGACCACTGGCAAAGTGAGCATCGTGGTCACTGCGGTCAATGACGCGCCAACCCTGGACCTCAGCACCGTCGACGGTTCTGTTGCCACTGGCTTCAGCACCTCGTACACCGAACGCGGCACCAACGGCGTTGCGATTACCGGCAATGTGGCCATCGCTGACGTCGACAGCACCCAGATGCAAAGTGCGACCATCACCCTGAAAAACGCCAGTTCGGGTGACGTGCTCAGCTCCAACCTGGTGGCAGTGGGCGGTACCTACAAAGGCGTCACCGTGACCAGCGTCGGCACCGACGTCAGCGGCAAGATCGTGCTGACCCTGTCGGGTGTGGCGGATGCTGCGACCTACAAGGCGCTGCTCGAGTCGTTCCAGTATTCCAGCACCAGCAAGTACCCGGCCATTGGTGACCGCACCATCGACATCGCCGTGACTGACAATGAAGGCAGCAACAGCCTGAGTTCGTCGGTGGCGACGACCACCATCACGGTCAAGCCCCAGGTCTACACCCCTGTCACCGAAGGCGGTGCGGCGGCGGATACCATCGACCTGGGCTCCAGCTCGGCCAACAACATCGTGGTCGGCGACAAGGGCGGTATCACCACCCCGGGCAGCAACTACAACATCGCGTTTATCGTCGACACCTCGGGCAGTATCGGGTCGAGTGCGATGTCGTCGATCAAAACCCAGCTCTCCAGCATTTTCGATACCTTGATCGCCAACGCCAAGCTGACGGGGTCGGGTGTGGTGAAAGTGCTGCTGGTCGACTTCGATACCAAGGTTGAATCGCAGGTGTCGGTCAACCTGGCCGACCAGGCTGCCGCCAAGGCTGCCTTGCAGGCCGTGTTGAACAATATGGCCTCCAACCCGAGCGACGTGACCAACTACCAGGATGCGTTCAATGCGGCAACGGCCTGGTTCAAGAGCAATGATGCCACCAGCAACGCCGGTGCAAAAAAACCTGACGTATTTCATTACCGACGGTGAGCCGAATGTGTACAACGCTACGTATGACAACATCAGCCTGGGGTATACCAGTTCCTGGTGGGGTTCTAACGTCACCTTCGACAACAAGGTCAACAGCGGCACCTACACCTTGGGCCAGACCACTCCGGTCACCGCAACGATCTACGGCCAGACGCAGGTCATCGTCGACAAGGATGGCAAGGTCTACTCGTACGACTCGTACGGCACCAAGACCTTTGAAGGTTATGTTGTGTCCGATGGCCGTGGTGGTTTCGACGTCGCGGGCGCTGCCGGCAACTCCGGCCGTTATGACTACGCGCTGGAATACGCCAAGTCGGCTTACACAGCGCTGACGACGGCGGTCTCGGGCGGTGTTGAAGTACAAGCCATCGGCCTGGGCAACAACGTCGATAAGGACATGCTCCAGAAGTACTTCGATACCGACAAGACGGTCAGCACCATCGACACCGCGAAACTGGCGGATACCATCACCGGCCATACCGCAGATGCGGTGCCGACAGCGTTTCCGGCGGTTCGGGCAACGACATCATCTTCGGTGACCTGATCAGCTACAAAGGCCAGGAAGGCAGTGCGGCACTCAAGGCGTTCGCCGCCGAGAAGCTGTCCACCACCGTCGACCAGATCGATGATCGCACCTTGCATCAGTACATCACCGAGCACGTGCAGGACGTCGGTGCACTGGCCAACGCGTCGAACATCTATGGCACCAATGATGGCGGCGACACCCTGATCGGCAATGCCGGCAACGACATCCTGTTCGGCCAGGGTGGCAACGACACCCTCTCCGGCGGTGCCGGCAACGACATCCTGGTGGGCGGCAAGGGTAACGACATCCTGACCGGCGGCGCGGGTGCCGATACCTTTGTGTGGCTCAAAGGCGACACCAACACCAACGGCGGCTTTGATCGCATCACTGACTTCAAGCACGGCGAAGGCGACAAGCTGGACCTGTCCGATTTGCTCCAGGGCAATAACGACAACAACTTGTCCAGCTACTTGAAGCTGACCACCGACTCGTCGGGTAATTCGACGTTGAGCGTCAGCAGCACCGGGTCGTTCACGGCGTCGGGTGGCGGCACGGCTGATGTCACCATCAAGGTCGATGGCGCCAACTGGGGGGCTGGCAGCTCCGCGATCAACAACCTGATCGCCGGTGGCGACTTGACCGTCAAGCACCACGACTGATCACCCACGGGGCGTCAATCTTTAGAGATTGGCGCCCCGTTGGCATCGGCTTCGGAAAAATGCGTGTAATCTCTGTGGGGCCGTGCGCGGCGCCTGCAGGGATTTTTTATTGGGAGAACGTTGATGTTCTACGTGCAACGCGATCAACACAACGCTTTGATTCGCGTCGAAGCGCAGGCCTACGCCGAAGCCACCGAGACGCTGCCGGCTGACCATCATGAGATTCAGGCGTGGTTTGCCGATGATCTGGTCGACAACAGCCTCAAACAGCTCAAGCAAAGTGACCTTGAGATGATTCGAGTGCTGGATGACTTGATCCAGGTACTGATCACCAAGAACGTGATGAGCATCACCGACTTGCCGCCGGCAGCACAGGCCAAGTTTTTGGAGCGTACCCAGGCCAGGGCGGCGTTGGGTGGCTTGAGCGAGCTGATCAATGACGATGAAACCGGTTTGATCTGACGCCCACGCACCTCCTTCACGGCGTACCCGTCAAGGAGGCACGATGCGTCAGTGCTTCACTTCCAGGGCGCCGGTTCACCGACCAGTTGGCCTTGCACCCCTTCAATACCCATCTCGCGAATCACTCGCAACTCACCCTCGGTTTCTACTCGCTCGGCAATCAGCGGCAGGTCAATGCTGTGGGCGGCGCGCTGGATCGCTTCGATAAAGAAGCGCTTATGGCTTTCCTGGTCGATGGCGCGGATGTAGCTGCCGTCGATCTTGAGGTACGCCAGGCCCAGGTTCGCGAGGTTGCCGATCATGCTGAAGCGGCCACCGAAACGTTGCAGGCCGAGGCTGTACCCGAGGCTGCGCATACGGCGGGTAAGACGCTCCAGCTGGGTTTGCTCGGGCACTTGCTCTTCGCCGATCTCCAGCGTCAGGCGCGGCCCCAGTGCCGGGTGCTGGGCCAGGCGTTCGAACACCCGCTCCAATGCCTGAGGGTCATTCAAGGTCGCGGCCGAGAGGTTCAGCGCCACTGATTGGTCGTGCTGTGTCAGGTGCTTGATCACCAGGTCGAGCATCAGTTGATCGAGGCGCGCGGTCCAGCCGAAGCGTTCCAGCCAAGGCAGGAAGTGGCCGGCCGCGATGGTCTGGTCCTGATTATCGAGCAGGCGGGACAGCACCTTGTAATGCAGCACCTGTCGGGTGTCGCTGCTGCTTACTACGGGCTGGAAAAACAAACGGAAGCGCCCTTGATTCAGGGCGTCGTCGAGCAATGTGTGCCAGTTGTGCGGGTCGTCGCTGGCGGTGCCCGTGGTCCGGTGTTCCAGGCACACCCAGCTTTGGCCAACGCTGGCTTCAGCCTGGGCCAGTGCCTGGTCGGCCAGCATCAACAGGTCTGCCGAGGCATCGCCAGGGTTGTACGGCGCCAGCCCGATGAAGGCCACGGCCGACATATCGGTGGCGCCCGTTTCGTGCAGGCTTTGCAGGGTGCTTTCCAGCGCCTGGGCCAGTTGCAGCGCTTCGTCCCGCACCAGGCCCGGGGCAAGCACCGCGAACTCACCACCTCGACTGCGGGTGATCAGGTTTTGGGTTTCCGGGTATTTGGCACAGGTTCGCACCAGCTGCTGGCTGACGGCCTGCAACAGTTGGTCGGTACGCTGCCCGCCCAGGCGCTGGTTGAGACCGCTCAAATCGTTGACCCGCAACATCAGCAGGTAGCCCGAACTGGACTCTTCGAGATTGCTGACCCGCGATTGCAGTTGCATCTCGAAGTAGCGACGGTTGGCCAGCCCGGTCAGGCTGTCCTGGTAGGACTCCACCCGCAGCTTCTCGCTGCGCTCGGTCTGCTCGTGGAACAACGCCTTGAGCTTCTCCACCATCTGGTTCATGGCCTGCACGACACGGCGTAATTCGGGGGTGCGGGGCAGGTCGGGCAGGCTGAGGAACTCGCGACGCGCAATGGCGTGGGACTGCTCCACCATATAGTCCAACGGCTTCAACTGGCGGCGCAGCAACAGCGCGCCCAATACCGCACTCACGGCACCGCAGATCAGCAGCCAACCCAGGCTGCCCAGTGCGCTTTGCCAGAGTTTTGCCAGGGCAAACATCGGGTGACTGACCACTTCAACCCGTGCCGCCTGCTGCCAGCCACGGCTGACGATGGCATCGCCGCCGGCCGGCGCCAGGCCGATCATCTTCACGAACCAGGCCGGTACGCTGCTGGCGTCCGGCTCGGCGGCACGCTCCACCAGCACCTGGTTATTGCTCAGGTCCACCACGCGGATGCTTGCGTAGTAGCCACTGTCAAAGATTGAGCTGACCATCAGTTCGGTCATCGCCGGGTCGTCGATGTTCGGCGTCAGTGACAGTGCCAGCGCAGTGGCCGCGTCCTGGGCGTGGGAGCGCAGTTGGTTGACGTACTGGGTACGCGAACTCTCCAGGCTGACGATGAAGCTACCGCTGAACGCGACCACCAGGAACACGCAGATAGCGATCAGCAATTGTTTGAACAGTGACATCGTAGCTCCTGTTAATTATCCGAACTGGCCGGAAACCCTTCTGCGCTCATTTTCTTCAACACGTCCTGCCAGCGTGACAGGCGCTTGGTGTCACCGACTTTTTTGTTGCCTGTCGCGCCGGTCAACCACAGCCCTTCGCCGTTAAACGCATAAACGGGCAGCAGGTCTGGACGTTGGCTGGCAGGCAGGATGGGGTCCATCAGGCTGTCCAGTACCAGGGGCATGGCTTCGGGGCTTGCATAGTATGTCAGCACCATATGCGCACGGTTCTGGCGCAAGGCCTTGACGTAGGTTATGCGCAGCTTCTCGGCCGGTACGCCCAGATGCCGCAGGCTGAAGTATTTGGCGATGGCGTAGTCTTCACAATCGCCCGCGCCTTTCCACAGGGATTGAATGGGGGTCGCCCAATAATCAATCTCGTGCCACAGGTCGATGTCTTCCTCGTAGTGCAACTGGCGGTTGAAGAACAAGTTCACCACGTTGAGCTGCTCGGCCTCACTTACCTGCTTTTGCGTCGACAGCAATTGTTGCCACGCATCGATGCGCTGACGCCCGGGGCCCAGCGGCCCGTAAAGCGACTCGGCGCGGCGGCTGATCTGGCTGAAATCCCAATCGGCGAGCAAATCGCCCAGCAGGCCGCCACCCAGCAACAGCGTGATGGCAAGACCGTACAGAATCCGCGGGAGTTTAAAGCGTAACGCCACTGCGATTACCCAAGCTTGCAGCATTGAAGGTGCGGCAATGGTGCGGTGATACTGGGTAAAAAACAATGGCACGATGAAATCACCGCCATTGAATTGGAGTAAATATGCGTCAGGAAATTGGCCTTTTTCCGCTCGTCTGAAAGGGTGGTGTGGGTTTCATCAAAATAATGACACCTTGTTAGTGCTGTCACAGAATATGGCAACGAAGACGCCTACAAAAAAGACCTGCGGTGAAGCCTCACCTTGCCGACCTTTCACGTCTTTAAAATGGCGCTGTGAAGGAGCCCCGGCTATGAGCCGCACTGATGATCTATTTGCCTTGTTCGGCAAGGGCGTTTCCCGGGACCCCACGGGAAGAANTGCGCGCTTGCACTTTTTTGGCAGCATTCCGTTCGATGATGGCACTCGGGTAAACCACAAAGAGGGTTCGCGCCTAAGTGCTCAGGGGACTTATGCCCATGAACATCCACAAAATGAACCATTGAGCGCGCTGCGCCCGACCGTTGTGGCGTTGGTGTCAGTCAATGGTGGCGTGGGCCGCAGCACCTTGGCTACGGCGCTGAGCAGCGGCCTGCAGCGTCTGGGTGAGTCGGTCGTGGCGGTGGACCTGGATCCCCAGAATGCCTTGCACCAGCACTTCGGTGTCGATCGTGAGCTACCTGGCGTGGGCCGTAGCAGCCTGCTCAACAGACCCTGGCAGAGCATCCTGCAATCGGGGTTCGCCGGATGTCAGGTAATCCCCTTTGGCGATACCGACACCCAGCAGAAGGAAAACCTGCAACGTTGGTTGACCCGTGAACCGAAGTGGCTGGCTCAGCGCCTGTCGGCACTGGGGCTGAGCGAAGGGCATACGGTGATCGTCGATACCCCCGCAGGGAACAACGTTTATCTCCATCAGGCCTTGAGCGTGGCCGATATTGTGCTGGTGGTTGCCCAACCGAATGCCGCATGCCTCGGCACGCTGGATCAATTGGACGCACTGCTGGCGCCCCACCTTGAGCGTGAACGCCCACCCCGTTGTCACTTTGTGATCAATCAACTGGACGAAAACTCGGCGTTCAACCTGGATATGCTCGATGCCTTCAAGCTGCGTCGAGGCGAATACCCGTTGGAAGTCGTCCACCGTGATCCGGCGATCAGCGAAGCCCTGGCCTTTGCGGCCGACCCGCTGGCCGGCTCGGTCCCGAGCCTGGCCGGTGACGATATCAGTGAACTTTGCCGGTTATTGATCGCCCGTAAAAAGCGCGCCTAAAGCACGGTTTATACGCTTGACGCCAGATGCTTATGCACAATCGGAGGGGTACGGGTGTCACGAAACTGCTGTTTTGTGCAACCGTTCTCAACAAGCCGCAACTGCCTGTTTTACGTGCGTTTTATTGTATGAACAAAAAATGAACAGCGTGGCTTTTTGCCGTTAGCGTAGATGGCTACAGGCTTTGTAAAGATTCCATCAACAGAGTTATCCACGAGGTCGGGGTGCGACAATTCTGCCCCTTAATCGCGCTCGGCAAGCACCATCAAGTTGCGTGGTGTCAGTGCGGTTTCGCAGAAGCTGCCCACCTCGACCCTGTAGCCACGTTCGGCCAGAAACAGTGCCCGATCCAGGACCAGCCACAGCTCAAGTGGGCGCCGAAACAGCCCACGCAGCAACTCCAGGTTCCTGACCTCGGCCAAACGTCGCCAGCCGTGCGCTTCCAGCGCCGCCCAATCCTGTTCACCTGTGGATAACCCTTTGAGACTGGCCAATGCCTGGCAGTAGTCGGCGAAGGGTTTGTCCAGCCAACCGGCGGGCAGGGACGGTGTGGGCAGGTACTCGTCGCAGTGGCGTAACTGGCGTTGTAACTGATCGAAACCCAGGCGGCGGGCCATTGAGGTGTCCCGCTGCAGCCGCACGCGTTTGCCGGCCGTGACGGTTTCGCTGAGGGGCAGGCCAAGGTCGTCGACCGACAGCCGCAAGGCTGAAGCACGGCCCGCTTCGGACAGCGGCTGGTAGGCGTCCGTGTTGATGCGGTTGTAGCAGCACGGCGCCATGGCCAGTTGCTTGCAGCCGGCGGCACTGGCCAGTTGCAGCAGGCGCACATGCAGGTCGCCGCAGGCATGCAGGGCGACGGGGGTGTACTCAGGGTCTAGGCTCACGTCTGCCATGACATCTTGCAGGCGATGGGTGACGGGCAGGCCGTGGTAGTCGCTCAAGGCCTGGCCTGCCGCGATCAGCGCCGGGTCGTATTCCAGGCAGGTCAGCTGTTGGTTGGTGTGCAGCAGGCGGCGGCCGAGGTGGCCCTTGCCGGCGCACCAGTCCAGCCAATGCCGGGGTGTTTGCGCAAACTGCAGCGCGGCGCCGAAGGCTTCGATTTGCTGCCATTTACGCCCGGGTACGTCGACATTCAGGCGGTGCGCCGCCGGTTGCAGGGGCTGCGTCGGTAACTTATCCACAGCACTGAGGCGCAGGGCTTCGCGGGCCAGTGCGGGAAAAGGCGCTGGCGCCGGTAGGGTGTGGGGGATGGTTGTGGCTGATTTCCGCGTCGGACAACGAGCGTTGGCGCAGCCATCGGGCCAGTTGCGGATGTTCGGTTTCCCAAGGCAGCTGCCGATGAACAAAGGGCCGTGGTCGCCACAGCCCTTGGTGCTCGATCAGAAACGCATCCAGCGCCTCGAAGCGGGCTTCAACGTCCCTGACAGGCATCGACGCGCAGCCAGCGTTCCAGCAGTTTGAAGCCGCGTACCAGCAGGAAGGAGATCAATAGGTAGAACACGCCGGCGGTGAAGAACATCTCCACCGTCAGGTAGTTGCGCGCGATGATCGTCCTGGCCATGCCGGTCAGTTCCAGCAGGGTCACGGTGCTCGCCAGCGAGCTGGCCTTGAGCATCAGGATCACTTCGTTGCTGTAGGCCGGCAATCCGATGCGCGCGGCCCGGGGCAGGATGATGTAGAACAGCGTCTTGGGCCTGGACATGCCCAGCGCACGGGCGGCTTCGATTTCCCCAGGCGGAATGGCCTGGATGGCGCCACGCAGGATCTCGGCGATGTACGCGGCGGTGTGCAGCGTCATGGTGGCGGTGGCACACCAGAACGGGTCGCGCAGGTACTTCCACATGAAGCTTGAGCGGATGCTGTCGAATTGGGCCAGGCCGTAATAGACCAGGAACAACTGCACCAGCAGCGGCGTGCCGCGAAAGAAAAAGATATAGGCGTAGGGCAGGGCGCGCACAGACAGGTGCCTGGACGAGCGCGCGATACCCAGGGGGATGGCCAGGATCAGGCCGAGGATCACAGCGATGCTCACCAGCTCCAGGGTCAGGATGGCGCCCTGGATAAACTTCGGCAGCCACTTGATGATGACTTCCCATTCCATTACGTCGTCCTCACGAAGCCGCGGGCGGCGCGTTGTTCCAGGAAGTGCATGGCCACCATCGACAGCGACGTCAGGCCCAGGTAGATGAATGCGGCGACCATATAGAAAGGTGAAAAGGCTGTTTGGTGACGGTTACGGCGATCTGCGCATGGCGCATGATTTCCTCGAGGCCGATGACCGTGACCAGCGCGGTATCTTTCATCAGGATCAGGAACAGATTGCCCAGCCCCGGCAGGGCGATGCGCCACATCTGCGGCATGATCAACCGGGTAAAGATACGAAAACTTCGACAGGCCCAGCGCCACACCCGCTTCGCGGTGGCCTTTGGGAATGGAGATGATTGCACCCCGCAGCACTTCCGTGGCGTAGGCGCCGAAACACAGGCCCAGGGCGATCACGCCAGCGGCAAAGGCGCTGAGGGACAGGTCGGGAATGTCGAGCAGCTCACCCAGTGAGCGCATGGCGTTGATCGTACCGAAGTAAATCAGCAGCACCCACAGCAGCTCCGGCACACCGCGAACGATTGTCGAGTAAGTGCCGCCCAGCCATTGCAACGGCTTGTACGGGGAAGTCTTGGCCAGGGCACCGGCGAGGCCGAGTACCAGCCCCAGGCATAACGCCGTGAGCGCCAGTTTGACGGTCATCAGCGCGCCGGCAGCGAGCGCCGGGCCGAATCCGTAGAGATCGAAATTCATGGTGTTTTCATATCGCGGCAGGCATTGCTGAAAGCCGGCGCGCTCAAGTGAGCGCGCCGGGCAGGCCGTTCAGGTCATTCGATGCTGAACGGGAAGTACTTGTCGTTGATCTTCTTGTAGGTGCCGTCTGCCTTGATCTCTGCCAGGGCTTTGTTCAGGCGCTCGCGCAGCGGGTCGCCCTTGCGTACGGCGATACCGATCTTGTCGCTCTCGACAACCGGGTCGCCCTTGAACTCGTAGGCCGAACCGTCTTTGCTCTTGAGCCATTCGTACTGCACGTACTTGTCGGCGAGGATCCCGTCGAGGCGGCCGGACGTCAGGTCAAGGTAGGCGTTTTCCTGGGTGTCGTAGAGCTTGGCTTCGGTGTCAGGCAGCTTGTCTTCCAGGTAGGTGCCGGCCAGCGTCGCGCGTTGTGCGCCGATGACCTTGCCCTTCAGGTAGGCGGCGTCGGTCTTGAAGTCTGCGGTGGCTTTGGGCGCGATGAACTGCAGCTTGTTGGAGTAGTACGGGTCGGTGAAGTCGACGGCTTGCTTGCGCTCGTCGGTGATCGACAGCGAGGACACCAGGAAGTCGAACTTCTTGGCATTCAGGGCCGGGATGATGCCGTCCCAGTCGGACACGTATACGTCGCACTTCTCGACTTTCATCTTGGCGCACAGGGCGTCGCCGATGTCTTTGTCGAAGCCGACCACTTGGCCGCTGGCGTCTTTATTGTTGAACGGCGGGTAGGCCGCTTCGATCCCCATGGTCAGGGTTTCTGCCATGGCCGTGGCGCTGAACGCCATCGAGACGGCCGCGGCCAGAAGGAATTTTTTATAGTTCTGCATGCATGTTGCTCCGTTAGCGGTTGCTGGACATGAATTGTTTGCAGCGCGCCGAAAGCGGGTTTTCAAACACCTGCTGTGGCGATCCTTGCTCTTCGATCAGGCCCTGGTGGAGGAACACCACTTCACTGGAGACCTGACGGGCGAAGCCCATTTCGTGGGTGACCAGCAGCATGGTGCGGCCTTCTTCGGCCAGCGCGCGGATCACATTAAGTACTTCCTGGACCATTTCCGGGTCAAGCGCCGAAGTGGNTTCGTCGAACAGGATGACCTTGGGCTGCATCGCCAGGGTGCGCGCGATGGCGGCCCGTTGTTGCTGGCCGCCGGACAATTGCGCGGGGTAGGCATGGCGCTTGTCGGCGATACCGACCTTGTCCAGCAGGGCTTCGGCCACTTCTATTGCTTCGGCCTTGCTTTGGCCGAGCACGCGGCGAGGGGCCTCGATGATGTTGTCGAGGATGCTCATGTGCGGCCACAGNTTAAAGTTTTGAAACACAAAACCGANTCTCGGAGCGCAAGCGGTTGATCTGCTTGCCATCGGCGGCAACCAGTTCGCCATTTTTGGCGGCCTTGAGCTTGAGTTCTTCACCGGCTACGAGAATCTGGCCCTGGTGCGGGTTTTCCAGCAGGTTGATGCAAC
>Ga0065696_1000079_pt1 | contig 12284 bp, 4 predicted proteins | sample SwiRhiMetagenome_FD_59085 | JGI IMG/M metagenome (GOLD analysis project Ga0065696, IMG submission 59085) | Bulk soil microbial communities from switchgrass field near East Lansing, Michigan, USA - East Lansing bulk soil v2 (version 2) | ecosystem: Environmental > Terrestrial > Soil > Agricultural...
CGATTGAGTGCGGCCGAATCTATCGAGTTGTCGCCATAACTGAAGCGTTCGATGATGCGTGCCGACTGCCCCGGCGATTCTTCCTGGATCGTGATTGGCCGTAGTTGATCATCGAAGGTCGTTCGCCAATGATTGCCTCGCTGGTCCCAGTTGCGAAGTGTCTGCCCAGCGTCCCCCGGCAGGTTCAGTCGCCACCCGGCGTCAACGCTGTCTACCCGCAGTGGTCTGCCGGACAGGCTGTAGAGGGTCGTCAGATTGGCCTTCTGCGTTTCGGCAAACAGTCGCGGATCCCACTGTGCAATTAGGCGTCCGGCAGTATCGTACTGCTGACGGGTAATGCGCGCCTGCGCAGCCTTGGCTGCGTCGCTACGCCAATAAGCGACATGCCGGACCGTCAGGTCTCGGCTGTCGACTACGTTGACTCGTCGGTGTCTTGCAGTGAAGGCGTGCGCTCATGCCTCACCCCCGGTTGTCGGGAGTCGTTCGGACATGACCTCTTCCAGCGTATCGTTCTCGTCCTCGTCCAGGGTGTACCAGGGGTGGCGGGTTTGCCTCCGCATGTAGGAAAGGCCATTTTGTTTTGCCAGACGTGTACGCGTAAGGCGCCCCAACGCATCGTAAAACTGCAGATCGCAATGGCCGAACTGTCGCAAGGACACATCGTTGATGTAGTCATGCTGATCGGCGAAGTAAGGGCGGTAGGTCCGGATCGCCAATCCCTTGTTGTTGTATTCCACCCGTTCGCTGATACGCCAGCGCTTTGCTGCGGTGAGCTCCTTCGGTGTTCCGTCCTCGAGGGTCAGTTCTCCCTTGGCGTTGACGACGTAGGCCGTACCCGATTCGACTTGCTGCTTACTTTGCAGTGTTCGTCCGAAGCCATCGCAGCAGGTGACGGTAATGCGGATTTGTCTCTGGTTGTCATTGGGGTAGCGATCAGCGACCAGGGTGGCGATGTGTATCGGCTCACGGGCCGAGGTTGCGAGTTCGGTTGTCAGTTTCGCTTCATCGGCCAAGAGTGTTTTAAGGCCTGCCAGGCGCCTGCGGACCGAAGCGCAGATGTATCCGGTTGGCAGCACATCACCGTTGGCCACGCAGCGCATCAGCCAGTCGCGGTCCTTCAGAGCTGCGTCCGAGACGCGCCCCATCCAGCTAAATGGCGCGTAGTAGATGGCATTGGCGGCGTCCAGCAAAGCACCCTTTGCATTGTTGATCGCTTCGGTCGGGCTGGTGAACTCCGGACGTTTGTATTGAGCGATAGGTTTGAAACCTATGAGCGTATTGCTCTTGTTGCTGTAAATGCTGGTGGCCAGCACTTGGCCGAAACCATCATAGAGCCCTTCTTGAATGTTCCCGTTCGGGTCAGTGATGCACCGGGGCTGGAGTGAGCGGTAATCGTAGGTAGCCTTGGTGACACAACCATCGGGCAGTTTGAGCGCGGTGATGAGACAGTGATAGTTGTCGTAGCTGACCTCGGTCACACCATGGCTTTTGCTCAACCGCAGGGTCTGTGTCTTGTAAAAACCCTTCAGTGCGGCGTAGGTCGAGAAACCGCTTTTGACAGACCAGAGTTTTCTGGGAGACGTGGCTACGGGAAGGAAATCGTTCATTCGGTGATAGCCACTTCGTTCGAGCAGTCTTCCCTTGGGGCGAGCCGCTTGCGACAACACGTCGAAGGCTTTCAGGGCTGTTTCGTCCAGCTCGGCGGTTTCCAGATGGTCGGCCAGGGCTTCGAAGTGGGCGACGCCGTCCGGCAGGGCTTCTGCGGTTGAGGTGTTTTTGTAGCGTTGCACGGACAGTCCGGTGAGGACGTGTTGGGTCGTCCAGGCGGTTTGTTTGACGAGTTCGATGAGCCTTTCGTAAGTCATATCCTTTGTGGTCAGCCCTCCGGCCTCGGGCGCCTTGGGTCGCTTCAACGCATTGGTACGCTGGCGATAAGGCAGACCCAGCCGCCATCCTTGGGCGCTATCCAGATGAATGAATTCGGCAAGGCTTTCGTTCAGGTAGTAGAACTGTTGTGCCGGATCATGAGCATCGCGCCACCATTTTTGCTGGTCGGCATCGCTGAACGGCGGGATATCGCTGCCGGTTTTACGTCGGGCGTAATGGACGTTCACACTGTGGGTCAGTGTGCCGAACAGGTCGTGCTGCAGATTGAGGGTGTGCCGGCATTGCGGGTCATCGGCGATGCCTTCGTACTGATAACGGATGGACTCTAGCAGCAGTGGCAACATCCGGGCATAGCGTCGATTACCCTCAGGTGTTTGTAGCAAACGTACCCGATAGCGGTTTTCCTGAACCGAATATAGCGTTCTGGTCTTCAGGCGTTTATCGACTCCGAAGATCTCGCTGCGCAGTAAGTGACCGCTCAGGGGCCGCGGGCCAGTTTTCGAGGGTTGTTGCCGTGTCTGGGGACGTGATGCGTGTGTCGTTCTTCAGCTCTGGCTGGTATTGGCAAAGCAGTGCCTTGCCCAGCGCCCCGGCTTCTTTGTCAGCATGGTGATAATCGGTACGAGGCAGATCCACTGCTTGTCCGGTGTGGAACCAGCTCTTTGTCTGGCATGGCGTGGTGAAACCTTGCGAATCGGCATCATCGGGGTTGGTTTCACTGTCGGTTTGCAGCAACAGGCCGAAGCCGCGAAATTCCCGCTCGATGCCGTCGTAGTAGCCTTGGCGGTAAGAGAAGCTCTTAGTCAGACGATTGCCGGTAATCTCGTCGAGTTGGGTCTGTTTCGATACCAGATGCTGGGCCATTGGCACATGACAGGTGCGGGGCTTGTCGGCTTTGATTTTCTCCGCTTTTTCATCCAGCCATTCCTGCGCCGAGCTGCGGTAGCTGATGCTGCCGGCGGCGCCCATATTGTTGTTGGTCCCCGTGAGTAAATACGGTTTTGCACTGACGAAGTCGTAGCGCCAATGACGGGGTGTCATGTGCGGCACGCTCAGAATCAGGCTGGAACAGCCGAGTCCTTGCAAGTCGGCGATGCTCACCTGGCAGAAACGGTCGTAGCGCACACCTTCCGGCCATGGCAGGGCCACTGAAGGGGCGAAACCATTGCCGCTGCGGTTCATGAAGATCCGCGCCTGATCCGCTTCAAGATAAATCAGGTCGGCGGCGCCAGAGCCGTCCAGGTCCGCCAGACGGATTCGCGAGGCGTCGAATGTTTCGTATGCAAGGCCAGGAGAGCCCAGCACGATGCCTTTACCGAAGCGTCCACGACCCAAGTTTGGCCAGCACTTCACCTCGTTGTGACGAATACGTATCAGGTGCTGTTGACCACTGCCCAGGATATCGCTGAAGGCCACCAGTTCGGAGGACGAAGAGGTGAGTACAGGAAGGGCGTCTTCATCCTCTTTACGAGTCACTTCGCGGGCGGTTGCAAAACCGTTCTGCCGTTGATTGGCGTACAGGCGAACACTACGTGGGCCTATCAGCGTCAGATCGCTGAGCCCTTCGCCCATCAGATCGGCCAACTGCCCTTGCGGATTGAAAAACTCCACGGGGAAGGCATTGAACGTGGCGAAATCCGACCACTCCCGGTCGGGGCCGAGGGAGAAAAAACCACTCAGCCCCGGCTGAGCAATGATCCAGTCCAGCCGACCATCGCCCGTGAGGTCGCTCAGCGACTGGCGCACAGGTTTTGCAGTGTCGGCAACGGGAATGTTGGGTAACGCTCGCCACTGATCGTAAGCCACTTCATTGCTTTTGGCTCTGGCTCGCATGGGTTCGCGGTAATACCAGCCTGCGTTACCTCGATAGAGCACGCCCGGCAGGCCCTCGCCGTACAAGTCCACCAGTTGATAACCTTGGCCGTCGTTGAGCCCCGGCATGTTCTGAAAGCGCTGCCAGGCGTGGGTATCAGGCAGGAGCTTGAACTCGATGTAGCTGAACTCAACGGGGGGACGGTTATCGGCGGTTGTCGAGTTGCCAAACGCCTGGTCATGGGCCGCGCTCAGATGGTGGTAACCCAGAGGCGTCTGTCGGTAATCGAGCAGCAGGCGTCGGACCAGAGCGGGGGCGGTGCCCAACTCATCGGGAAAGCGGTGAAACATCAGAATCTGGCGGCACAGGCGTTCGGTACGTAACTCAAAACCGTAGGCGAAACTGGAAAACGCGTCGCTACGGGTTTGCCACTGTTGGCCTTTCATATAGAGGTTTGTGTTCGTATTCGGTACTCCGTTCGCCGTAGTCGAATACCAACTCGAAATGCCATTGCACAGGCTTCAGCCGGTCTGCTTGCCATAAGTAAAGGTTTGCATCGGCCTTGAAGTTGCCGTAGCTCACATGGCTCAAGTAACGCTGGGCCTTGGCGCCGTTGCGGTCATCTTCTGCCTTGTACTGGTAAAGGATGTGCTCGCCGTGCGGGTTCAGACTCTCCTCTAGCAACCATTCGCCTACACGGCTCGTGTCCTGGGGATCGGCACGACGCGATGCCGGATTTTTTCCGTACAGATGAAGGCTGCCATCGGCACCGTGCACCAACCAAAAACCCGGTTTGTCGCTCTCCGAGGACCAATGTTCAATCCGGTCGAAGCTGCTTTCGATTCTCGGGAAGTGGCGCACAACAGTATAGGTTGTACCCAGTTCCTGCCCGTTGTAACGATCGACGCGGGTTGAGGTGATGACGCCCTTTTGATCGCGCTCGGGCAGCCACANAACACCGCTGGGGCCGACAATCTCGTCATCCTCGGCATAGGCTGGTACACCCTTGCTGGTGCGTCGCGCAACAGTGGGCAATGACACCCCCCAGCCGATGCCAAACATACTGTTGCCGACCGAACTGCCGTAGCTGAGTGACAAGGAGGGTGCAAAGCCGCGACCCGGTGAAATCGGCAAGGCAATCTCATAAGAGGCTGCACCGTGGGCGCCGATGGCACCCCATCCTTTGCCAATGCTCTGGATGGCACCGCCACCCTTGGGTAGTGACGGCGCGATAACAGGCAATGCTATTTGTTCGCTCATTGCGAACCTCCGCCTGCTCTGGCCGTGTAGCTCACGTGCACGATGATGTCGGTCAGTGAGTCCAGCATGGCTTGCTGCGCTTCGGGGTTCGGGAAGGTCAAACGCCATGTGGAGATGGCCCCGGTGTATTCGAAGGGCAGGTAGCGTTCATCGTTGAAGTTCAGGGTGAACAAACCGTTATCGTCGAATCCGGTAGAGAGCGCGATCTGTTGGTTTGCGCGCAAGTCTTCTATGGGCTGCGTTTGGTCGCCGGGAGAGAAGTAAACCTTGCTGGAGGTCTGGGTCAGCGTTGCCCGGACGTTTTCATAGGGGCCAAGGAGGGCCGGCAAGGACACGCTGATCGTTTTGATGCGTAGCAGGTAATGATTCTGGTTTTTGTAGTCGTCCTCGAACGTCTTGTGGGTCAGCTCGAAATCGCAGACGCCTTTCTTCAGGTCAGTTTGAATGCTGGTCCAATCTTTATTGATTGTGCTGTCCTTGTCCTTGAGTTGACGCAGCGATACGGTTTTACGAATTTCCAGCTCTCGCCCGTTACGCTCCAAATACGCGGCCTGCATCCTCAACAGACTCAGTTTCAATTGCTCGCCCGCTCCAAGCCCACGATAGGTTGCACTCCAGGCCCCCGGCTGAATAAACCGTGCGGTGAAATCGGCAATCTCGTATTGCCAACAGGCCTCGGCCGCCAGGCACATTCCCAGGGCTACGTCATAGGCCTGGTAGTACATCGTGGCAAAATGGCTGTTGAGCCATTGGTAGACCTGCGCTTTGGTAAAGCGTTTGCTGAGTAAGTCGTAGTTGGCCTTGGCCTGGTTCAGTGTTGTTTCAGCCAGGCGAAGTTGCAGACGAGTGGCGGTTTCCTGTTCGGTAAAGTGTGCGAGTTGCGCGTCGATTTGTGCCAGTTCCCGTTCTGCCTGGTTACAGTTCAGGCTCCATTCCTCCCGGCGACGACTGAATTGCGCCATACGGTCGAGATGATTCGCCGCCGTGCGGTTCGCGATGGCATTGCCTTGAGCGAGCGCGCTGGCAGCGTGCATCGCACCTTCCCAGCGGCTGCCGCCATTGCTGAAGCCAAAGATGTTAGGGGTCATCATCATGCCGCCTGCGATGACCTGGGAGGCCGATGCCGCTACCTCCGATGCGCCACTGCTCAAGTACCGCTGACTGGCTGCTGCTTCTTCTTGAGTGACATCATTCGTCAGCAATTGTTGGTAGTGGCTGAGTCGACCCTCGATGATTGCCTTGCTGGCCAATAGTGCCTGGCGGTTTTGACGATCGATGCGCAGTGCCTGGGTTTGCAGGTCGACGGATAGTTTCGCCAGATTCCAGGCCTGCTGCTGTTGTAGCTCCTGTAACTGAGCCTGCTCCTTGCGCTCGATCAGCGACAGCAGTGTGGCGCCGAATTGGCTGACGCTTTCGACGGCATTCAGGGCCTGGCTGTGGATGACGTTGAAGCGATAGTGGGGAATCCTCGAGTTCGGTAAGTCTAAAGTTCCGCCGGTNNAGCTGTTCAGGGCATTGACCCTGCGTAAGGAGCGAGGGTTCAGAGGCGCCGCGAATAACGGTAAGTGCAATGGCTTGCCGGTGATGTCGAGGTTATGCCGCAGGTTGTACAGGCGAATTTCGGCAATGTCCCAGCGTTTGAGCAGATCCGGGTTGAACGGCAAATGCAAATGCGAGGTATCGATAGGCGGCAAGGATTTCTGCGGATTGCCTTCTTGTAGTTGCAGTGAGTGGATGGTGTCTGGGTGAGACAGCGAGTTTTCGAATGTACGCAGGCTTCCACTGGGGGCCTCGCTCAACGTGTGCAAGCTAATGGCCGACCACTGATCGACCCGTTGAANGACCGGGCGCGGCCCCAACAGATCCAGCGCCCGCANATACCACAGCTTTGCTTCACTNAGGCTATCGGACGTCAGCTCGCGGTACGCCGCGTCGCCTCGGTTGATCAGGATGTCCAGGTACAGAAAGTACAACGCCTTGCGAAAGTGCACGGGATGACTGAGGGCAATCTGGTGTGGATCGTGAGGGGCCTGAGTGGAATAAAAGGGTGGCGCGTCACCGGTCAAAGGCTTGGCGCACCAGTGCGCGGGTTGGNTGGCATCCTGNTTGCNNCCGGGATCGAATAGGTAACGGATCCAGCGTTCTGCCTCGTCGTATTGGCGTTCAGCGTTCAATCGATGGGCGATCAGCCATGGCAGGTAGAGGAACAGCTCTGTGAAGTAACGACCATAAGGGCCGTGAAAATCCATCTGGTGGGGGTCGTCCCCCGGGATTGGTGGCTCTGGCAGATGCTGCGTTTCCCACGCGAACAGTTCATCCAGGCTGTTCTCGGTGCGGTGAATCATTTCGCTGGCAAACCCGGTGTTGAGTTTTATCGGCTGGCGGAGCTCCTTTTTGTTGTCGCTTTGTGAGATCGTCGAGTTTGAGAAGTCGAGAAACTGTGCGGCTTTCGCACAAACAATTTTGGGAGGAATGACGTCATTCCTGATCAACTTCAGTTCTATGGCTCCCAAAATGAAAAACTTGTTTTCAGTCCTTTTTTGGCGATCAGACATTTTTACGCCGTAGTGAAAGACCTTGCCCTCTTCGCCGATGTCCTTGGCGTTGAGTGTAAATATGTGCTGGTACGGTAGACTTTGTTGTGGGGGAGATTGTTTGTCGATATTAGAAGTCGTTTCACTATCCGGTCCTAGTAAAACATATTGATAAGACCATTCACCTGTTGCTTGGAGTGTCAAAATGTCTGTTGGCTTGCCCCCACGAATACTCAGTGTGACCTTTACTGTGGCTGGCTTATAGCTTGCTTGAGCGATTATAGGGTTTGGGGGAGTGAAATTATTTAGAAGCTGCACGCTTCTCAGGTCTTTTCTGTTGACGGACGCGGGGAGGGTTTCAAGTCTCTTTGATTCGTAAGAGTTTTCTGGAATTTTTAGTTGAAGTGAGTTCTTGTCGGATAGTGTGGGGAACGCCTTCACGAATGTGGAATGAATGTTGTGTTTTTGTTCTTTTATATCGCCAGGCGCGAGCATGCCGGGGGTGAGAGCGAGGTTTTTGTCGACGCTGACTGTTTTCAAAAAGGTGAGTTGGGTATCGGTATCAGACTCGGGGGAAGGTGATTTCTCGACGGACAGGGCAATGAGGAGGTAATCCTGCAAGTCCTTCTGGTGATGTACGGCGATGGTACCTATCAACGGCTTGATTGAGTCCAGATGCTTCTCAAGCAGTGTTTTATCCTCAATAAAGCCTTGCAGGCAAATACGTGGGGAGCTCCAGGTTTTATCGGTTTTCCTATAGCAAAGGCTCAAGCGCAATTGAGGATTACTGTTGTTTTTCTCTCCGCCAGATGGCGTGACAGCAACGTTGACGGCAGCAGGGTCCTGATGAATGCACTGAGCCCAGATAATGAACAGTCGATTGTTGAACCAGACCGGGCGGATCGTGTGTTCGATTGCATCGTCTGGAATAGGCACATCGGCTTTCTCCCAGTCCGACCAGGCATACGGGAGGGGTTGATCGAGTTTGGGCGGGGTGACCGGCGGTTGCGGCGGTGTGCCATCGAGTGGGCGTTGGGCCATGTTCAGCGAACGCCAGAAATAGGTGTTCTCGGAGCGGGATTTGGCGATGAAATAGTAGGTGCTGTTGGCGAAGTCTTCGCCATCGATATAGCCATTGAGGATGTTCAGGTTGGCGACTTCTTCGAACCGGGTCAGATAGCCCAGAACGGCCGACTGAACGGCGTCGGGTTGAATCCGGTGTTGACTGAGATCATTTTCCAGCTGCTGGAAGTTGTCGCTCTTGTTGTTCCTCAGGCTTGGCTCCAGATAAGTCGCTGGAAAGTAAAGTAACTGTTGATGCGAGGCCCAGATCGGGTATTGGTGCATCTCATTGCGCCAAGTCTGCATCCGCTCCAGAGTCAGGGTTTGTGGCGTCATATCCGGGCTCCATGCTCATCAGGATGCGATTGATGTAATGCTGCAGGCTGGCAATGGCGCAAGCCACCGGGGTGGTGGGCACATCCTGACTGATCAGCACATCAAGGAACCAGTATTCGTAGAGGTGCTGAGCTGTCTTGAGTGTTCTTGTCGTTTCGTCGTTGGGCGCAACGTTGTTCAGGAAGAACGCCAACAAGGCATCGCGCAGGCTTTCATCAAGTTGTTTTTTTAATGCAACAGTCATATTCATTCCTTGAATATTCAAAGCGGGAGAGGTGTTAGTGACAGGCCGCGACCACTGCTTCGCCCACGGCTTTCCAGTCCGATGTTTCACTGTCGGCTGTCAGATCGGTGGCTTTGAGCAAGATGTTTGCTGACAGTCCTGTGCTTTCGCAACACGCCTGGCAGCGCATGACCCAATCCACTTCTTCCATTGAGCCCGCCCGCTTGCTGGGTAACTGTGCCGTCAGGCAACTCACCTCATCGGTTGTCCAGTTCAGGAGGTGGGCCAGCAAGCCGTTGACGTCTTTTTTCGATGGTGTCGATGTCGTCTTATCGGCTTCATCATCCTCATTGGTAAGACGCAAGTAATGCAGGAGGGTGTCTTCTGACTGTGCTTGGCGACGAGCGCAAAGACTGAAACGTTCAAGCAGATAAAGCGTCTGGAGTGTTAGAGTTCCCGAGTTGTTTGAGGCTAGAAACCGCGGGTTGTTCAGCAATATTTCAAGTGTGCTGCTGCTCAGGTGTAGTTCCCGGCATGCTTTGGCAGCGCGCAGTATCTTCGTCAGCGACGCAGGCATTGCCTGGGGGCGCGCGTTGATGTCCTCGTACACAGACTTCACAGACGTATCGGCCATTTTTCATCACGCTCGGCAGGTACTCCGCGGATAAATCAGCGATGTCGTGCAGCAGACTTTCCATCAGACGAAGCTGCTGCTCAGCGGATGTATTGGCAGGTGTACGAAGTGCATCTAGCCGGTTTTGCAGGTTCTGCTCCAGCGGCAAGTCGACGTTGTGGCTGCCGAGCAGTTGGCACAGTTGCGCCATATCACGGTTGCTTTGCCCTAGCCAGTCGACGGCCCAATCCATCGCCATCAGTACATCGAGAATGTCGGTTGTCGGTGCGTTTGGATCGCTCAATGTTCCTGTCACCAGAAGCTCGCTGAANTTGTCCCCTCCCAGTAATCGGGCGAGCCTTGTACTGTCGGCAGGGGAAAGACCAAACATCCGTGCGATACGGGCTTGGCGGTAGAGCGAGGACACTGTAGATAAATCATGTTTTAACGAAGCATATTGCGCGGTCTGTTGCGCAAGCAGCAACAATGAGTCTTGCGTAAAGGAAAGGCCAAGGCCGGCACTGAGATAGCCGAAGGTTTCGAGGTCCGTAGTGACAAGCGCTGTCGTCTGCTTTTTTTGCAGAGGACTGTCGAGTAATCCTGTGCGATTGAACACTTGGTCAAACAACGGCGTTTGATCACCGCAAGCGGACGTCGGTATGTCATGCAGGAACGAAGCAAAACTCCTCNGGCAAGATGCCATAACGCTGATTCAGGTATCGATAGACGCCCAGGGTGCGCAAGGTATTGATGTTGAGCGCAGCGGATGATCCGCCTTCCGAACGCAGGGCATTGACGAGCAAGGTATCCAGTTCGGCAAAGGGAATACCGGTCCAGCGTTGCAGTCGGATCATCTGCTGCAAACGGTGGAAACGTGTTCTGGACCTGTTGATAATCTCCTTTGCATTGTTTTCGGTAATGGCGATCGTCAGAACACCCTTCGATTTCTCGCCGGAAATCAGACCATTAATGTAACTCGCACCATAGTTGGCATGTGTGGAAGATGGGCTGTTGGCTGAAGCGCGAGGGCTGTATTTCCCCCGCGCGAGCACCTGCTGAACCTGCTCTGTTGTCAGTCCGGTACGTTCCTTGAANAACTCAAGTTCACCTAGGCGTTCAATGTTTTCGGTTCCATAGGCCTTCTTNAACGTGTCAACGTTGGCGTCTATATCGAACTTCATGATTAGCAACTTCTGCTGCTCCGGACTTAATCCGGACAGGTGTCGCTGAGCGTCGACACGAGATTTCAAAAAATCATGATCAACCCCAGCGTTATGTGAAAAAGGCAGTTTCAGACTGACGCGATAATTCAGCTCACCCAGCCCCGGTTTGTCAGTGCCCAATCCAAGCAAGCATTGTTGGTGATGGAGATCATAGGGCAATGAGAAAGGGTAGTACTCGCTGGCCAGTACTTCGTGAACGCTCTTCGAATTGTTTGTGTTGTTCAGGTGGTTCTGGATATGAGTACTCAAGGTGTCATTGACGATGTTCAACATCGGCCGAGAAACGAAGGCGCTCTGGTGGTCCAGCATCAGTTCCTTGAGGTCCGGGCGCCGTTTATCCAAGGGGATTTTTTCTGGTTGTCGAGATGAGTTTTCCAGTTGTCCGGCAAACAGATACAACGCTCGCAAATAGGCCACGGGCGAGTCGATTGAAGCAATATCGCCTTCATGGCAAAAATGCTCCCAATTCTCGTTGAACAACGTTTGATAGGTGGCAGGCACAGATTTCGATTCGAAATCAGCGTTACGCCGGATACGCCGTTTGGCGTCACCGGACGATACCTGATGCTCCAGATACAGACGGCTGATCTGTCGGGCGTAACTCACGGCGTTGTCATAAGCCTGCTGCCCATTGGCGTCGCTATGCCGGGCCAGGTCACGGGCGAACTGTTCCCGGGTCATATGCGCAATATCGAAAACAGACTCGATCTTCATAGCTTGCATGGCTGTTTTGAAGTCGGTTTTTGTCCCTTCTTCGCTGGCAGGGAAGTCAACGAGTTTGTCTAGCAATGAGTCGTTACTTACGTCCATGTGTTGTGAGTCTCCTGTCCGAACGGGATGTCCCTGGTCAGAAGAAACGTACAGGAGTAGAGAAGAAAAGGAGGTAGGCTGGTTGAGGGGGGATACGTATGAAAAAGCGATTCGGTGTCGGTATTTTGGTCGAGAGGATATAGGAATTCAGGCGTGTGCCATTTCTAAACGAATTGCCGAGACCTCGATTTGCCTGGTGCCCCGAAACGAGTAGGGCACGCAGGCAAAGAGGACTCATAGTTCGCGGGTTACACCCGGAAGTGACTCACCATCATCTGCAACTGATTACCCAACCGTGCCAGCTCAACACTGGACGCAGCGGTTTCGTCGCTGGCGGCGGCGGTCTGTTCAGACACGTCGCGTACGTTGATGATGCTGCGGCTGATCTCTTCGGCCACGGCGCTTTGTTGCTCCGCAGCGGCAGCGATCTGTTGGTTCATCGACTGGATGTTGGACACCGTTCGGGTGATGTTTTCCAGTGACACGCCAGCCTTGCGGGTCAGCGCCACGCTGCTGTCGGTCA
>Ga0065696_1000279_pt1 | contig 12265 bp, 9 predicted proteins | sample SwiRhiMetagenome_FD_59085 | JGI IMG/M metagenome (GOLD analysis project Ga0065696, IMG submission 59085) | Bulk soil microbial communities from switchgrass field near East Lansing, Michigan, USA - East Lansing bulk soil v2 (version 2) | ecosystem: Environmental > Terrestrial > Soil > Agricultural...
ATCCACGGCGCCAACGGCTACCTGCTCGACCAGTTCCTGCAAAGCAGCACCAATAAGCGCACCGACAACTATGGCGGCTCCCTGGAAAACCGCGCACGCCTGCTGCTGGAAGTGACCGATGCGGCCATCGAGGTCTGGGGCCCTGGCCGTGTGGGTGTGCATTTGGCACCGCGCGCCGATGCCCACGACATGGGCGACGACAACCTGAAGGAGACCTTCACCTACGTCGCCAGCGAACTGGGCAAGCGTGGTATCGCCTTCATCTGCTCCCGTGAAAAGGCAGGTGCGGACAGCCTCGGTCCTCAATTGAAAAAAAGCCTTTGGCGGCGTGTACATCGCCAACGAACGTTTCACCAAGGACAGCGCCAATGCCTGGCTGGCCGAAGGCAAAGCGGACGCCGTGGCCTGGGGTGTGCCGTTCATTGCCAACCCGGACCTGCCAGCACGCCTGAAAGCCGATGCGCCGTTGAACGAAGCGCATCCGGAAACCTTCTACGGCCAGGGCCCGGTGGGCTACATCGATTACCCGACGCTGCCGCTGTAATCGCCCGACACGCGAAACCAAATGTGGGAGGGGGCTTGCCCCCCGATGGCGGTGCGTCGAGTCACTGTATGTGTTGACTGAACCACTGCCATCGGGGGCAAGCCCCCTCCCACATTGTTGACACTATGTTGCCCTGGGAAACACTCCTTAACAGCCTTGCAACAAAATCCCTACAAAATACTTAGGCGGCTATGTATCAACCGTCCGCCAGCCCGTATATAAAGTCACCCCACCCATCAGGCAGAAGGACGATTGACGGTCCTTAGGCTTTACTGTTGACACAACCTGATGCAATTACGCATTTTGTCTCAATTGCGCAGGCTGGGGCTCAGGCGCAGCATATCGAGCCCTGCATCCACCCAGCGTTCGGCCTCCTGATGTAGCTGGAAGCTGTCGGGTACCAGCAGCCACTGGCCGATCAGCCCGTTGATGTAGGCATGGATGCACACTGCACCACGGGTGGTGTCGAGGTTTTCCGGAAGTTGCCCGCGATGGACCGCGTTNCGCAGTGTCAGGCCGATGCGCAGGTTGCATTCCAGGCTGTGGGTCTGGCGCTGACGGCGCATGTCGCACATTTCATCGGTGAATTCGCACTTATGAAACAAAATCTCATTGATGCGCCGGGTTTTCGGGTCCAGGGCCACCTGATGAAACAAATGAATCAGCAGCTTGCGCATGCACCCCAACGGATCGACTTCGTCCTCGCTTTCACTGGCCCTGGCCAATTCGTCCAGTGGCTCATGCAGCGTGTCCAGCAGGGCCTGCAACAGATCGGATTATTACTGAAGTGCCAATAAATAGCGCCCCGCGTGACGCCGGCCAGCGCAGCGATATCCGCCAGCGTCGTCCGTGCAACGCCGCGCTCATAAAAGGCTTGCTCGGCGGCTTCGAGAATTTGGCTGCGCGTTTCCTGAGCTTCCTCTTTAGTGCGACGAACCATGGCAGTACAACCTCAATCAGGACACATAAGACTATCGTTAACGCAGTGTTAATAGATGTTAACGATCATCCGAATATTTGTGGGACGACACCGTCATGGGCGCCGAACGTAATGGAATCGAGACTTTTGGCCTGCTTTGTCAACAATCCGCGAAGCCTGTCAAGAGTTTACAAACAACCATGAACGTAAGTATATTGCGTAGCAAGCTACTTATCCACTCACAGCTTGTTTTTTACCCTTCCACACTTCTTGTGCGCACCCTGCGCGCCTGACCCGAGGATCTTCATGCAACTTAAGCCAGCTGTTACCGCTCTGGTCACTGCCGTCGCCCTGGCATCGCTGCTCAGCGGATGTAAAAAGGAAGAAGCGGCTCCGCCCGCTCAAGCCCCTCAGGTCGGCGTGGTCACCATTCAACCGCAAGCCTATACCCTGACGTCCGAGCTGCCCGGCCGCACCACCGCCTACCGCATCGCGGAAGTTCGCCCGCAGGTCAACGGCATCATCCTCAAGCGCCTGTTCAAGGAAGGCGCGGATGTGAAGGAAGGCCAGCAGCTCTATCAGATCGATCCGTCGGTCTATGAAGCCACGCTGAAAAGCGCACAAGCCAGCCTGACCCAGACCAAGTCCATCTCCGACCGCTACAAGCAGTTGGTCGATGAGCAAGCCGTCAGCCGCCAGGAATACGACACCGCCGTGGCCAACCGCATGACCGCGGAAGCAAACGTGCAAACCGCCCAGATCAACGTGCGCTACACCAAGGTGTTCGCGCCGATCTCCGGGCGTATCGGTCGTTCTTCGGTGACCGAAGGCGCACTGGGTCAGGCAATGGCCAGGCCGATGCCATGGCCGTGATCCAGCAACTGGACCCGATCTACGTCGATGTCACGCAGTCTTCGGCGGAAATGCTGAAACTGCGCCGCGACCTGGAAAGCGGCCAAACTGGAAAAAAGCCGGCGCCAACGCCGCCAAGGTCAAGCTGACCCTGGAAGACGGCAGCGACTACGGCCATGACGGCAAGCTGGAATTCTCCGAAGTCTCGGTCGACCAGACCACCGGCTCCGTGACCCTGCGCGCCGTGTTCCCCAAACCCTGACCACACCCTGCTGCCGGGCATGTTCGTACACGCCCAGCTGCAAGCCGGCGTGAACAGCAAGGCGATCCTCGCGCCACAGCAAGGCGTGACCCGCGACCTCAAGGGCATCCCGACGGCGCTGGTGGTCAACGCCGACAACAAGGTCGAGCAGCGTGTACTGGTGGCAAACCGCACCGCCGGCGCCTATTGGCTGGTGGAGAAAGGCCTGAACGCCGGTGACCGCGTGATCACCGAAGGCCTGCAGTACGTCAAGCCGGGTGTGGAGGTCAAGGTCAAGGAGGCTGACAACGCCAAGCCCGCCGGTTCCGCCGCTGCTCCTGCTGCCGCGCCTGGCCAGGGGGAGTAATCCATGTCGAAATTTTTTATCGACCGTCCCATTTTCGCCTGGGTAATTGCCCTGGTGATCATGCTGGTCGGGGCACTGTCGATCCTGAAGTTGCCCATCAACCAATACCCGGCCATCGCGCCAACCGCCATCGACATCCAGGTGACCTACCCAGGCGCATCCGCACAAACCGTGCAGGACACCGTGGTGCAGGTCATCGAGCAACAGCTCAACGGTATCGACAACCTGCGCTATGTGGCCTCGGACAGTAACTCCGACGGCAGCATGACCATCACCGCGACGTTCAACCAGGGTACCAACCCGGACATCGCCCAGGTCCAGGTGCAGAACAAGCTGAACCTGGCGACCCCATTGCTGCCGCAGGAAGTGCAGCAACAGGGTATCCGCGTAACCAAGTCGGTAAAGAACTTCCTGATGGTGATCGGCCTGGTGTCGGAAGACGGCAGCATGACCAAGGATGACTTGTCCAACTACATCGTTTCCAACATCCAGGACCCGATTTCCCGGACCGCAGGTGTGGGTGACTTCCAGGTGTTCGGTTCGCAGTACGCCATGCGTATCTGGCTGGACCCGGCCAAGCTGAATAACTTCCAGCTCACGCCGGTGGATGTCAGCACGGCCATCTCGGCACAGAACGTCCAGGTGGCCACCGGTCAATTGGGCGGCCTGCCTGCCCTGCCCGGCAACCAGCTGAACGCCACCATCATCGGCAAGACCCGCCTGCAGACGGCTGAGCAGTTCGGCAATATCCTGATGAAGGTCAATGCCGACGGTTCCCAGGTTCGCCTGCGTGACGTGGCGCGTATCGAACTCGGCGGCCAGAACTACAGCATCAGCGCGCAGTTCAACGGCAACCCGGCTTCCGGNATGGCGATCAAGCTCGCGTCGGGCGCCAACGCCCTGGACACCGCCAAGGCCATCCGTGCCACCGTGGCGTCCCTGGAACCGTTCTTCCCGCCTGGCATGAAGGCGGTGGTGCCGTATGACACCACCCCGGTCGTGACCGAATCGATCTCCGGTGTAGTGCACACCCTGATCGAAGCGATCGTGCTGGTGTTCCTGGTGATGTTCCTGTTCCTGCAGAACTTCCGTGCCACCATCATCACCACCATGACCGTACCGGTGGTACTGCTGGGTACCTTCGGGATCCTCGCGGCGTTCGGTTTCACCATCAACACATTGACCATGTTCGGCATGATCCTCGCCATCGGCCTGCTGGTGGACGACGCCATCGTCGTGGTGGAAAACGTCGAGCGGGTAATGGCCGAGGAGCACCTGTCGCCGAAAGAGGCGACGGTCAAGTCCATGGGCCAGATCCAGGGCGCCCTGGTGGGTATTGCCCTGGTACTGTCGGCGGTACTGTTGCCGATGGCGTTCTTCGGCGGCTCCACCGGTGTGATCTACAAACAGTTCTCCATCACCATCGTTTCGGCCATGGCGTTGTCGGTACTGGTTGCCCTGATCTTCACCCCGGCCCTGTGCGCCACCATGCTCAAGCCGGTCGACCCGGAAAAACACGGCCAACCCAAGCGTGGTTTCTTCGGCTGGTTCAACCGCACCTTCGACCGCGGCGTACTGAGCTACGAGCGCGGCGTGGGTAACATGATCAAGCACAAGATCCCGGCGTTCCTGGTGTACGCCCTGATCATCGCCGGCATGATCTGGCTGTTCATGCGCATCCCGGCTGCGTTCCTGCCCGATGAAGACCAGGGNGTGATCTTTGCCCAGGTGCAGACCCCGGTAGGNTCGTCGGCTGAACGCACGCAAAAAGTCATCGACGACATGCGCGCCTACCTGCTCAATGACAAGGAAGGCGAGCCGGGCGAAGGCAAAGGCGTGAAATCGGTGTTTACCGTGAACGGCTTCAACTTCGCCGGTCGTGGCCAGAGTTCGGGCCTGGCCTTCGTGATGCTCAAGCCGTGGGATGAGCGCGACTCGTCCACCTCGGTGTTCGAGATTGCCAAGCGTGCCCAGGGTTACTTCATGCAGACCTTCCAGGACGCCATGGTGTTTGCCATTGTGCCGCCGTCTGTACTGGAACTCGGTAACGCCACCGGTTTCGACGTGTTCCTGCAAGACCAGGGCGGTGTCGGCCATGAAAAGCTGATGGCTGCGCGTAACCAGTTCCTGGGCATGGCTGCCCAGAGCAAGATCCTGGCCGGTGTGCGCCCCAACGGCGTGAACGATGAGCCGCAATACGAGCTCACCGTCGACGACGAGAAGGCCAGCGCCCAGGGCATCACGCTGTCCAACATCAACCAGACCCTGGCGATTGCCTTGGGTGGCAGCTACGTCAACGACTTCATCGACCGTGGTCGGGTGAAGAAAGTTTACGTGCAGGGTGAAGCCGCCAGCCGGATGTCCCCGGAAGACCTGAACAAATGGTACGTGCGCAGCGACTCCGGGAAGATGGTGCCGTTGTCGGCCATCGCCTCGGGCAAGTGGATCTACGGCTCGCCGAAGCTCTCGCGTTATAACGGTGTAGCGGCGATGGAAATCCTCGGTACCCCGGCACCGGGCTACAGCACCGGTGACGCGATGGCCGAAGTCGAACGCATCGCCAAGGAGCTGCCGGCGGGTGTGGGCTACGCCTGGACGGGCCTGTCGTATGAAGAACGCCTGTCCGGCTCCCAGGCGCCGGCACTGTATGCGCTGTCGCTGCTGGTGGTGTTCCTGTGCCTCGCGGCGCTGTACGAAAGCTGGTCGATCCCGATCGCAGTGATCCTGGTGGTTCCACTGGGCGTGGTGGGTGCGTTGATCGCCACCAGCATGCGCGGCTTGTCCAACGACGTGTTCTTCCAGGTGGGCTTGCTGGTGACGGTGGGCCTGGCAGCGAAGAACGCCATCCTGATCGTGGAGTTCGCCAAGGAACTCCACGAGCAAGGCAAAGGCATCGTCGAGGCGGCCATCGAAGCCTCGCGGATGCGCCTGCGGCCGATCATCATGACCTCCATGGCGTTCGTCCTCGGCGTGTTGCCGCTGGCGATCTCCTCTGGCGCCGGCTCAGGCAGCCAGCACGCAATCGGTACCGGTGTAATTGGCGGTATGATCACGGCCACGGTGCTGGCGATCTTCTGGGTGCCACTGTTCTTCGCGAGCGTGTCCGCCATGGGCGAACGTAACAAGACTGAACCTAAGCAAACTCCTCAAGAGGCTGGCCAATGAGCAAGTCGCTACTCTCCTTAGCCGTCACCGCATTCGTGCTCAGTGGCTGCTCGCTGATCCCTGACTACCAGCGCCCTGAAGCGCCGGTGGCAGCTCAGTTCCCACAGGGGCCGGCGTATTCGTCGGCCCAGGCGCCGGGCCAGGCCGCTGCCGAGCAGGGCTGGAAGCAGTTTTTCCATGACCCTGCCCTGCAACAGCTGATCCAGACCGCGCTGGTGAACAACCGTGACCTGCGTGTCGCGGCGCTGAACATCGACGCGTATGCGGCGCAGTACCAGATCCAGCGTGCCGACCTGTTCCCGGCCGTATCGGCCACGGGCAGCGGCAGCCGTTCGCGCACCCCGGCCAAGCTGTCGCAGACCGGCGAATCGACCATCACCAGCCAGTACTCGGCCGGCCTCGGGATCAGTTCTTATGAACTGGACCTGTTCGGTCGTGTGCGCAGCCTGAGTGAAGAAGCGCTGCAAAAGTACTTCGCCACTGAAGAAGCACGGCGCAGCACCCAGATCAGCCTGGTGGCCAGCGTGGCGAATGCCTACCTGACCTGGCAGGCCGACAAGGAACTGCTCAAGCTGACCCAGGACACCCTCGGCGCGTACGAGCAGAGCTTCAAGCTGACCTCGCGCAGCAATGAAGTCGGCGTGGCCTCGGCCCTCGACCTCAGCCAGGCGCGCACCTCGGTGGAAAATGCCCGCGTGGCACTGGCACGCTACACCCGCCAGGTGGCCCAGGACGAAAACAGCCTGACCCTGCTGCTGGGCACCGGCCTGCCGGCGAACATCGCCAGTAAGCCGCTGTCGGATGACCTGCTCAGCGACGTACCGGCCGGCTTGCCCTCGGACCTGCTGCAACGTCGTCCCGACATCGTGCAGGCCGAGTACAACCTCAAGGCCGCCAACGCCAACATCGGTGCGGCCCGTGCAGCGTTCTTCCCGAGCATCAGCCTGACCGCCAGCGCCGGTACCGCCAGCCCTACCCTGGGCGGCCTGTTCAAAGGCGGTTCGGGCACCTGGTCGTTCGCCCCGCAGATCAACATCCCGATCTTCAACGCCGGCAGCCTGCGCGCCAGCCTGGACTACTCGAAGATCCAGAAAGAGATCAACGTGGCGAACTACGAGAAGGCAATCCAGACCGGCTTCCAGGAAGTCTCCGACGGCCTCGCCGCGCGTGAGACCTACAAGCAGCAGCTGGAAGCCCAGCGTGGCTTCGTCGCGGCCAACCAGGATTACTACCGCCTGGCCGAGCGTCGCTACCGCATCGGTGTCGACAGCAACCTGACCTTCCTCGACGCCCAGCGCCAACTGTTCAGTGCCCAGCAATCGCTGATCACCGATCGCCTGGCGCAACTGACCAGCGAGGTCAACCTGTACAAGGCCCTCGGCGGTGGCTGGAATGAGCAGACCGCGAAGAACGAGCCGTTGAAAGAAGAAGCACCGCCGTTGAAGTTGTTCTGATAGCGCCGCAATAAACAAAACNCCGCCTCCCTTATCAGGAGGCGGTTTTTTATGGCCCGCGATATTTTACAGGCTGGGTGCCAAGGTTAAGTTCTCAATTCACTGACTTGCACCTGAAACCTAAGGCTCGTAATTTTATACTCGATTTCTCTTCCATCGGCGCTGCGGGCAGTGAGTGAGAAATTAAACTCAGCGATAAACCAGAACCCTTCCTCTGAATCTTCAGTGCGCCTTACGCGGAATGTACCCGTCGGATCAGAAAACCCGTATGAGAATTCAGGCCGCATAATAAGAAGCGTATCAACACTTTCTGGCGCCCCCCCAGGCCCTGTGATTGGATAATCAGCAAAGGTTTTCAAGGCACTCCCTGCAAATTCAAGGGACGCACGATCACCTCCATGACGGGGCAAGCACTGAATAAAATAACTTGAGTCTGAGTAGATCACGAAAAATACATCACCCAGGTCGATGGGGTCATAACTGCCATCGACACTGGCGTTGATCTCACAAAAAACTGGAACCTTCGCTTGCGCTCGGTGCTTGGGTACAAACTTACCCGTTGTGCTGTGGTTCGCTAACGCGCAGGTAATTTGAAGGGCATGGCAAACAACTTCCATATCGCCCTTGCCATCTGGCTTGAAGTAGATGGAAAACTGCATGCTCAGCGCTATATGGCCGTCCTTGTATTCAAGACGGTCAACCGTCAGGGCCCCCGAATATTCGTCGGGAAAATACTCGATGCGTTTTCCCAAGGCAAAAGCTGCCCTGATTCCAGGGGCTTGCGGCCGGATCGGATAGGTCTGGCCTGCTTTCAACTCTTTAGCCTCAAGAGTCAGTTCATTTCTCGAACCCGGATTGTCCTCAAACCCTAAACGAATGAAAAACTGAGCACCCTCGATATAGATCAACTCGAATGTGTCGAATGTAATCGGGATCTTCTTGTTACTCCCAAAGATCAGGTCCGCGTTGAACGTATTCGACGACGTTAACAACTCACCCATGTCTGTTCCAAAGCTCATGAGCACTTCTCCCTTGAGCACCAGAAAAAAGTACTGCCACCGCCTTGAACATAGGCGTTCAAAAACGGGTCATCTACTGTCAACCCTGACAGTAGACGCAGAAGCGGTTAAACATAAGGCTGACAGGTTGGCCAAGCTCTCTGTGGCGAGCGGGCTTGCCCCGCTCGTCACAAAGCGCTCCCGCCTTGCTTTGCGCTCAACCTTTCAGGGTAAAATCTGTCACAGATTCTTACAGACCACAGAGGGAGCTTGTCGTAATGATCGTAGGAATCGACCTGGGGACCACCAACAGTCTCGCAGCCGTCTGGCGCGGCGATGCCGCCGAAATGGTGCCCAACGCGTTGGGCCAGTTGCTGACCCCCAGCGTGGTCGGGCTGGATGACCAAGGCCGTGTCCTGGTGGGCCAGGCCGCCAAGGAGCGCCTGCACACCCACCCGCACCTGACCACCTCGCTGTTCAAGCGCTACATGGGCAGCGCCACCGAAGTGCGCCTGGGCGACCGTTCGTTCCGCCCCGAAGAGCTCTCGGCGCTGGTGCTCAAGAGCCTCAAGGAGGACATCGAGCGCACCTACGGCCAAACCGTTACCGACGCAGTGATCAGCGTGCCCGCCTATTTCAGCGACGGCCAACGCAAGGCCACACGCATCGCCGGTGAACTGGCGGGGCTCAGCGTTGAGAAACTGATCAACGAACCGACCGCCGCGGCCCTGGCCTACGGCCTGCACCAGCGGGATAAAGAAACCTCATTCCTGGTCTTCGACCTTGGCGGCGGCACTTTCGACGTGTCGATCATCGAGCTGTTCGACGGGTGATGGAAGTGCGTGCCAGCGCCGGCGACAACTTCCTCGGTGGCGAAGACTTCGACACCCTGTTGCTCGAACACTTTGTCGACAGCCAACGCAACACCACGGGTTTCCCGCCCACCAGCACGGTGCTGCAAGCCCTGCGCCGCGAAGCCGAGCGCGTGCGCAAAGCCCTGGGCCAGGACGACAGCGCCGAATTCGCCCTGCGCGTCGACGGCCAGCAATGGACAAAAACCATCACCCAACAGGAACTGGCCAAGCTCTACACGCCGCTGCTGGAACGCCTGCGCGCGCCGATCGAACGCGCCCTGCGCGATGCGCGGATTCGGGTCAGCGACCTGGATGAAATCCTGCTGGTGGGCGGCACCACGCGCATGCCGCTGGTGCGCAAACTCGCCGCAGGCCTGTTCGGGCGCTTTCCCTCCATCAGCCTCGATCCCGACCAGGTGGTCGCCCATGGTGCGGCGATCCAGGCCGCCCTCAAGGCCCGTTCCGCCGCCCTCGAAGAAGTGGTGCTGACCGACGTCTGCCCCTACACCCTGGGCATCGAAACCTCCAACCAGTACGGCGGCCATATCGAAAGCGGCCATTACCTGCCGTTGATCGAACGCAACAGCAGCGTGCCGGTCAGCCGGGTCAAAAGCGTGGTCACCCTGCACGACGACCAGGCCCACGTACTGCTGAAGATCTACCAAGGCGAAAGCCGCCTGGTCAAAGACAACATCGAGCTGGGCCAACTGGATATTCCGGTGCCCAAGCGCAAGGCCGGTGAAGTCTCCCTGGACGTGCGTTTCACCTACGACAACAACGGCCTGCTGGAAGCCCAGGTGAATATCCCGCTGACCGGCGAGCAGCATTCGCTGGTGATCGAGAACAACCCCGGCGTACTCAACCCGCAGGAGATCCAGCAACGCCTGCAAGCCCTGGCGCAATTGAAGGTCCACCCCCGCGACCAGCAGGTCAATACGGTGCTCGTCGCCCGCCTCGAACGGCTCTACCAGGAAAACCTCGGCGAGCTGCGCGAACAGCTCGGGCATTGGGCGGCGCAGTTCCAGCAGGTACTCGACACCCAGGACGAACGCCGCATCCGCGACGCCCGCAGCGAACTCAGCCGTCAACTTGAGCAACTCGACAACGGGTTCTGGCGCTGAGGGCACACCAATGGATTGCTGGACCGTACTGCAACTGCCGGATGACGCCGACGAGCGCACCATCAAGCGCAGCTATGCGCGGCTGCTGAAAAACTGCCGCCCGGACGACGACGCCCAAGGCTTCCAGCGCCTGCGCGAGGCCTATGAACACGCGCTGAATGAAGCTCGCTGGCGAGCTGATAACGAAGAGGCAGAACGCGTCCAGGCGCCCGTGGCCGAAGCGGTCTACGCCAACCTGAATGACCTGGCCGAACTGCTGGACATCAGCCCCGTCAGCCCTGCGCCCTTCGACGCCCCCACACCGGACCCGGCCCAGGCCCTGCTCGACGGCCTGACCGCGCGTAACCTCGATGAACGCTGGGCCCAGGCTCGGCAACAGGGCTGCACCGATGCGTTCCAGGCCGGACTGTTGCGCCATTGTTTCGACGCACCGGGCGAACGCGGCCCCATCGCCGCTTGGGCCGCGCAACACCTGGAATGGCTGACCCCCTGGCAGCAGGTGGCGATGACGTCCTGGCAATACGAAGCACTGACCGGCGAGCTGCTGCAAGACTACCGCCGCACCCTGCAGGAAATGCTGGAGCAAAAGGCCGAGCGCGAGTTCATCACCCAGCTCACGCAGTACAACGACCAACCCTGGCTGCGGGTGTTCGACCTGCAACAGCAGTGGCAGCGCATCGTCCTGCACCTGCTGCATGACACCCAGTGGAGCGTGCCGCTGTTCGAGCGGGTGTGCCAGGCCTTCGGCTGGGACGACCAGAAAGGCGTCTACCCGGAACCGGCGTGGATGTGGCGCGAACTGGTGTCCCGTTGCGAACAGGAAAGCTTCTACGCCAACCTGCAGGACAAGGCCCAGGACACGCGGCGCACATCAGCCGATGCCCTGGCCGCGCGCCTGCTGCTGACGCCGATGTCCGCCACGCAACACAAACGCCTGATCGATGGGTTTGGCGAGAACGAGTGGAACGCCTGCCAGCACCTGGCGCAAACACTGACCTGGCGCTATCCGCAACTGGTCGAGCGCCTGCCTCAAACAGACCTGTTCTTTTGGCGCAAATTCGTGCCCCGGCCGATCTACACCCAGGTGTTTATCCGGCTATGGGCTGTCTTCGCTTTGGGGCTTGGCCTGAGCATCGCCCACGATAAGCCAGACAGAATGGACGGGATGTCGCTGGTCATTTTCATGCTAATGGCGTTCGTGCCGGCGGCCGTTGGCTTTCGCGTCACCCAAGTGTGGGCCGGAATGAGTTCAACCTATCGGGTGCTGGATGTGTGGCTGAGCCAGTACCTGATCCCCAAGCGAATCAACCCCAACGACTACTGGCTGGTGATTCGCCACGGCGTACCGCAGGCAATCATGCTGGTGGCCTGCGGCTTGATGCTCGGTGTACTGGGTGCGGTGACCTATGCCGGCGCACTGCTGATCAACCTGCTGCACAAAAAACGCATCGGTCATATGAGCCAGAAGTTCGCCGAAGGCTACCCCTGGTTGAACGGCCTGCACTGGGCCTTCTGGAGCCCTCTGCAAGTGGTGTTCCTGATGGTGATGGTGGCGCTGATCGTAGCTGCGCAACACTACCTGCCGACTGTGCCCTGGACCCACTTCGACCTGCCCAAGCGATAACCCTGCAGTGCCGGGCCTGTGCGCCCGGCAACTTGCGTTCGATCATCGCCCACAACCCGCCCTGCCCCGATTGAACCGCCCCCGCACCGCCCCGCACCATGGCCGCCACCTGCATAAACCCAATAA
>Ga0065696_1000192_pt1 | contig 12182 bp, 8 predicted proteins | sample SwiRhiMetagenome_FD_59085 | JGI IMG/M metagenome (GOLD analysis project Ga0065696, IMG submission 59085) | Bulk soil microbial communities from switchgrass field near East Lansing, Michigan, USA - East Lansing bulk soil v2 (version 2) | ecosystem: Environmental > Terrestrial > Soil > Agricultural...
GCGGGCCGAGGTAGTCCTGGGCNTAGCGGCTGAACGAGCCGGCNACCGGGTTNTGCACGGCCATNTCGCCGAGGGCGCGCATGATCACCAGGATGGCCAGGCCACCGATNATGTAGGANAGCATGATGGCCGGNCCGGCCATTTCGATGGCCTTGGCCGAGCCGAGGAACAGGCCGACACCGATACAGGCGCCGAGCGCCATCAGGCGGATATGCCGTTCGCCCAGTTCGCGTTTGAGCGGGCCGCCCGAAGCGGTCTCGCCATGGGGCAGGTGGTTGCCGACTGGCATAGGGATACAACCTCGTCTTGTTATTGGATATGAGCCTCCGAGTCCGGCACGCCACGGCGGGTCAGCCATGGGGTACCGTCTCCGGCTGGCCTTTTGGGTCAACCGGTCTGGCCGGGCCAGATCAGGGGGGTGCAGTATAAAAAGCTCAACCCAGTGATTTTCACTCTATAAACGGAAATATTCAGCGGGAACTCCCGGAAAATTCCGATTGCGCGGTTGGAGTATCGCACGGCAATGGTGCAGCACTTCAAGCCTGGACCTGCCAGTCTGGCGTCCACATCGGCGCTTCGAAGAACAATCTGCGCGCCATGCGCAGGTAGATTTCACCGCGATGGATCTCCAGGGTCTGCCGCACGCGGCCGGTCTGCCCGGCCTGGATACTGGCAAATGCCTGGGCCTGCGCCTGGGCCTGGGACTGCTTACCCATGCGGTGCTGCTCCAGGGTCTTGAGGTGCGCGGCGGTGAAATGATCGTCCGGCCCGGCCTGGCGCTCATAGTGGAAATGCGCGTACCACAACGGCTGGCGGGTATGCACATCCATGACCACATAGGTCTGCAGCCAATCATGGGGGCTGGCGGCCAGGGCAACCCGCTCGCCTTGGCGAAAAATACGCGCTTCATGATGGCTGACCAGCACGTCCACGCTGGACTGGGTGGGTAGGCGCGCCTTGATGGCACTCAAGCGCACCTGCAGGCCCTGCTCGGATAAGCGGCTGGCCGCAGCGCGCAACTCGTCGGCCACGGTCCTGGCCCGCGCCTGTTGCGTGGCGGCAAGGCGACCCGGTTCGCTGTGCTGCAAGTGACGGTGGATGGCGTCGCCACACTGGCGCAACTTGGCGGCGTGCTGATCCAGAAGGTCCTGCAACGACTGCGGTTCATTGGCCTTTTGCGCCATTTTGAGCACCTCGGCAATGGCCGGAGCGACCGACGCCTGCAACGCCTCGCCCTGCTCAATCAGACGATTGAGATTAGGCAGCGCAGCGGCGCGCCGGGGAACCGGCTTCTTGACCGGCTCCCACACCCCGTCGGCGGCGTGGGTAAACGAGGCAATCACGGTGTTCTGGGCGTCCACCACCTCAGCCACCTCGACCGGCTGCTCACCGGTGGTCATCTTGACCTGGGCCACATACAGATCCTGGTTGCGCGTGCGGATGATGTTTTTCAGCGCCACGCGCGGTGTCGGCGCAGCACGCGGTGCGGGGCTCACAGGGGTCAGGGCCACAGACAGTTCGCGCTCGACCTCCGCGTGCAATTGGCCACACAGTTGCTGCAACTTATCCAGGTAATCGAGGTGGAATTTGTCCGGCTCCATCGCTCGCCAGAACTCGATGCGGTCATTGGTCTGGGCGTAGACATGGTTGAGGCTATCCAGCAACTCGATACGCAATTGCGCGCTCAGGGGCGCCAACTCATGCAGTTGCGCCTGGGACCGGCTGGCCCAACGTGCACGGTTGATAGTGTCGTCCAGGCTTTGGAAAAAATCCTCGTCCAGCCGCGGCCCCTCGGTCTTAAGCGCCACCGCCCACAACGCCGTGACTTGCAACGACTGCAGATCCAACACCGACGGCGATGCCGCCTGGCCCACCCGCAAGCTCTGGGCGCGGTCCCTGCCGTACTTGGGAACGCCTTCCAGCGCGTGCAGGAAGCTGACTTCCTGGATGCGCCAGCGGATGGCGTGCTCGTTGCTGTCAGCCAACTGCCGCAGGCCGTCCATCAACGTCTGGTGCGCCTGTTGATTGATATCCCGGCTGCTCTCCTGCTCATTCAGCGACTGCACCTGGTCCAGCACCGGAACCAACCGGGTATTGATGGCGATGGTCGTTACGCGGGCCTGCGCCAACAGTTGCTGAAGGTTGAGGATTTATCCCTTCGAGCGCCGTCGACAGTTCACGTTCGTAACCCGGCCGGTGCTTGAGTGCCTGCAGGTCCTTGAGGCAATCCAACTCCAACAGCGCCGCATCCAGCTTATTCTGCAGTTCCTGGGTATAGCGGGTACCCGCCCGGGCGCGCTGCTCGTCGGTGAGATTGGCAACCTCACTGGTCAGCAGGTGGTAAGCCACCACCACGGCCCGATTGGCCGCCTCGCGCCGCTGGCCGTATTGGCGATAATCCTGCTCCAGTTGCTGGCGGCGCGACTCGGGGTTGGTCACCACCACTGTATCGGCCTGACCACCCAGCAGGCGCAGGCGCAAGTCCACTCCCAACGGCCAGTGTCCAATAGCTTCAGCCAAGGCCCCATCTCACGACCATCGGCACTGATCACCCGCACACTGTCATCCGTGACCCTGGCCCGATAGACATGGCCGCGCACCAGCACCTGCCACTGCGGTGGCTGTGCGGCGGCGTTGAACAACACCCCGTCGAGCCGTCCGCCTGCCTGCGCACCCGGCAAACGCGCCGGCCAGGGCTGAGCGAACGCCTTAAGGCTGAGGCGTTCGAGCCGGGCCTGCAGAGGCGGCGTCAGGGTGTCACGGGCATTGCTCCAACCACCGGGGGCACGCAACGGCATGTTCAGCGGGCCGCGCGTCAGGGTCGGCGGCGCCAGCCTTGGCGGGCTTGGTGCGAACGCCGGATCGCGCAGATCCAGGGTCGACGGCACCTCGTGGGGCGAAGCCCGATGCGCGAGGATCAGCACCAGGTTGCTCAACAGGTCCATCACGCCCTGGGCCTGGGCGGCCGGGTCGGTGCCGCTGACGGCCTGCACATCACGGTGCACACTGTCCATCACCTGCACCATCCATCCCGCCAGCGCCACCGGGCCTCGCAGAAACGGCAACAGGCTGTTGAACAGCAGCCAGCCACCTTCTTTCAACGTCGCCCAGCGCTGCTCGGCGTTGGACACCGATTGGCGCTCTGCCAGGCTGACCAGCGCCTGCACCGTGGAGGCGAACACCCGAGGCAACGGGTCTTGCGCAATCAACTGTTTGCTCAAGCGAACCGACGCCGGACGCTCGGGCACACTGAACTCATCGCCAGCGAGAAAATGCCGTACATGGGGTTCTTCGAAACCGCCATTGGCATACAGCGCCTGGCGCGTTGGCGGCAGCCAGGCGAGCACCGTGTCCTGCAACGGACCGGCCGCCTTGATCGCCTCGAACAACGCCTGGGCGGACGAAAACTCCTGCAGGCTGGGGCTGAACAGTGGCTGGTAGAGCAGATGTGGCCCGTCGTCGGCATCCCTTGGGCCAATCACATACAGATTGAGCACCGTGTCTGGGGAAGACGTGGGCGTGGCCTTGAATGCCAGCGGCCATAACGCCGCCTGCGGCGGTTGCATCAGGGCCGCCTGCACCAAGCGATAGCCGGCGTCGGTCAGGCCGTGCTCGCCCTTGAGCTTCATCTGCAACGCCAGCACGCGGCAGTTGCGCCCGCACCTGTCGGGTAAACAGCGCTTCACGGCGTTGCCGCTCGGCCGGGTCGTCCAGCAGTGTTTGCTTGAGCAGCGCCGGGTACGCCTGGCCGATATCCACCTCGCTGACACAACCCAGCAGCAAGGTTGCCGTGAGCCAGTCTGGCGCGGGACTGCCCTTGAGTTTGATCGCCGAGGGCAAGTGCGGGAAACCGCCGAGGTTCTCCAGGGCCAGGTCCGTCAGTGTCAACGTCAGCGGATGTACATCGCCGGTGGCAAAGCCGCCGGCAGTCATGGCCGCCGTGACGATGTGGTAAGTCAGCTCGATATCCTGCGGCTCGATGCCACTGGCGCGGCGATCCTTGCGCAGGCAGTCCTTCAGGGCCTGGTCGGCAAAGGTCCGGATCGGCGCGATACCGTCAAGAAACGTACCCGCGCCCGCCACCACCAGGGCCTGCAATGCATGGGCGTAGGCCAGGCTGTCGGCCGCCGAGGCATGGATCAGCCACAGTGGCAGTTGGTCCTGCAGGCGCAGTTGATACGGGGTCAGCACCGACTCGAACCAGCGCGAGGGGTCGGTCACATAATCGAGCATGGCTTGAAACTGTGCGGACGAACGCGGTACCGAACGGTCGATGGCCAACACATCCGCGCGTTGGCGTTCGGCATAGCTGGCGGCCAGCGCATCGAACGGATCGCCCCACGGCTCCTGCACAAACCACTCAAGCGCCTGGTCGGCCAGGCGCGCGCTCAGGTAGTCGGGAATCAAGACTTCTATATCGTCCAGGCGCTTGAGCGGGTGCAGGCCGGTCGCGGGGCTGAACAGCCACTGGTCGAGAATCAACAGCGGCAGCATCTCCGGGGTCTGCGCGCTGCCTTGGGGCCTGACATGAACGGTGTGCACCGGCAACGCTGCCGCGTCCAGGGTCCACTGGCGATCAGGGCGACCGGCCCGCAGCGACGCGCGTGGGAACAAACGAGTGAACTGCGCCGCGTCCATGCCCGGCGGCTGCGGGCTGTCGTACAGCAACGCCAGCCAATCATCGGACAGGTAGGCCCAGCGCGTGGTGTTCACCGGCACCAAAGCCCGCCACCAGTCCAGCAGTTGTTCAAGCCAGGCATCGAGCAGGTCCGCCCCGAGTTGGTTGACCACCTCTTCAACATCCAGCAGCGGCGGGCCACCGGGCACATGGATTTCCCGTTGATGCACGAACACCTGATGGTAATCCTCTACATAGCGCGTCGGCTGCGCGCTGGCCAGGCGCGTCACCACTTCATCGGCGAGGGCGCTGTAGTGGGTCTGGTCGGCCGGCATCGGGGTGCCGATGGCGACGTGTTCCGCACGCAGGCCGAGGCTGGGGAAGCGCCGATCCAGCGTGGCTTGCGCCTGCTTGATCGCGGCTTCGCGCAGGGTCGGTGGGGAGGAAAACAGGCTGAGGATTTGCTCGATATGGCTACGCCGCGACGAGGGGGTTGCAGGCATGGGTTGGACTTCCTTGTGACGGACGCTGGATTCGGTCCGGTAAGTCCTGAACGGTAAGGAAGTAGCGCGTTCATCTGCGGTAACCGAGTGCCCCCACGCAGACAAATTCCTCGACGGCGTCAATCACCGTCTAAGCTCTATTCAAGTCCGATCAATCTGCCGGGATGGGATCAATCGACTATGGGCGCTTTATGGCAAACCGATTCAACCAAGGCTGCGGTTCCCACCGATAGCGCGGATGAACAGCCATTGCCACCACGCCCCCGCAAACGCTTGTACCGGTGGCGCATGGTGTGGCTGCTGCTGGTGATCGCACTGATCGCCGCGGGGTTTGCCGCCCAGCGCGAAATGCGCACCGCGCAGTGGCAAGCCCGCGAACTGAGCCGCCTGGCCGCCACCTTGCACTACACCCTGGAGCCCGGTGCCAGCGATGCCATCGTGTATCCCGGCGACGGGCCTTTCGACAAACGCCTGGGCTATAGCGACCTCGATCAATTCCTGCCGCGCCTGCTCAAGCGCAATTATCTGATCCAGCGCCAGGTGCGCTTTTCGGCACCGCTCATGAGCTATGTCGAGCGCGGCCTGTTCGTGCCCTATGCGGAGAAGATCCAGGCCGGCTTGTCGATCTACGACTGCCGCGCCGAGCCGTTGTACCAGTTCACCTACCCGCAGCATGCGTACCAGGATTTCAGCGCGATCCCGCCGGTGGTGGTCAACAGCCTGTTGTTCATCGAGAACCGCGAATTGCTCGACCCGGCCCAGCCCCAAGCCAACCCGGCGGTGGACTGGCCGCGCTTCGCCAAGGCGGCCTGGTCGCAAGTGGCCAGGCTGTTGCACTTGCCGGGGCAAAGCGCCGGCGGCAGCACCCTGGCCACCCAGCTGGAAAAATACCGCCACTCCCCTGACGGATTGACGCTGTCGGGCGGCGAGAAACTGCGCCAGATGTTTTCCGCCAGCGTGCGCGCCTATCAGGACGGCCCGCAGACCTTGCAGGCGCGCCAGAACATCGTGCGCGACTACCTCAATAGCGTGCCGTTGTCTGCAGTGCCCGGTCACGGCGAAGTGCATGGCATGGCCGAAGGTCTGCGGGTGTGGTACGGCGCCGACTTCAACCGCACCAACGCGCTGCTCGCCGACAACAGCCCACAGAACCTCGCGCAAAAAGGCCTGGCCCTGCGCGAAGTGTTGTCGTTGATGATCGCCCAGCGCCGGCCTTCCCATTACCTGTCCAAAGGCCACGCAGAGCTGGCGACCCTGACCGACAGCCATATCCGCCTGCTGGAACAAAACAGCGTCATCGACCCAGCCCTGGCCAAGGCAGCCTTGGCCAGCAAGGTCAGTTACCGCGACTGGCAGCAGCAACCGACGATCCAACCGACTTGAAACCAACAAAGGCATCAGCGTGGCCCGCAGCCGTCTCGCCACCCTGCTCAACCGCCCGTTGTATGACCTTGATCGCCTCGATCTGTCCGCCACCAGTACCTTGCAAAATGACCTGCAAACCCAGGCCACCGCCTACCTCAAGCACCTGGCCGATCCGGCCTTCGCCGGGCAACTCGGCCTGCTCGGCCCGCGCCTGCTGACACCCGCGAGCACGACTCAGGTGCGCTACAGCTTCACGCTCTACGAGATGACCGGCGACGGCGCGCGGGTGCGGGTGCAGACCGACAACACCGACCAACCTTTCGATATCAATGAGAGCAGCAAGCTCGAACTGGGCTCCACCGCCAAGCTGCGGGTGCTCACCACCTACCTGCAAATCATCAGCGAGTTGCACCAGCGCTATGCCGGCCAGACGCCCGCCGGGTTGAAGAAAGTCGAGATTGACGAGCAGGACCGCTTGTCGCGCTGGGCCGTGGACTACCTGGCGCAAAACCGCGACCAGAGCCTGTCGAAAATGCTCGACGCCGCCCTCGACCGGCAATATTCCGCCAGCCCCGGCGAAAGCTTTTTTTACCGGTGGTGGCCTGCATCGCTTCCATAACTTTCGCAATGAAGACAACGGCCGCAACCCGACCTTGCGCGACGCCCTGCGCGAGTCGATCAACCTGCCGTTCATTCGCCTGATGCGCGACCTGGTGCGCTACAGCACCTATCACGGTGACAACAACAGTGCCGAGTTGCTCAAGGACGACAGCGACCCCCGGCGCCAGGAATACCTGGCCCAGTTCGCCGACCGCGAAGGCACGACCTTCCTGCTGCGCTTCTGGAAAAAGTACCGCAACAAGGACACCCAGGCCCGGCTCGCGACCTTTCTGGACGGCCTGCACCCTACCGCCATCCGCCTGGCCGCCGTGCACCGCTACCTGTTGCCCCAGGCCAGCCAGACGAGTTTCAACAGCTTCGTGCGCTCCCACCTGACCGGCAGCAAAACCGCAGAAAAACTCACCGACGAACGCCTGGCCAAGCTCTACACAGACTACGGCCCAGGTGCCTACGACCTACCGGACCAAGGCTATATCGCCAAGGTCCACCCCCTGGACCTGTGGCTGCTCGGTTACCTGCTGAACCACCCCGAGTCCACCTTCACCCAGGCCGTCGCCGCCAGCGAGCACGAGCGCCAGGAGGTTTATGGCTGGCTGTTCAAGAGCCGCCACAAGAGCGCGCGCGACAGTCGCATCCGCACCATGCTGGAGATCGAGGCGTTCCTGGATATTCATCAACGCTGGCAGGCGGTCGGCTACCCGTTCGACCATTTGGTGCCTTCCCTGGCCACCGCCATCGGCAGTTCGGGGGACCGCCCGGCGGCGTTGGCGGAACTGGTGGGGACGATCCTTAACGACGGCATACGCGAGCCGACGCTGCGCATCGACAGCCTGCATTTTGCCGCCGACACGCCCTATGAAACCCGCCTGGTCAACAACCCCGACAAAGGCAAGCGGGTGATGCCCAGCGAAGTCGCCACCGCCTTGCGCGGCGCGTTGTCCCAAGTGGTGGATGCGGGCACGGCGAAACGCGTGTCCGGCAGCTTCAAGCTGGCCGACGGTACACCGCTGGCCATGGGCGGCAAGACCGGTACCGGGGACAACCGCATCGAAGCAATTGGCGCCGGTGGGCGCGTCCTCAGCTCCAAGTCGATCAACCGCACGGCGACCTTTGTGTTCTATATCGGCGACCGGCATTTCGGTACCCTCACCGCGTTCGTCCCCGGCAGCGGCGCGCAGAACTTCACCTTTACCTCGGCGCTGCCGGTGCAGGTGCTCAAGGGCATGGCGCCGGTGCTGATGCCGTATCTGCAACCGGGTGGCCATACCTTGTGCAGCGTGCCTCAGCCGCTGATCTCGACGACTTTCTCGGAACTGCCTTCTACCAGGAAGAACCGGTAGACCCGCCCGGTCTGTTTTTCAAAGCTGAACACTCGACCAGGGAAGATATGGTTCTTGGTGATCGGCGCGCAGTCCATACGGTCGGCGACCGCACAGTCCTTGAACTCATCTACCACCACGACGGTGTTACCGGCATTGCGCAGGGTGTAGGTGCGCCCGCCATTCTCGACGCGGGTATCAAAGCGGCTTTGCTCGGGCCGCACGAAAAACACCGTGCCGTATCCGGACATCACCCGCACACCCGCCGCCAGGGATGCTTCATAGGAGGCGCGGTCTTCGTCATTGATGCCGAAGTCATCATCCTTTTCCGGTGCCACCGGCAGGTAGCGCACCCGGAAATAACGTTCCCGATCGCGCTCGCCCATGAACAGGAAGCGCGTGCTTTGCATCGCATTGGCCGGCACGATCAGGCGTGCCGGGCTGGCCATGAGGCCGTCGCGTACGATGCCGTCGGCCTGGCTTTTGAGGGGCACTTCGTCGTAGCTGCCATCGGGTTTGTAGAGCATCTCCGTGACATTGATCTTGACGAACGCCGTGCTGCTGCCACCGTTGAACACGCGCTTGAGGTAGGTGTTCTTGTCGCCATTCATATAGTCGTAAAAATCGCCGACGTTGATGGCCGGCCCGGCCTGGACGTTGAAGGACCACAGGCACAGGCCCAGTACTGCATAAACGTATTTCATAAGCACCTCGTTATCACGGTCGCAACGCGTCGAAGATCAGATGAACGCTGCCGAAATAGTCGCCCGGCGTATAACCGCCCTCGGGCTCGACGGCGGCGATTTCCAGCAATACCCGCTTGCCGGCCCGCGCTTCCTCGGCAGGCACCACCAGGGTGTCGGTCAAGTCCAGCCATTCACCGTTGAAGTTGACATTCAACGGGATCAGGCGCCGGCCGTTGGACAGCACCGGCAACTCCCCCAGGCGCGCAACGATGCCGCCGCCGCTGTTCTTCACGTCAAAGTGCTCACGCAAGGGCTTGAGCGTGCGACTCACCAGGTTCCAGGCCATCTCCTGCTCGCGCTCCAGAAACACCGGGTTGATGGGCAGCACATAAAAATCGGCGGTAGGGATGGTGACCGACACATCGAACACCTGCTCTTCACGAATAGCCAGGGCCCGGCTACTGAGCAGCACACCGACCAATAGCAGCAACAGCGTCATGACGACTTTGCCCGGCCGATACCCGGCTCGGTAGGCTCTTTCTCTGACCATCAGCCTTTGACCTCATAGGTTTTTTTCTTCGCTGCCCTCGACCAGGGTGAAGCGGTAGGTACGCCCGGCCTGCTTGGGAAAGCTGAAAGCACGGCCGGGCAGGATGTGGTTCTTGGTGACGGGCAGGCAGTCCTGGGCATCGCCACTGACGCAGTCCTTGAACTGATCCACCACCACCACGCTGTTGCCCTCGTTATGCAGCGCGTACTGCAAAGGTTGCTCATCGATACGGGTGGCAAAGCGAGTGTCTTTGGGGCGCACGAAGAACACCGTGCCGAACCCGGCCAGCACCGTGACCCCGGCCGAGAGACTGTCTTTGTAAGATTCACGCTCCTCACTGGACACGGCAAAGTCATCCTCCGGCTCCGGCATCACCGGCACGAAGCGCAGGCGGAAATAGCGCTCTTTTTCCCGCGCGCCCAGGTACAGCAAGCGTGTGCCCTGCATGCCATTGGAGGGGACGATCAGGCGCGCCGGCGTGGCCATCAAGCCATCGCGAGCGGTGTTTTCGGCGTTACCCTGGAGCTCGACTTCCTCGGAGCTGCCGTCGGCGTTGTAGAGGATTTCCATCACCGACACCTTGATGAACGCCGTGCTGTCGCCGCCGTTGAAGACCCGTTTCAGGTAGGTGCTTTTGTCGCCGTCCAGGTAGTCATAGAACACCCCCACATTGATGTTGGGGGCCGCCGGCGCCGACAGCGGCAACCAGCACAGCGCACACAGCGCCAGTAGATGTTTCATCGCCATAAAACCTCATTCAGAGTTCCGAATCCCAGACCACCGAAACCTGGCCCGAGTAGGTGGACCCGCCCCGACTGAGCATCTGGTCGGTGGATTCTTTCGTGACCTCGAAGTGCAACGTGCCAGGCCGTCGATCCACGTAGAACCCCGGCTGGAACAACTCGGTACCGGCACCGCTCAACAGCAGCGGCAGACGGTTCACGGCTGCACCATCCTGACCATTCAAGCCATGGGGCAGGCTGACGCTGATATCCAGGGGTACTTCATGACCGTCAGTGTTGTTTTTCAATGCACAGGTGTCACCGATGACTCGCTCGCAGGCCATCTGCATCTTGAAGCGCGACGAAGCAGAGATATTGAAAGTCTGGTCACGAAACAGCCGCGCCGGCTTGCGTCCCTGGTTCAACCAGGCCTGCCAGCCGCCCTGAGGGATCAGTTCGACCCGGTTGCCACCGGGGGGGACTTCCACCCGAAGGGTGTGCTCGACATTCAGAACAAAATCGAGCTGGGCAATACTGTCGTTGGGCAATACGCGATTGCCGAAGTCAAAGTCCATGCCCGGACCAATGGTGTAGGTCAGGCTTCCACGGTAGACGCCAGTCGGCATCCCCAGCGGTTGGGGTTCGCAGTTCATAAGCGAATTGGACGTAGCGGTAGAAGAAGTTGGGGATATCGAAACGCGCCGTGGTGCTGCATTGGGTGGCCCCTTCGGGTATCAACCACATCCAGATCACATGGTCGACGTTGCCATTGAGCCCTCCAGGGGAAATGCATGGCAACGGGGCAAAGTTCCAGCGGCCCGATGACCATAAAACGGTGACAGCTTTATAGATATCAGGCTCGCCAGTAATGATCCTTGCGTCCTCCCCCAGGTCGGCACGGCCACCGATCCCGGAGACTCGAATTTCGAGTTGCTCGGTATCCCCCTTCTGATTCGTCACCGTCAGGGTTCGCCACTGCGAAGGCACCCGCCAAAAGGCACCCTCGCGCGGGTCGCTGTGGTTGGCAGCAATCGGGCCACCTACCGTTTGCGGAAAAGCCCCCATCGGCAGGTTAAGACTGAAGATATTGCGCTCTCGGCAATACGGTGGCCAGTTCTGGCAGTAACCGAAATCAGGTGTTGTGTTCGTGAACTTGTTGACCATCGGGTTCGCCGGATCAGGCCGGAAATCCGCCGTTATCTCGACCCTCCCGGCATGAGCGTCGAGGGAAAACGCCAGCACTATCGCGGGTATCGCGCAACGTGAGAGACGGCGTCTGAAAGCCCTGAAAATATTTACTTCTGAAACCTTTTTCATGGTGATCATTTAACCCGCCGTCTCAGACTTAAAGGTGGAATCGGCCAGCGTGTCCGGCGTACAACGCAGATCGCCGATCATCAGCACATCGTTTTCATTGCGCGCATTCGCGGTATCCAGGCGGAACTGGCACAGCAACTGGTTATTGCGGCGCACTTCGAGGGTGGGCGAGCTGGCGTTCATTTCCAGGGAGAAGAACCCGTCGACCTCGCTCACCCCACGGCTGGCGTGGTTGAGGATGTGATGGCCCTTGAGCGGTTTGCCCTGGGGATCCACCAGGCGCCCGAGCACGGTGACGGTGCGCATCACGCTGACCTTGCGGTAGTCCACGCCGCCCTTGTTCAGGTGGTAGGCGGTGCGCGGTGGCTGGATATTCGCCGCCGGGGCGTGGTTGCCGTCGAAGTCGAAGCTGACCGAACTGCCCTTGTAGGCGGCGATCGGGATGAAGTTGCGCCCCGGCCGCAGCACGGTGCTGCCGCCA
>Ga0065696_1001244_pt1 | contig 12060 bp, 9 predicted proteins | sample SwiRhiMetagenome_FD_59085 | JGI IMG/M metagenome (GOLD analysis project Ga0065696, IMG submission 59085) | Bulk soil microbial communities from switchgrass field near East Lansing, Michigan, USA - East Lansing bulk soil v2 (version 2) | ecosystem: Environmental > Terrestrial > Soil > Agricultural...
CTCGCNGCGAACGCTGCACCGCAAACTCATAAGTGTAGGAGGCCCNATGGGCAAGATGGCGATTTTCCTGGGTGGATTTCTGGTGTTGACCATTCTGATTGGTGCCCTGGCCACGATCTCTCCGGCTTAGTCCTTCCGGCGATCAAACGTCTTCACGCCAACGCCGGCGCAAAGTGCAGCACGACCATGCGCACCAGGTGATGGGTCAGGATGGTTACTGGCGATCAACGCAGTGGCGAGTATTGAACCGAGCAACAGGCCATGGGGGACACCGGCATATTGCAGCGCGGTGCCGACGCCGCTGGCGATCAGCAAACACAGTAGGGTTTTCAAATGAGTCTTCCTTGATTCCTGTTGAACCCAACGCTTGCATCCGGGCCACGCACGTTGTCCCACCTAACGGTCTGAAGCGTCAAGTGACATCCCTTTCGTGGCAAAACCTGAGTTGAACCCCTGTCTTCGGCTGAGACCTAATCAGTAGTAATCGCAGGAGGGCAAAACCATGTCTGAAGCTATCAGCTATTTTTCAATCGCTGTCGCGGTGTTCATTCTGCTCGTTGACCTTTGGGCCATCATCAGTGTGTTTCGCAGCGACAAAACGGTGGGGGTGAAAGCGGCTTGGGCTATCGGCCTCATCCTCTTTCCGGTGATTGGANTGATCGTTTGGGGTGTTGCAGGGCCGCGCGGAATCAAGGAGGGGCCAACCTCGCAGGAACACAGCAAAGGATAAAATCTTGTCCGTTTGTCGACAGCGTTGAAGGTTTTTTGAGATTTACCAAAGCAGGAGACAGCCATGAAAAAACTATACGTGTGCCTTACCCTCGGCAGCCTGTTTCTGCTGCAGGGTTGCTTCGATAGCTCAAAAAATACAACCAAGCAAAATACCGACGGCACCAAATCATCGGTGCAGATGCAAGAAGGTAAGGCTGAACAGAGCAAGTAATGCCCCAGGACGATGAAGGAGAGACGTTCAAATACGATTTGGAGCAGCGGGATCTATTGCGACCGGGGCGATGACGGCTTCAGGCGATTATCTCAATCGAGGTGGTAGCGCTCCAGATCACGCGCCAGGAACAATTCGCGTGCCGCTGACATTTCTATTCCGGGTAAGGGACACCCGCTGAAGTGCCAGGAAAAATGAGATCCATGACCGACCCTTCATCGTCGAAACCGATCTTGAAGTTCTTTCATGCATTCACCAGCCGGCTCGAAAATTGCGAAATTGCCAAGGGTCGTCCGGCTGATGCTGTGCTCCGGAAACTCATGGCTGCCCCAGCCAAGTTCAGCGGGCTGGCATGCCTCCGGGGATGAAGCCTTCCACTGACCATGTNTTTACGAACTCTCCGATTTCTTTACGGCGATCAGCACACTGAGAATCGTATTCGGCGATATGAATGACTTTCACTCCAAGGTCATAGGCTTGGTCGCCGTGTTGTGCTCATGATTAAATCTCCGCATTCAATCTTTGCGCGAGAAATGTAGCGCTGTTTAAAGTGCGACAATTTCTGGATGTTTCGGTGCCATTGAGGCGATGGGTATTAGCGCACCAGTTGCTCCACCAACTCANNGGTCACGTAGTGCGGTCCGTCGAACAGGTAGAGCGGGTAACCGTCATAGGCCGCCAATTGGGTCTTGAGCTCGGCGGCCGTGGCGGAGCGGAATCCGCCACCGAAACTCGGGCGAAAGGCTTCGACGATGATGCGCACACGTTTTTCACCCAGACGCTGGCGCAAGGCGTCGGCGTAGGTTCTGGCGACCGGCGCGCTGCGGGCGTAGACACCGACGCCGTCCTGGAAGAACACGCCGATGTCATCCGGCAGCCAGCGTTTGAGCCATTCGGCCGTGGCGGCAGGGCCGATATTGGCGCCGTCATAAACACTGATCCATAACGGTCGCGGTAATTTGGCCAGCAGGGCGGGCAGCTCTTTGGCACGGGTCCAGCTCGGGTCGACTTCGACGGGGAAATACCAGCCGGTGACGTTTAACGGCGTGGGCAGTTTGGCGATGCGTTCCGAGACAGCAGCCAGTTGCTCGATGTTGTCCCGTGAACGGTTTTCGCTGAAATAACCCGCCAGCCCAAGGATGACATCCTGCGCCCAGGGCGCCTTGGCGATGCGCGCCCAATCGGGTAGCACCGGCACGCCGGGCAAGCCGGTACCGGGAATGAAGGCCTGATCGTCGACCACAGTCCACTGCACCAGCAACTCACGAGCCCCGAGTTTTTCCCAGTGCCCGCTGATGCCGACGGTCTGGTTGTCCGGCTGCCAGACGATGCCGACAATCCCCGGTTCGACAGCCTGGGTGCGCGTCACGTAGAGCACGCCGGTCGTTGCGGCAAGCGTGACGGCAAACAGGAGCGCAGCAACAGCCGCGCGACTGACGTTGTAGTTAAAGACTTTCACGGCAGGGCCTTTCAATAGGAATAAGTCAGGCGCCCGAACACGCCTTGAGCGCGATCGTCACCCAGCACCTTCACGCGATACTGCAAGGAAAAATCCACGTAGGAGCGGGGAGCGTTGTAGGCATCCTCGCGGAACCAGTAGCGAACGTTATTACCGACACCCACGCCACCGGCCTTGCCGGATGATGAGTCGGTGCTGCCATCGGCATCGGTCCCACTGTTCATTTTGGAGTCGTAGTCGAACGCCGCCACGACATGCGGGAAACTCACCCAGCGCGAGCCTGCTCCACCAATCGCGTAGCTGCGACCCACCTGCCATTCGCTGTTGAAATAGTCTCGCGAGTCGTTGATGTAGTGCCCGGCCTCGGCGAACAACTGCGAGGTCCACCAGCTGGAGGCATCGACCCGCAGATCGGTGCCGATGCTTGAACCGTAGCCCAGGCGCACCAGCCAATCACCGTCAATGTCCGACGATCCCAACGGGAACGTGCGTTCGACCGCGGCCATCACATTCAGCGAGGTGAACGGTTTGACCCGTACGCCGACAGCGCCTTGCAGCGCATCGAAACCAGTGTCCGAATCGCCGTTCTTGCTCCACAGCGTGTCGGTGACGCGTCCGTAGAGTTCGACAAAACGGGCGTTGCGATAGCCCAAGGGACGCCAGGACAGTTCGGTGCTGTTCTGCAAGCTGTCATTGCTACTGCCGCCGCTCGGGGCTGAACTCAGGCCACTGCTGGAATTGTTGCCGCGATAACTGGTGGTGCTGGTCAAGCCCCAGGTGCGCGAAACATCGGCCACTGCGCGGCGGGTATCGAACAACTGCTGCGCCGACATGTCCCGTTCGCCGGAGGCTTGTGCGTCGATGACACGCTTGAAGTAGCTGACGGCTTGCTCGTCGTCATTGACCCGCATTGCGGTATACGCCGCGTCCTGCGTTGCCNTCGGCGTGAGCCGGTTATCGGCATCGGCGTTGCGGAACGACGTGTGGGCGCCGTCGTCATCACCCGCCTGGACGGACAGGTAGGCGATCTGCAGGTCGCTCATCGATTCCAGTTCGCCCGTTGCCCGCGCTTGCTGCAATCGCTCGCGCGCAGTTCGGCGCTGACCGATCGCCGCATACAGGCTGGCCTCCTCATAAGCGGGCAGGCTGCCCAGTGCCAAGGCCTGGGTAAAGTCCTTGCGAGCCCCGGCATCGTCCCCCGATTGCTGACGCAGACGACCACGCTGGGCCAACAGTTGCGCGTCATCGGCATTGAACTTGAGGCCGTCGTTGGCTGCGGTGATGGCTTCGGGGAAGCGTTTCTGCTCACTCAGGGCGCTGACCAACAGACGTCGGTAGGCCGGATTTTCCGGTGCGCGATCAATGGCTACCTTCGCCAGGGCAACTGCCGTCTCGGGGGTCCTTGCGGGCCAACGCCGCGTAGGCCTGGGAGGCCATGTCGGTTCCCCCGTCGCGCCGGTTGCCCGGCCAGATATTGCAGACCAGGCCGAAGGCACTTTCCTGACAGTTCAATGCGGGTGCCGGAAAGAGGGCGACAGCGTTCAAGCCGTTGTTTTCTGCCGCAACGCCATTCGCGCGGCAGTCCGTCGGCGGGCCAGTTCGCCGCTGTCATCGTCGGTCAGTGGCTGCAAATGATCGAGCGCCTGCTGCGGCTCGCCATGGGCCAACGCGGTGTCGGCGGCGAAAAACCGAATGTGGCGGGTTTCCGCTTTCGGCAGGCCATCGACGNCCAGCGCGTGATTCAGGTCAGCCTGGGCTAACCGGGTTTTGCCCTGGCGGTCGAGGGCGTAGCTGCGCAAAATCCACGGCGCAATGTCCCCATCGTTCTGTGCCAATGCAGCCGACGCAGCCTGTTCGGCGCCGTGGTAATCCTTGCCAGCCAGCAGCGCACTGATCAGCAGTTGCTGATTGGCACTGATCTCGGGCGCCCAGGCGACGGCTTTCCTGGCCTGGTCAACGGCCAAGGTCACATTGCCTTGCTCCAGGGCGTGATACCCCTGTACCGCCAGCGGCGCCGCCAGTTGACGACGAATCGCTTCACGGCGCAGCAGCAAAGTCTCGTCGTCCGGGAACATCGCCAGTGCCTGGGTGGTGGCCTGATCCGCTTCTTGCAGATGCTGTTGACGCTGCAAGGACTCGATTAGCAGCAGCCGATAATCCATGCGTTTCGGCGCCTGGGCGACAGCGGTGCGTGCCGCCTGGGCAGCCGCGCCGAAGTCATCGCGATCATAGGCCTTGAACGCCTTTGCCGCGGCGCCGAAGCCCGGGGCTTGGCGCGACTGTGGGTAGCGTTTGGGATGATCCCGCAGATCCTTGTCGCGCTGGGCCAAGGTAATCAGCGTGTTCAAACGGGTGATATCGGCCCGCTGACGCAACGCCTCGCGGGCCTTGGCAATGGCCAGGTCGTAGTCTTTGCGTTCGTAAGCGCTATAGGCCTCGTTGGCCGTGACATAGGCCGGGCCGGTCAACGGCAATGGCAGCGTCTCGGCAGGCGCAACGGCGGGTATCAGGCACAGTCCCGTGGCCATNAGGGTCAGGAAGGGACGGTTCATGCCGGAAGTTCCTCAGGGTAGTGGCTGTGCTGACGGGCCACGGCCTTTTCGATGGTGGAGCGGGGCAACACGCCGCTGTCGACCAGATAGTCGCCGATGCGTCCGTGATGCTGTGGGCGGTACTGCAACATGGCGCGACTGAACACGTCGCGATCCAGTAGCCCCATTTCGATCAGCAGGTCACCCAACAGTGGCGCTCGCGCATCCGGCACCGATTGGCCTTCACGCACGTTCTGTTGACGCAACTGCGCGACGATTTCGCTTTCCCGGGCAATCAGCTGTAGCGGCTCGGTGCCCAGTTCATCGCTGATCTGTTGCAGGCCTTCAGCCGTCAGCGGACTGGCCACCGCGACTTGCGCGCGGCCGTCGGCATTCAAGCCAAGCGGCACTACGCGCCAGCGCAGGGCGAATTCATCGTCCAGGGCCTGGGTGGAATCCTGAGCCATGGCCGCCACATTGAACACGCGCGGCAAGTCGTTCTGAAAGGCAATGGCTTCAGCCAGTGTCTCGTCATCCAGCCAGCCGTTACTGAGCAATATCCGCCCCAATGGCATGTGCCGGGTTTTCTGTTCGGCGAGGGCGCTTTGCAGGTCGGTTTCGTTGATCGCCTGCCACGACAGCAATACGCTGCCCAACTTGCGCGGTGCGAAGGCAACCAGGTCGGTGGACGGGAAGTCGTGCATGGTCTTGTCCCACACCAGCTTGCGGTTCAGCACCTTGCCGACCAGGAACATGCGCCAGGCCCGTGAGGCGGCCATGAAGTTGACAAAGTTGCCCACGACCATCCGCGGAATGGACAGCAAACCATGCTGCCAGCCGTACAGCACGGTGGTGAAATAGCAGCGGTGTGCGATACGCCAGGCCAGCGCGATACCGTTGGCCAGCAGCAAGTATTTGATCGCGCCACTGGTTTCAAACGGGGTCGGGAAGCTCACATCCCACAGGCCACTCTGGCGCAGGATAATCAGGCCCAGCAACTGCAAGAGAATCACATAGGCGATGATGCTGACGAACGCCGTCACGATGCCTTTGCGGTCACGGAACAGCAGGTATCGGTTGGCCAGTGAGCCGCTCCAGCCCATTTGCTCCCAGCCTTGCAGGCCGATGCCCAATGTCCAGCGGGCTTTCTGGCGAAACGCAGTGCGAAAGGTGTCGGGAAAGAATTCGCGAACGCACAACGGCATCTTCAGGGTCGATTCGTAAGGCTTGCGAAACCATGATTTGCGCAGCACGCGAAACTGCACCGGGAAGCGTACGAAGATCGCGTTCATGCCGACCTTGGCCAGGCGTGCGCCGACGTCATAGTCCTCGGTGAGGCTGTCCGTGTTGAACGGCTGGTTCTGGGTTTCCCCGGCCAGTACTCGCAGGGCACGATGGGAGAAACAGGTACCGACTCCGGCCGATGGCACCGTGTCGGTCATGCTTTCACGCACCACCAGATCCTTGCCATGCCATTCGGCGAATTCGTCCATGTAAGTGCCGGCCACCCATTCGTACCAGTTGCGCTCCAGCGAAACCACGGGCAACTGGATCATGTCCTTGCGCGGCAGCAAGTAGTTGAACAGGCGCAACTCCAGCGGGTGCAGCACGTCCTCGCTGTCGTGCAACACGACGCCAGCGAAGGTCATGCCGTGGGTTTTTTCGTGCAGGAAGATGGCCTGGATCACCCAGTTCAGGCAGTCGGCCTTGCAGGTTGGCCCGGCATGCGGGACTTCCACGCGATGCAGCTGCTTGTAACGCCGACGCATGCGTTCCACTTCATCGATGGTGCGCTGGTCGTTGATGTAGGTGCCGACGAAGACCACATAGTTCTGGTAATCGAGGGTCGAGACCATGTTTTCGATCATCGGGGCGATGACGTCATATTCCAGCCAGGCCGGGACCATGATTGCCAGAGGCTGTTCATCCCGGGCCATCAACTGTTCGGCGGTCAGCGGCCGGTACCTGCGGTCCGCAGTGAACTTGCGGAACAGGCGGCGAGACCAGTACCACAGGTCAATAAACAGGTCGTCCAGGCTGGAAATCAGGATCAGCACCGCGACCACGATGGTCGAGATCTCCAGGAAGCTGTAGTAGTGGGCCAGCCAATAGGGCCAATAGAGCGACGTCATCGAGGGCTTCCGTTACTGGCGATTGCGACGGGCGTTACGGCCAGCCAGCATCAGGATGAGGACCAACAGGATTCCACCCGGAATCAGCCACAACAGCGACGGCGTGCGCCAGGCGTCCAGGCTCTTGGGTTCGTCGTTGTCGATCAGTTGGCTGCCACTTGGATCCTTGGCATCGAAGGTGGACAGCACGCCGTTATCACCGAGGATGGCCACGTCGCCGCGGGTCAGCAGAATCTGCCTGGCGAAGCGGGGCGCGTCGTTGCCCAGGGCGTGATAGACCAGACCGTGTTGGCCGCCAGCATCCACCACTTGCAGCGAGGCCAGATGATTGAGGGGATGGACGTCCAGCAGCACCTGATCCTTGTGATTGATGCGCAGGCGACCCTGCTCATCGACCTGCACCGACTCTTTGCTGTCCTTGATCGGCAGCTCGAACGCCAGGAAGGCTTTGTCCGGCGTGGCCGAAACCTTGGAGTCGGCGCTGACGCTCAAGTGCGCACGCAACGGTGAAACGCCGGTGGCATCAGCGACCGAAATCACTTGCGGCAAACTGCTCGCCGGTTGCTCAAGGTAGGCCTGCGGCACGAGGATTTGCGCGTCCATGGCAAAGCGCGCAGCCATGCCGGAGAAGTCATCATCCAACGCGGTTTTTTCCAGCACGATGTGGCTGGTCGGCAGCACTGAGACCGGGAAGGCCTGTGGTGTTTCCAGGCAACGGTCGCTGACCGGCTGACGCTGGAAAGAGACGCGCAGCACGTTTTTCGAACCCAGGGCGTACCGCGGGATTCGCGCTTCGATGCGTTGCTTCTCACCGTCGGCCACCAGCTGTTGCGCGCCGATCAGGTAATCGTTGAGAAACAGCGAGGCCACCGGCGCGGTATCCGAGGCGCCAGGGGCGGCAGACACATCGATCACGGCCTTCACCGGCAAACGACCGTCGTAGGCGACGCTGCCCAGCGGGAACGAGGTGCTCCAGTCGGATTTGGCCAGCACGTCAATGGCGCCGGCGTTTCCACCCAGGCGCGACAAGGCCACGCGGCCGTCGGCGCTCAAGGGCATTTGTGCTTCGCTGACGGTCAATTGGCGGCTGCGTGCCAATGTGTTCCAGGCTGAACTGAACAAGGCCAGCGCCTTGCCGGTCGCTTGTGGCGCGATCATCAGCACCGGGCGGGTGCCCAGCAATGCGAGGCGCACGTTGTCCGTGCCGGTGGCGGCCAGGCCTGCGTTGATATGCCGCTCACGCCATTGCGTAAAGGCGCTGGCTGCCGTTGCGTCCAGGCCTTGAACCTGGCTCTGCAACGCGTCCAGGGATTGGTTGACGGCATTGAGCAGTTGCGGATCGTTGACGGCCAGATCCGCCTGGACGTTCGGCGTCTGTCCCAACATCAACAGGGCGCCGATTTCTGCCGGGTTCGCCAGAACGTGCGGGCCTTTAACGTTGAGGCTGGCGAAGGCTGGAATCATTTGCAGTTCGGCCGGAATGCGCAGGCCGGTCAGGTCAACGCTGTCCTGCACGGCGGGGAAGGGCAGGATGCGGCTGTGTTTGCCAATCCGCTCCAGTGCCACACCCAGGCGCCAGGCCGCGTCGTAGCTTTCGGCGGACAAGGTGCCCGGCGCGACCATGATCCCCGGCTTGCCGGGCAATGCCGTCCAGGCGGCACCGACGTCCTGCAACTGGCTGGCGTCGTAGCTGTAAGTGAGGCGGGTGTCCGGTTCGATGCGCAACACGTTGCCGATGGCGCGTTCGTCTTCGCACAGCACACGGGACACGATTGACGACCAGGCAACCCCGAGGCGTAACGAGCCGTTTTCTCGCGCTTTCTTATCCACGCCGAGCGTGACGCTGGCGTCGCCCTGGGGTTCGCTGAGCCCTTGCGCGCTCACCGGATAGCCGTCCAGCGACAACAGCAGCGTGTTGCGGCCGCCTTCGCCATTGAGGTAGCTGGCGTCGAAATTCAGGGTGGCATCCGTCAGCGGCACACCCGCCGGTACCGGCAGATACAGTTCGCGCCGGGCATCGGTCGACCCGAGGATGATGGGAGCGTCGATCCCCAGATCGCTCAAGCGGACCTCACGCTCCTGGCGCGTGTCGGCATTGAGCCGGTTGATCGCCTGGGTGAGCGGGCTGTCCGCGGCCAGAGCAAAGGTCGGCATGAGTGCGAGCAGACTCACGCCACAGGCAAGGGCGCTGAGCGCACCCGTATGGATGGCAACGGAAGACTTCATTCAGGTAGATCTCGAGCTGATAAGGGGAGAAGCGGTTCAGGTGAAGGCCGGGTGATATTTTTCGGTAACAGGCACCCCGGACGGGTAGTGCAGGAACTTGGGTAAAAGCCCCCGTGTCACGACGAATTCATCGACCGGGCGACCCATCAGGGCGTCGACGATGCGCGCACTGGCCTTGCCATCGCCATAAGGGTTGGCAGCCTGGGAGCAACGGCGCCACAGCAAGTCGTCATCGAACAATGCATTGACGCCAGCGATGATCGAGTTGGGCGAGGTGCCAACCAGACGCACAGTGCCCGCGGCGACAGCTTCGGGGCGCTCGGTAACGTCACGCATGACCAGCACGGGTTTGCCCAGGGAGGGGGCTTCTTCCTGCACGCCACCGGAGTCGGTGAGGATCACATGCGCACGTTGCATCAGGCGCACGAACGCCAGGTAGTCAAGTGGCTTGATCAGGTGCACGTTGGGCAGGTCGCCCAGGTGCTCGGTGACCGGCCCCATGACATTGGGATTCAAGTGCACCGGATAAACGATCTGGATATCAGCCCGTCGGGCCAAATGGCTCAGCGCCTTGCAGATATCGAGGAAGCCTTCGCCGAAGTTTTCCCGACGATGCCCGGTTACCAGCAGAACCTTGCGGCCGGGTTTCAGGAACAGGAATTGCCGGTCCAGGCTTGCACGCAACTCAGCGTCCCGCTCAATGCGCCGCGCCGTCATTTGCAACGCGTCGATCACCGTATTGCCGGTCACGAAGGAACGACCTTGAAGGCGTTCGTCGAGCAGGTTTTTGCGCGATTCGTGAGTCGGCGCAAAGAGCATGTCCGCCCCCATATCGATGCAGCGCCGGTTCATTTCTTCCGGCCATGGGCTGTAGATATCACCGGTTCGCAACCCGGCTTCCACATGACCGACCGGGATCCGACGGTGAAAAGCAGCCATCGCGGCCACCATCGCCGAAGTCGTATCGCCATGCACCAGCACCCGGTCCGGTCGAATCGTTTCCAGAACCGGATCAATCGCCCCGTAAAGCGCCGCCGTCAGCGAGTTGAGCGTCTGATGGGGGGTCATGACATCGAGGGTGAAATCGGCCTTGAGGTCGAACAGATCCAGCACCTGTTTAAGCATGCTTTGATGTTGGCCGGTAACGCATATCTGCGAATGAATGCCAGGTTCTGCAGCAAGGGCCTTGACCAACGGCGCCATCTTGATGGCTTCCGGACGGGTACCGAAGATCGAAAGGATTTTCAGCCTTGAATGAGGGTGAATGATGGTGTCTTCCTTGCGCAGCTTCAGTGCGCAGCACAACAGCAGTTCAAGTTCTATTGAAACTTGGGCCGCAAGCGATAGTTGGAGTTGGGAGAGGCCGAGTGCTCAGTGGGAGTGTTGATATGTACTGAGTGTTTGGATGCAGTAACCGGCCGGGATTATTAGCATCGAATGTACATATCTCAAAGGGGTATATGCGTTTTTATTTAAGCGAATAAGTTTGAAACTTTTATATGGGTTGCGGGTCTTTTCTAGTTTTTCGATATTTTATGAAAAGTTATCGGGGTTAATAAATTATTGCTTAAGTTTATGTTTTTATAAGTATTTAAAGTTTATTGTCCGTTTGTCTGGAAGTTTGAATTATTCCTTATCTNTAAGTGTCGCGGTGAGAGCGGATTGTCAGGGCTATCATGCGCTTGATAGTCACTTAAGTGGCGCCTTTATATTGTCGTTTTCAAAAATAAGTTATTTTTATGATTAAAGTCTTTAAATCAATATTTGCCATTGCCGTTCATATCTGTCTTGCCGACGCATCGCTCATCATTTCGTTGGAACTCCCATAACGCTGCTCCGTCCTCTGCAATGAGGGGGGCTACGGGCGTTTCGTGGCGAACCCGATACCGCTTTTTTCATCTAGAAGGCGAGGGCAGTCATGAATACTTCAGACACCAGAACGGACGGTCAGACCGATCAGCAGGGCACCGGAACACCGGAGCAGGATTTTCAACACTTGAAGGAAAACGTAACAGAGGCGCTTGGCGACGCAAGACAGCAGGCCGATGCGCAGTTTGGGCAATACCGCGACACGGCAGCAGACCAGATCGAGGCGTTGGCGCAGGGAACAAAATCCTTCGTTTCCGAGATTGAAAGCAAAGACACGCTCGGTATGTCCGACTACCTGTCAGACATCGCGGAGTCCATGAGCGGCCTGGCGGGCAACCTGCGAGGGAAGAGCGCCGAACAGCTGCTGCACGACGCGGCCGACCTGGCCCGTAACAACCCCGCACTCTTCATCGCTGGCAGTGTTGCGCTGGGTTTTGGCCTGTCGCGCTTCCTCAAAGCCGGCAGCGCCCCTGCGGCGACATTCCCCGACACCGGCGACCCGGCGGCAGGCCATTCAATGCCGCCACCAGGCGGTTTTGGCGCCCAACGACCCTATGAAACTTCCGTGGCACCACGCACCGATCCAGGCGCCGGTCCGGACACTGGCACCATGCCGCCTTCACCAAATGAACAAGACCGTCCTTCGGACTTCGCAACGACCTCCACACCTGGCTCGACAGCCTTCAAAGGAGAACTGTGATGAACAGAGAAGATTCAGATTTTCCCGGCACAAGACCGGTGTCCGCCACTGAGCATGACGCGTCGGTTGTCGGCTTGTTACGCCAGCTGTCGCGCGAAGTGCCAGCGTTGTTTACCAAGGAACTGGCATTGGCCAAAGCCGAGCTTCAAGCCAGCCTGACGACGCTCAAGNCCGGCATTGCCGCGGTCGCGGGCGGTGCG
>Ga0065696_1000745_pt1 | contig 11848 bp, 11 predicted proteins | sample SwiRhiMetagenome_FD_59085 | JGI IMG/M metagenome (GOLD analysis project Ga0065696, IMG submission 59085) | Bulk soil microbial communities from switchgrass field near East Lansing, Michigan, USA - East Lansing bulk soil v2 (version 2) | ecosystem: Environmental > Terrestrial > Soil >...
ACCGATCACGCGCACGGTCTGGCTGTTGGTCAGGTCGCCGGCCACCACCAGCACCTGGCCGGGGTAACGTTGGGCGAGCGCTTCCAGCGGGCCTTTGGTGCGTGAACTGAGGGCCACGTGGGCGCCGCTGTTGAGCAGCTCCACGGCCAGCGCAGCACCGATGCCACTGCTGGCACCGGTCAGCCAATAACGACGGGGCGGCAGTGCGTTCATCCCACTCTCCTTTTTCAACCAACTGACGACCCCGCCCAGCACGGGAAGGTGTTCGTACAACAGCGCGCCCGCATCGAAGTAATCGCGGTGGCGATACACCTTGTCACGCCACATCAGGTGCGAGCAGCCTTCCACGTAGATGACCTTGCCCTTGCCCAGGCGTGGGTGGCAGAAACTCATGTTCCAGCGCAGGTAGCCTTCGCCTTCGGCCACCTGGTCGAAACCATGGAAGTCGAAGCGCAGCTGGCTGACGTTGCTGTACAACTCGGCGAAATACGTGTGCAGCGCGGTCAGGCCATGGACTTCATGCAGCGGGTCGGTGAACGCGATGTCCTGGCTGTAGAGGCTATCGAGCAGCTGCAGATTGTGCTTGTCCAGCGAGGCAAAGGCCTGGGCGAAGCGGCGCAGGAAGTCACTCATGTTCGGCGACCTCCTGGCGTGAAGGCAGGTTGCGAAAGGCCGTCAGGGCGCGTTCGCGGGATTTTTTCAGGTCGACCATCGCGCGCGGGTAATCCGCCACGCCAAACAGACCGCCGAGCGCCCCGGGGGGTTGTGCACTTCCTTCTTGTTCAGCGTGGCCAGCTCCGGCAGCCAGCGCTTGATAAACACGCCTTCGCTGTCGAATTTTTCCGACTGGCTCAGCGGGCTGAAAATCCGGAAATACGGCGCCGAATCGGTGCCGGTGGATGAACTCCATTGCCAGCCGCCGTTGTTGGCGGCGAGGTCACCGTCGATCAGGTGGCGCATGAAGAAGCGCTCGCCTTCGCGCCAGTCGATCAACAGGTTCTTGGTCAGGAACATCGCCACTACCATACGCAGGCGGTTATGCATCCAGCCGGTTTCCAGCAACTGGCGCATGGCGGCATCGATGATCGGCAGGCCGGTGCGCGCCTGTTGCCAGGCGGCGAGGTCCTCGGGCGCATCGCGCCAGGCCAGGGCTTCGGTCTCGGGGCGGAAAGCGCGGTGACGGGAGACCCGTGGGTAACCGACCAGAATGTGCTTGTAGAACTCACGCCATAGCAGCTCGTTGATCCAGGTGATGGCGCCGATGTCGCCGCTTTCGAACTCGCCCTGGTTGGTTTGCAGGGCGGCGTGCAGACATTGGCGCGGCGAAACCACGCCGGCGGCCAGGTAGGCGGAGAGCTGGCTGGTGCCGGGCTTGGCCGGAAAATCCCGTTCGTCTTTGTAGTAGCTGATCTGCTGGTCGGCAAAGGCGTCGAGGCGGCGGCGGGCTTCGTCTTCGCCGGCGGGCCAGAGGGCGCGCAAGGTGTCGCTGGGCGGTTCGAAGCCGTCGACCTGTTCGGGAATCGGATCGCTCTTGAGCGTGAGCGCGGCTTGGGCCTCGGGCGTTGCGACCCGACGCGGCAGGGCGCTGTGCAGGCGCGCGTAGCAGACCTTGCGGAACTGGCTGAACACCTGGAAGTAGGTGCCGGTCTTGGTCAGCACGCTGCCCGGTTGGAAAAGCAGTTGGTCCAGGTAGCTGTGGAACGTCACGCCGCCGGCCTCCAGGGCCTTGGCAACGGCGGCATCGCGACGGCTTTCATGGATGCCGTATTCCTCGTTGACGTGCACCGACTCCACGGACAGTTCCCGGCACAGTTGGCCAAGTACGGCGGGGGCCTGGTCCCAGGTAGCTGCATGGCGGATCAGCAAGGGAATGTTCAGGGAGCCCAGGGCCTGGCTCAAGTGCTGCAGGTTGCGCAGCCAGAAATCCACTTTGCAGGGGGCATCGTCATGGGCCAGCCATTGCTCGGGCGTGACCAGGTACACGGCCGCCACCGGGCCTCGCTGGCAGGCCGCGGCCAGGGCGGCGTTGTCGTGAAGGCGCAAGTCGGTGCGCAGCCAGATCAAGTGCATTTAGATAAGTCCACGCTGGAGCAGGAGCTGTTGGGCCGACAACGGGTCTTCGGCCACGAACAATTGCGCAATGTCTTGGGTTAATACAGCCAGCTCGGCCTGGTGGATGCAGACCGTGGGTCCGACGAGCAGTTTTGCGCAATTGACGCCAGCCAGCAGCTTGCTCAGTGCCGGCAATTGCAGGGCCTTGCTCGAATACAGGAGCACGGCACGCGGTTGCAGGTGTTCCGCCGCCAGGGCCAGCTCGCCGGTGGGCAACGGCCAGTCGAATACTTCCACCGGGCAATCGGCGCTGCTGGCCAGCCAGGCGCTGAGCCACAGGTGCGGCTCCAGGGGCAGGTCGGAGTGGTTGACCAGCAGCAGCGGCGCGCCGTGCAACTGCCGGTTGTTGTGGTAGATGCGTGCACCGAACTTGCTGCGCAGCCAGGACAGGAAAAACACCCGCTCCATCTGTGCGCCAAACTGGCCTTGCCAGCGCTGTTCCAGCTCCTGCAGCAACGGCAGCAGCAATTGCTCGCACAGGGTGCGCGGCGGGTACAGCGCCATCGCCTGGTTAAACACATCGTCCACCCGGCGTTCGGCCAGCTCGCTGACGGCCTGCACCAGGTTCTGGCGCAAGGCTTGCCATTCGTTCTCGACGGCATCGGGAAGGGCTTGGGCGGAATCGATCAGGCCTTTGACCTGGCTGACCGGTACGCCGCGATTGAGCCAGGTGAGGATGGTGTGGATGCGTTGGACATGGTCGGCATTGAACAGCCGATGGCCCTTGGGGGTGCGCTGGGGCACGATCAGGCCATAACGGCGTTCCCAGGCGCGCAGGGTCACGGCGTTGACGCCGGTCTGGCGCGCCACTTCGCGGATCGGCAGCCAGCCGTCTTCGAGGGCTTGGGCGATGTCTGCGCCGGGTTCGTCTTGCAAGATAGCGGTCATGACGCTTTTCATGGTTTAGATCGCATTCCGCAGGCTGAGTATTTTCCGGGTGCGGCTGCAAGTAGGCCTGCTGCGCGATGTAGCGGTCCGGGTGTTGGCGAAAGTGATGCTTGAGCAGGGTCAACGGCACCACCAGCGGCACGATGCCCTGGTGATACTGGCTGATGACTGTCTGCATTTCCTGTTTGTCATCCGCGCTGATGGCCTGCTTGAGGTAGCCGCTGATGTGTTGCAGCACATTGGTGTGGGTGCCGCGGGTGGCGCACTTTTTCAGGCCGGTCATCAGGTCGCTGAAATAGCAGGCGGCCACCTCGTCGAGGTTGACGTCCCTGGCCATGCTGCCGAGGCGGTGGCCCAGGCTCTTGTAGTGCATCAGGCTGTGGGCCATCAGCAAATACTTGTAGCGCGCGTGAAACGCCAGCAGGCGGTGGCGGGTCAGGCCCTCGGCCAGCAGTTGCTGCCAACTGGCGTAGACGAAGACGCGGGTCAGGAAGTTTTCCCGCAGTACCGGGTCATTCAGGCGGCCATCTTCTTCCACAGGCAGGTTCGGGTGGCGCGCGCAGAACGCCTGGGCGTAAATGCCACGCCCTCCGCCCTCCACCGGCGCTCCGTTTTCACGGTAGACCTTGACGCGTTCCAGGCCGCAGGACGGCGACTTCTGCATGAAGATGTAGCCGCACAGGTCGGTGTGTTCGGCGGCCATTTTGCGGCCGTATGCGTCCAGCGGCGCAGTGACATTCAGCTCGCGGTGTACGGTACCGACGGCCTGGGGCTGTTCGGCATCGCCCACCAGGCGAATGGTTTCACGGGGGATACCCAGGCCGATCGCCACTTCCGGGCACAGCGGCACGAAGTCGAAGTACTCGGCGAGGACCTCGCTGCATAGCTGGGATTGCTTGTGACCGCCATTGAAACGCACGTTTTCGCCCAGCAGGCAGGCGCTGATGCCAATCTTCGGCTTGATGGACGGTGTGCTGGGCATGGCCAAACCTCTGCAAGATTCCTGTACAAGATCTGAAATCTGTACAACTAAATCTCATCATAGGTTTGATGCTGTACAAGTCAAATATTTTGTACAAGTATTTGCGCGGGGCTATTTCCAGCCGATTTGCCAAGCCTCGGCATTTTTGAAGGGTTTGCCAGGCCAGGCGCTCGGCGCGCAGGGTCATCACGGCTTGTAACTCGATTTCCAGCACTGTGCCGCCCTCGTCACGAAACAGTTCGGTCACCAGGAAGTGTTTTTCCTTGTTGCGGGGCCGGGCTGCCGTCCACTTCGACAGCAGCAATTTGGCCGGGTTGATGCGGTTCATTGCAGGTGCTCGATCAACCGTCGCGCGGCTTCCTGGCCACTGAGCCACGCCCCTTCCACGCGCCCCGAGAGGCACCAGTCGCCACACACGTACAGGCCCAGGTCGGCGTCGGCCAGCACCCCGAACTCATGGGCGCCGGACGGCCGTGCGTAGAGCCAGCGGTGGGCCAGGCTGAAGGACGGTGCGGGCATGGCGCTGTGCAGCAATTCGGCGAAGGCGCCGTGCAGGTGTTCGATCACCGCGTCCTTGGACAGGTCCAGGTGGGCCTTGCTCCAGGTGCTGGTGGCATGCAGCACCCAGGTGTCGAGGGTCGTGTCGCGCCCGGGCTTGCTGCGGTTGCGCGCCAGCCAGTCCAGCGGGCTGTCTTGCACGAAGCAGCCTTCCATGGGGGTATCCAGGGGCTTGTCGAAGGCCAGGGCAATGGCCCAGGTCGGGTCCATCTTCACGCCGGCGGCGGCACTCGCCAATTTGGGCGCTGCCGCCAGCAGGGCCGTGGCCTGGGGGGCGGGCGTGGCGATGATCACATGGCTGAACGGGCCGTGGTTTTCGCCGTCGGCATCCAACAGGTTCCAGTGTTGTTTGCCTTGGAACACCTCGGTGATCCGGCAGCCGAACTCCACCGGCAGGTCATCTAGCAGGGCGCGGGTGATGGCGCTCATGCGCGGCGTGCCGACCCAGCGGATCTGTTCATCGGGGGAGGGGTGAGTTGGCCGGACTTGAAGTTGTACAGCTGGGGCTTCCATTGCTCGGCCCAGCCGTTGCTTTGCCAGCGCTGCACTTCGTTGACGAAGCGTCGGTCGCGGGCGGTGAAGTATTGGGCGCCCATGTCCAGTGCGCCGGCGTCGCTGCGTTTGCTGGACATGCGGCCGCCGCTGCCGCGGCTTTTATCGAAGAGTTGTACAACGTGCCCGGCGTCTTGTAACGCTCGGGCGGCGGAGAGACCGGCGATGCCGGTGCCGATGATCGCGATGGGGACAGTCATGGGAGGCCTCGTTTACCGTTGGGTACAGGCTACGCCGACACCAATAGCTGTACAATATTATTTTTTGGTATAAGTTTGGCGTACCTGATCGCTTGGCGTGACCTATGGTTAAGCATGAGGCTTAAACAAAAGTCACGCTCGATTACAAATTGATCCCTGCTTATAAAATAGACTAGTGATCGGCGGCGAACGTTACATGAGGAGCGTCCCATGCATATTTTGCTGACCGGCGGTACCGGCCTGATCGGTCGCCAACTCTGCCAACACTGGATTGCCCAAGGTCATCGCCTGACGGTGTGGAGCCGCCATCCTGAGGACGTCGCACGGTTGTGCGGTGCAACGGTGCTGGGCGTGAGTCGTCTGGAGGAGGTGATTGGCGCGGTAGACGCGGTGGTCAACCTGGCGGGTGCGCCGATTGCTGACCGTCCCTGGACCCACAAACGCAAGGCGCTGCTCTGGAGCAGCCGCATCGGCTTGACCGAAACCCTGCTGGCCTGGCTCGAAAGCCAGGCGCAGAAGCCGGCGGTGCTGGTTTCCGGTTCGGCGGTGGGCTGGTACGGCGACGGTGGCGAGCGCGAACTGACCGAAGCCAGCGGGCCGGTACAGGACGATTTTCCCAGCCAACTGTGCATCGCCTGGGAAGAAACCGCCCAACGTGCCGAAGCGATGGGCATCCGCGTGGTGCTGGTGCGCACCGGCCTGGTACTGGCGGCCGAGGGCGGCTTTTTGTCGCGCCTGTTGCTGCCGTTCAAACTCGGGCTGGGCGGGCCTATCGGCAACGGGCGGCAGTGGATGCCGTGGGTTCATATCAAGGATCAAATCGCCCTGATTGATTTTCTTCTGCACAAGGATGACGCCAGCGGTCCTTATAATGCCTGCGCGCCGCACCCAGTGCGTAACCGCGAGTTCGCCAAGACATTGGGCCAGGCGCTGCACCGCCCGGCGTTCATGCCGATGCCGGCCTTTGCGTTGAAGGTGGGTTTGGGCGAGTTGTCCGGCTTGTTGCTGGGCGGCCAGAAAGCAATGCCCGAACGCCTGCTGGCGGCCGGTTTCACTTTCCAGTTCACTGAGTTGCGTGCGGCCTTGGACGACGTTTCCAGCCGCCGCTAAGAGATAGGATGTTGCATGACGGATCACGCGTTGTTACTGGTCAACCTGGGTTCACCGGCGTCCACTTCGGTGGCCGATGTGCGCAGCTACCTCAATCAGTTCCTGATGGACCCTTATGTCATCGATCTGCCGTGGCCGGTGCGGCGCTTGCTGGTGTCGCTGATCCTGATCAAGCGCCCCGAGCAATCGGCCCACGCTTACGCCTCGATCTGGTGGGACGAGGGCTCGCCGCTGGTGGTGCTCAGTCGTCGCCTACAGCAGCAGATGACCGCGCAGTGGACCCAGGGGCCAGTGGAGTTGGCGATGCGTTATGGCGAGCCTTCCCTGGAAACGACCCTCACGCGGTTGGCCGCCCAAGGTATTCAAAAGGTCACCTTGGCGCCCTTGTACCCGCAATTTGCCGACAGCACCGTGACCACGGTGATTGAAGAAGCCAGGCGCGTGGTGCGTGACAAAAAGCTCAACGTACAGTTCTCGATCCTGCAGCCGTTCTATGATCAGGCGGAATACCTCGACGCGTTGGCCGCCAGCGCCCGACCTTATATAGACGCGCATTACGACCACTTGCTGCTGAGCTTCCACGGCTTGCCCGAGCGCCATCTGAAAAAGCTCGACCCGACCGGCCAGCATTGCTTCAAGGATGCGGACTGCTGCAGGAACGCCTCGCCTGAGGTGCTCGCGACCTGCTACCGCGCGCAATGCTTCAGCGTTGCCCGCGACTTCGCCGCGCGCCTGGGCTTGCCCGACGACAAATGGTCAGTGGCGTTCCAGTCGCGCCTGGGCCGTGCGAAGTGGATCGAACCCTACACCGAGGCACGCCTGGAAGCGCTGGCCCGGCAAGGGGTGAAAAAACTGCTGGTGATGTGCCCGGCGTTTGTTGCCGACTGCATCGAGACCCTGGAAGAGATCGGTGATCGTGGTCGGGAGCAATTCCGCGAGGCGGGCGGTGAGGAGTTGGTGCTGGTGCCGTGTTTGAATGACGATCCGCAGTGGGCGGCGGCGCTCAATACCTTGTGTGAAAGAGCCCCGCTTTCGCTGTAATCACGTCATCCAAATGTGAGAGGGGCTTAACCCCTCTCACGTTTTTTGATTGTGTTACAGGTTGAGGGTCAGGCTGACGGTGAGGTTGCGCGGCTCGCCGGGATTGACCCAGTAATTGCTGTAGGACCGCTCGTAGTACTTTTCATCGAACAAGTTGTTGAGGTTCAGGCCCACGGTGAGGTTCTGCGTGGCCTTGTAATGGGCCAGCAAGTCGACGGTGTGGTAGGCGGGCAATTCAAAGCGGCTGCCCGCTTCACCCGAGCGATCCCCCACATAGGTGAACGCCGCGCCCAGGTCTGAACCGCGCACGCGCGCCGTCCTGGAATTCATACACCCCCAACAGGCTGCCGCTGTGCTTGGTCTACGCCGAGGATGCGGCTGCCCGCAGGAATGGCTTTATCACCCTTGGTCACTTCGGCGTCGATGTAGGCAAGCGCGCCGATCACGCGTACGGCATCGGTCAGTTGTCCTGTCAGTTGCAGGTCGAAGCCCTGGCTGCGTGCCTTGCCCATGGCGCGGTTGGTATTGGTGGCCGGGTCCAGGGCCAGCACATTTTCCTTTTCGATATGGAAGGCGGCGAGGGTGGTGCTGAGGCGGTCGTCGAACAGCTCGCTCTTGATCCCCACCTCGTAGCCCACGCCTTCTTCCGGCTTGAAGGTTTTACCGCTGGCGTCCAGGCCGCTGTTGGGCTTGAACGAGGTGGAAGCGTTGGCGAATACGCCGACCTCTGGCGTCAGTTGATACAGCAGGCCGGCGCGCTGGGTGAGTGCGTCGTGGGTTTGCCGACTCTTGGCATGGTTGCGGGTGAAGTCGTCGGTGCTTTGTTCGAAATGCTCGAAGCGTGCGCCGACCATGCCGCGCAGGCGGTCGGTGAAGATGATCTGGTCTTGCAGGTTCAGCGCCTGGCTTTTGGTCTGTTCGAAGAAGTCGGTGCCGGAGCGTGCGCCATTGGGTTTGGGCTGGCCGTAGACCGGGTTGTAGAGGTCGATGGCGTAGGGGCTGCCGGCTATGGCGGTGACGCGCTCCTTCTTGCGGTAGTCCTCGTATTCGGTGCCGACCAGCAATTCATGCTGCCAACTGCCAAGGTCGAACAGGCCGCGCAGTTCCAGTTGGGTGATGCTGTCGTGCCAGCCCGTGGAGCGTTCGCGGTAACGGCGGTTAAGGGTATGGCCGTCGGTGTTCAGCGCGCGGTTTTCCGAGGCGTCGCCCCACAGGCTGCCTTGTTTGTAATGGCTGGCCAGGCGCAGTTTCCAGGCGTCGTTGAGATGATGCTCGAGGGTCGCCTGGATGCGGTTGTTGTGGTTGTCGATATCGCCGTCGTTGGGTTCGCCGAGGAAGGTGGAGCGTGATACGCCTGGGGCATCGACGATGCCCCGGTCGAAGGTGGAGCTGTGGCGTACGAATTCGCTTTCCACCAGCAGGTGGGTGTCCGGGTCCAGCTGCCAGCTGAATGAGGGCGCGACGAATACGCGCTTGCTCTCGACGTGATCGCGGAAGCTGTTGTTGTCCTCCACCGCCAGGTTGACCCGCGACAGCAAGTCGCCCTCGCTGTCCAGCGGCGTATTGACGTCCAAGGCGGTGCGATAGCGATCCCAACTGCCCGCGCTGGTTTGCACGGTAGTGAAGGCTTCGGGCTGGGGCTTTTTGGTGACGATATTCACGGTGCCACCGGGATCACCACGGCCATACAGGCTGGCGGCGGGGCCCTTGAGTACTTCGATGCGCTCGATATTGGCCGCGTCCGGTGTGCTCGGGTAGCCGCGGTTGGCGCTGAAACCGTCCTGGTAGAACTCCGACGTGGTGAAGCCGCGCACGCTGTATTCGTAGAGGGTGAGGCCGCCAAAATTGTTCTGCTTGGACACCCCGCCGGCAAACTCCAGGGCGCGTTCCACGTTGGTGCTGCCCAGGTCCGTGAGTACCGAGGCGGGAATCACACTGATGGATTGTGGGATGTCGCGCAGGGCGGTGTCGGTTTTAGTCGCGCTGGCAGAGCGGGTGGCACGGTAGCCTTTGACCGGGCCGGTGGCGGATTCATAGGCGTCGGTGGTGACGCTGATGGTGTCCAGCTCAACGGTATTGTCGTCGGCAAAGGCGGGGTCGAGCAGCAAACCCAAGGCCAGGCCAGCCAAGGGGGCAAACGTTCGAGACGGCATGATAGAGCGTTCCAATAGCGATATTGAAACAATATAACATGACTGATGAGAATGGATTCGCTTTGAAATATGAGCTTACAGGTACCCGCGAACGGGTACCTGGCGAGGTGATTTACTCCTCTTCCTTGACCGGGGCAGGCGGTGGGCGCAGGCCGATTTCCGCCAGCAGCTTGATCTCTTTACCGTTGCGCATCACCTGGATCGCCACCTTGTCGGTCGGCTTGATCCGCGCCACCTGGTTCATCGACTTGCGCCCATCGCCGGCCGGTTCGCCGTTGATGCTGAGGATCACATCCCCCAGTTGCAGGCCGGCTTTCTGCGCCGGGCCATCGCGGAAAATCCCGGCAACCACGATGCCTGGGCGCCCGGTCAGGCCGAACGACTCGGCCAGTTCCTTGGTCAACGGCTGTACTTCGATCCCCAGCCAGCCGCGAATTACCTGGCCGTGCTCGATGATCGACTTCATCACTTCCATCGCCAGCTTCACCGGGATCGCAAAGCCGATGCCCTGGGAGCCGCCGGACTTGGAGAAAATCGCCGTGTTGATGCCGGTCAGGTTGCCATTGGCATCCACCAGTGCGCCGCCGGAGTTGCCCGGGTTGATCGCCGCATCAGTCTGGATAAAGTCCTCGTAGCTGTTCAGCCCCAGCTGGTTCCGTCCGGTGGCGCTGATGATGCCCATGGTCACCGTCTGGCCCACTCCGAACGGGTTGCCGATGGCCAGTGCCACATCACCCACCCGCAGCCCATCGGAGCGGCCGAGGGTGATGGAAGGCAGGCTTTTCAGATCGATCTTCAGGACCGCGAGGTCGGTTTCCGGGTCGCTGCCCACCACACGGGCGAGGGTTTCGCGGCCGTCACGCAGGGCCACCACAATCTGGTCGGCGCCGGTAGTCACGTGGTTATTGGTGAGGATGTAGCCTTCGGGGCTCATGATCACCCCGGAACCCAGGCTGGACTCCATGCGGCGCTGTTTGGGCCCGTTGTCACCGAAATAACGGCGGAACTGCGGGTCTTCAAACAACGGATGGGCCGGCTTGTTGATGACCTTGGTGGTGTACAGGTTGACCACCGCGGGAGCGGCGATGACCACCGCGTCCGCGTAAGTCACCGGGCCTTGCACCACCGAGCTGGTCTGGGGCGCCTGTTGCAGGTTGACATCAAGGCTGGGCAAGCCCACCCACTGGGGGATAACGCTGAATAATCAGCATCGCGATCAGCACGCCAGCCAGCAATGGCCATCCAAAAAACGCAGTGCCTTGAGCATCAAGTAAGTCCTGACAGGTTGCAGGGGGCGGGAGAGCGCCCATAATGTCGCGCATTATACGAGGCTGCGAGCGCCTCGGAACGGGATATTTAGGAGTCTTTTATGGCCGTCCCCCTTACCACCCTCGTCGAGGAAGCGGACCGCTACCTCGGCAGCGCAAAGATTGCCGATTACTGCCCCAATGGCCTGCAGGTCGAGGGGCGGCCGCAAGTGATGCGCATCGTCAGCGGCGTGACCGCCAGCCAGGCCCTGCTGGACGCGGCCGTCGAAGCCCAGGCCGATTTGATCCTGGTGCATCACGGTTATTTCTGGAAAGGCGAAAACCCCTGTATCACAGGCATGAAGCAACGCCGCCTGAAAACCCTGCTCAAGCACGACATCAGCCTGTTGGCCTACCACCTGCCGCTGGACCTGCACCCCGACGTTGGCAACAACGTGCAACTCGCCCGACAGCTGGACATCACCGTCGAAGGCCCGCTGGACCCGAGCAACCCCAGGATCGTCGGCCTGGTCGGCTCGCTCGCCGAACCGCTGTCGCCCCGCGACTTCGCCCGGCGTGTGCAGGACGTGATGGGCCGCGAGCCGCTGCTGATCGAAGGTAGCCAGATGATCCGCCGCGTCGGCTGGTGCACCGGTGGCGGACAGGGTTACATCGACAACGCTATCGCCGCGGGCGTCGACCTGTTCCTGAGCGGTGAAGCCTCCGAGCAAACCTTCCATAGTGCCCGGGAAAACGACATCAGCTTTATCGCCGCCGGCCACCACGCCACCGAGCGCTACGGCGTACAGGCGCTGGGTGATTACCTGGCGCGGCGCTTCGCCCTGGAGCATCTGTTCATCGATTGCCCCAACCCGATTTGATGGCCAAACCTTGGGGCATATTGATATACCGTTTCGATCTAGCTGGCGCCCTGAATAGAAGAAGGTGCTGTGCTAGCATGCCCCGCTCGAACACGGCCCGCTGGCCGTCCATAAGATCGTTTTT
>Ga0065696_1000813_pt1 | contig 11773 bp, 14 predicted proteins | sample SwiRhiMetagenome_FD_59085 | JGI IMG/M metagenome (GOLD analysis project Ga0065696, IMG submission 59085) | Bulk soil microbial communities from switchgrass field near East Lansing, Michigan, USA - East Lansing bulk soil v2 (version 2) | ecosystem: Environmental > Terrestrial > Soil >...
GCAAAAAAAAACCCAGCCGATCCTGGTTGTGCGCGTGCAGCATGACAAGCTCCTGAATGTTCGAAGGGCAACAGAGTGGCTTGTTAAGGTGACGTTCAGGTGACGCCGTAAATTACTGGATACATTAACCGTCCATGGGAGGCGGAGCGGTTTTGGCGCTCGAGGCCACTACCGTTCAGGTTTGTATCTGAACCGATACCCAGACACTGTTTCATCGAGGTTTGCGATGGCGCTGCCCGCACTATTGATCAATGCCGTGGCTTTATCAGTGGCCTGCCCAGGCGCTGCGCTGTTGTTCATCACCCGCCTGCGCGAGCAACGCGCGATGGCTGAGTTGACGGCGCAAAGTGAAGATCGCGCAATCGACCAGCCCATGCTGTTCCTGGATGTGCGCACCGAGCGGGCGCACCGTGTGGCTTACCGCCTCGGGTTCGCCTGCCTTGGGCTGGCGCTGGCTATTTCCTGGCTCAGCACCCGAATCTAAAAAACCGCAGAACCAAAGTGGGAGGGGCTTGCCCCCTCCCATATTTTCTTGATCGGTGGTTACAGCGGGATCCCGGCCTTGACCCGATACTGATTGCGCACTGGCGTCGCGTATTGCACCACCAGGAACGGACGGTGCTCGGCCGGGCAGTCGTTCAAGCGCCGCTCCCACTCCGCCTTCGCCTTGGCCAGTTCATCCGCCGGGAACACCTCGGCCGCCTTCGGCACCTGCAACTGCGGGTCGGCATCGCTCCACTGGGCGTACGCCAGGTAGTGCACCGGGAACAGCCGGTAGCCGCCGAGAATCTGCCGATCCATTTCCACGGCCAGGACCTTGGTGTCTTCGAAACGCTCGGTAATCGGCGGCGCGAAGTTGATATGTACGCGGCCTTTGTAGCCGGTGATGCCCAGGGCAATGCTTACGTCATCCTCGCCTTGCGCCTTGACGTAGGTGCCGGTGGTGGCGCGGATATACAGTTCGCGGGCCTTGGCGGCATCGCACGGGTCGTACTCGTAGCTGATGGACACCGGCGTCAGGTTGAGTGACTGGATCACTTCGGCAAAACGGCTCGTCCTTGCGGCTGACATGGAACATCTTGAGGATCGCCGACTCGGTGCGGTCATCCCCGTCCTTGGCGCGGCCTTCGGCCTGGGCGATCCAGATCGACTGGCAGTCGTTGCGGATCGAATGGTTGATATAGGCCGACAGCAGGTTGAACGCCGCCATCTTCTCCTTTCGCCCGGTGATCGAACGGTGCACGATGAAGCTCTTGTTCAGGCGCATCAGGTCACTGACAAACGGCTTTTGCAGCAGGTTGTCGCCGATGGCGATCCGTGGCGTCGGCAGGCCGGCGTGGTAGACGGCATAGTTGACGAAGGCCGGGTCCATCACGATGTCGCGGTGGTTGGCCAGGAACAGGTAGGCGGTGCCGGATTTGAGCTGTTCGACGCCGGTGTAGGTCACGCCGTCGGTCGCCCGGTCAATGGTGTGGTCGACGTAATACTCGACTTTGTCCTGAAGCGTGGCCACGGTGGTGACACCGGCGAACTCGCGGCGCAGTTTGCGCGCGATCATCGGCTTGAGCAGCCAGCCCAGGGCGCCGGCAAAGCGCGGGAAGCGGAAGTGGGTCAGGATGTCCAGAAAGGCCTTGTCACTGAACAGCCGGGCCAGCACTGCCGGGACTTCGCTGTCGTTGTAAGGTCGGATGGTATCGAATTCGCCCATCATGCTCTCTTGTTAGAAACGGCTAGGGTAAGTAAAGGAAATACCAGGGAGCGTCCGGGCAATTGGCCCGGCCGGAAAATAGCCCTGTAAATAGACCGGCGATTATACGCACAAGTCACCTGGGAGACTGCGATGCTGGAAACTGCACTGTACGATTGTCCTTATTGTGGTGAAGCGGTAGAGACCGCGGTGGATTTATCCGGCGGTGATCAGACCTACATCGAGGACTGTCAGGTGTGTTGCCGACCGATCATTTTCAACCTGCAGGTCCATGGTGAAGAGTGGATGCTCGAAACCCGCAGTGAAAACGAATAACAGGTACGCCCATGCAGCGAATCTACGAACCGGAAAACCTGATGGAAGGCGAGTTGCTGCAGCAAATGCTCGCCAGCGAGGGCATCGAGGCGCACCTGGTAGGGCGCCATTTGCTCGGCGGCACGGGGGAGTTGCCGATCTTCGGCCTGCTGGGGCTGGAAGTGGACAACGACCGGGCGGCTGAAGCCCGCGAGCTGATTACCGCCTATATCGGTGCGCAACCCCTGCCCGGCGACGAACCCGACAGCTTCCCCGACGTATTGGTCTGTTAGGCTGTCGGTCGGTTTACCCAAGAGTCGTGTTGCCCCATGTGTGGACGTTATGCCCTGTTTCGCTGGAACCCTACCTTTGCTGCCCTGCCGGGCTTTCCGGCCGACCAGCAGGCCCAGTGGAACATTTCCCCGAATGATTCGGTGCTGATCCAGCGCCTCAATGACGGCCAGCGCACCCTGGCACGGGCGCGCTGGGGCCTGACGCCGCCCTGGCTGACTGACCTTTCCCGCACCCCGGCCCATGCCCGTGCCGAAACCCTGGCCGAGCAACCGATGTTTCGCGAAGCGTTTCGCCAGCGCCGTTGCCTGCTGCCGGCCAACGGCTTTTACGAATGGCGCGGCACCCAGCGCAAGCGTCCGTACTGGCTGACGCCGGGGGAGGGCTCGACCCTGTTTTTTGCCGCGATCTGGGAAGCGTACCCGGTGCAGGAGCAGGGTGTGGCTGAGTACGGCAGTGGTGACCCAGGCCGCCCAGAGTCAGCGCCGGCCGTTGATTCTGGACGCGGCGGGGCAGGCCGCCTGGCTCGATCCCGAGACGCCCTTGCATGTGTTGCAAGGCTTGCTGGCCAGTGAGCCGGTCCCATTGCGTGAGCGAGTCCTGGCCAACATGGTCAATGATCCCAAGCTCAACGGGCCGGAGTGCCTGACCCCGGCCTGAGCCTGAGGCCGGTTGCTCACTGAAGTTGCCGGGCGTGTGAGATGTGTCTGAAATTCATCGGTTACACGTCTGTTGTATCTGGCGCCGATACAAATGAGCGCCTACGATACGCGCCATGTTTTCAGGGCGTCTTTTCAGGGAGAGTGTATTGATGAAGAAATCATTGGCCGTAAGTGTATTGGCGGCAGGCGTGTTGCTGGCCGGGTGTCAGTCGGTCAACACCACCAGCGGCGGCGCCGTCGGGGTTGAGCGCAAGCAATATATGTTCAGCATGCTGTCGAGCCAGGAAGTCGACCAGATGTACGCCCAGTCCTACCAGCAGACCCTGGGCGAGGCCAGCAGCAAAGGCCAGTTGGACAAGACCAGCGCCAACGCCAAACGTGTGCAGGCGATCGCCAATCGCCTGATCGCCCAGGCGCCGACCTTCCGCCCGGATGCGGCGCAGTGGAAGTGGGAAGTGAACCTGATCAAGAGCGATGAGATGAACGCCAACTGCGGGCCTGGCGGCAAGATCTTCGTGTACAGCGCGTTGATCGACAACCTCAAGCTCACCGACGATGAACTCGCCGCGGTGATGGGCCATGAAATCGCCCACGCCTTGCGGGAGCACGGCCGCGAAGCCATGTCCAAGGCCTACGGTATCGAGATGGCCAAGCAGGGCGCCGGCGCGTTGTTCGGCCTGGGCCAGGACAGCCTGGCGCTGGCCGATACCGTGGCCAACTACGGCATGACCTTGCCCAACAGCCGCAGCAATGAAAACGAAGCGGACCTGATCGGCCTGGAACTGGCGGCCCGCGCCGGCTACAACCCGAACGCGGCGATCACGCTGTGGAACAAGATGGCCAAGGCTTCGGAAGGCGCACCGCCGGAGTTCATGAGCACTCACCCGGCCTCCGACAGCCGCATTGCCTCGTTGCAGGCGGCGATTCCGAAGGTGATGCCGCTCTACCAAAAGGCCAAGAAGTCCTAAGACTTCAACGACAAGTGGCAAGCTTCAAGCTGCAAGAAAAAGCACTGCTTCTTCCTGCAACTTGAGGCTTGAAGCTTGCAGCTAGATCCAGCCACTGCTCTGCATGGCCTTGTACATCGCCACAATCGCCAGGACAAAGAACGCCGTTGCCGCCAGTCGACGAATCAACGTCAGTGGCAATTTCTCCGCCGCGAAATTCCCCGCCAGAACCACCGGTACGTTGGCAATCAACATGCCCAGGGTGGTGCCGATAATCACCAGCCACAGTTCCGGGTATTGCGCTGCAAGCATCACCGTGGCGATCTGGGTCTTGTCCCCGATTTCCGCGAGGAAGAATGCAATCAGGCCGTGGTCCAGGAACGGCCCGAACTTGCGGGAAGTGCTGGCTTCGTCATCGTCGAGTTTGTCTGGCACCAGGGTCCACAGCGCGGTGGCGCAGAAGCTGGCCGCGAGAATCCAGTGCAATACCGCATCCGAGAAGAAACTCCCGAACCAGGCCCCCACGGCACCGGCCGCCGCATGGTTGGCCAGGGTCGCAGCGACGATGCCGGCGATGATCGGCCAGGGTTTGCGAAAGCGTGCGGCAAGGATGAGCGCGAGCAGTTGCGTCTTGTCGCCGATTTCGGCCAAGGCAACGATTGCGGTAGGAACGAGCAATGAATCCAGCATCAGGTAGGTTTCCAGGGGCGGGTCGACACGGCTATGACACGTACAGCCTTCCCGCCCCGGGTAAGGTGTGCGTGTCATAGGTCTTGTCAAACCCCGGTCCGTCTGTGCGGACTCCTGGGTCGCATACGCCATGGCCTGTTGACCAAGTATGTTGACGTATGCCGGACGAGCGTGGCGCTCGTGGGAGACTACTCCCCTAGGACGGAGCGGATTCTGCCTAGGCAAAATCCATTCGGCAAGCGTTCTTTTTCAAACGGCCATCAGCCGCGCTTGGCACGGTAGATGCGAAAACCATTGCCTTCGGCCTTGACCGCACACACGCCCAGATGCTCTTCGATCAACGGCTGGTACTTGAGGAAGCTGTTAGCCACCAGGCGAAGTTCGCCACCTTTTGCCAGGTGTTTCGCCGCTTTTCGCAGCAGGTTCTCGGTAGCGAAATAGTCGGTGTGCACGCCGACATGGAACGGTGGGTTGCTCAAGATTGCATTCAACCCCATCGGCGCAGCGTCAATGCCATCACCGGTCAGCACATCGGCTTCCAGCCCGTTGGCGGCCAGGGTCAGGCGGCTGCTGGCGGCGGCGAAAGCATCCACATCCAGCATCGTCACGGTGTTGTGCGGGTAGCGCCGTTTGACCGCCGCCCCCAGCACACCGGCGCCGCAACCGAAGTCGAGCAAATGGCCGCTCGGCAGTTTGTCCAAGTGCTCCAGCAACAGCTCGGTGCCGCGATCCAGACGGCCGTGGCTGAACACACCCGGCAGGCTCACCACCTTGAGCGGGCCTTCGGCCAGCGGCACATCGAACACCTGCGCCAGGCTCTCCAGCTCGACCGCTTGCGGAGCGTTGGCCACGGTGATTTGCCACAGCTGGCAATGCCGCGCGTTGTCGAGCTTGCGCGGTTTGCCATACGGGGCCATCTGCTTGGCGGCGCTTTCGATACCGCCTTTTTTCTCCCCCACCAGGAACAGTTCGGCGCCGGGCAGTCGCGCTGCCACGGCGTTGAGCAGGTAATCGGTGAGGTCCTTGGACTTGGGCAGGAAGATCACCGCCGCCTCGAACCCGCGCTCGGGCGCATTTACCCCAAACTGGCTGCGCTCCGGGAAGCGCGCGTCGAGCGCCGCCTGGTCGCCGGCATGCCAGCACCAGCCGTGGGCGTTGGGCAGGCGACCCAGCAGGTCGTCGGCGGGCAAACCCACCAGCAGCAGGTTGCCTTGAAAAAGTTCGGCCTGACGAAGCAGTACTTCACTGCGCGGATCCATGGTCTGCTCCTTGAAAAGGGGCGCAGTTTATCAACTGACGACGCGCAGCGGGGCGCCGCTGAAAAAGCCCCGGGCGTTTTCCGCCAGTTGGCCGACGATACGCTGCCGCGCTTCACGGCTGCCCCAGGCGTTGTGGGGTGTGACGATCAGTCGAGGAATATCGCCGGCCAGCAATGGGTTGCCATTGACCGGGGGCTCAACACTCAGCACATCGGTCGCCGCGCCGCCCAGGTGGCCGCTGCGCAGGGCATCGGCCAGGGCCTGCTCGTTGATCAAGCCACCGCGCGCGGTGTTGACGATAAACGCGCCGGGCTTGAGCTGCGCCAATTCACGGGCGCCGATAAAGTCACGGGTGTGTTCATTGAGCGGGCAGTGCAAGGTGAGTGCGTCCACCTGCGCCAGCAATTCATCCAGGGGCACGCGGTCGGCACGGGCAGGGCGCCCGGGAATCGCGCCGAGTAGCACGCGCATTCCAAAGGCTTCGGCCAGGCGCGCCACGGCACTGCCCAGTTCGCCATGGCCCAGCAGGCCGAGGGTCTTGCCTTCCAGCTCGACAATCGGGTGGTCCAGCAGGCAGAACTGCTTGGCCTCTTGCCATTTGCCGGCGCTCACATCGCGTTGATAGTCCTTCAAACGCGTCGCCAGGTTGAGCAACAGCATGATCGTGTGCTGCGCCACCGACGGTGTGCCGTAGCCCTGGCAGTTGCTCACGGTGATGCCATGGGCGCGGGCGGCTTCCAGGTCAATGTTGTTGGTGCCGGTGGCCGATACCAGGATCAACTTGAGTTCCGGGCAGGCCGCCAGGGTTTCGCGGTTGAGCGGGATTTTGTTACTGATCGCCACCTGCGCGCCTTGCAGGCGCTCGACCACATTCTGCGGCGTGGTGCCCGTCAACAACTGCAAGTCGCTGAAGCGGCCGTGCAACTCGCTGAGGTCGAGGTCGCCCAGATCCAGGGACGGGTGATCAAGGAAGACGGCGCGGCGATTGTTCGTCATCAACTGTACCTTTTGCGACAGGGTTCGAAGGCGTAATCTGCCGAGCCTACCAGATGAAATAATCCGTTACTTAATGGAGTGAGTATGTACGCCGCCGAGTTTTTGACCGTAGCCCTGATTCACTTGTTGGCGGTGGCCAGCCCCGGCCCGGATTTCGCGGTGGTGGTGCGTGAAAGTGTTACCCACGGCCGCCGCGCCGGAACCTGGACTGCGTTGGGCGTGGGCTCGGCGATTTTCCTGCACGTGGGCTATTCGTTGCTCGGCATCGGCCTGATCGTGTCCCAGTCCATCGTGTTGTTCAACGCACTGAAATGGGCGGCGGCCGCCTACCTGCTGTACATCGGCTTCAAGGCCCTGCGCGCCAAACCGGCCAAGCCTGCCGCCGAGGGCGAGTTGCACCGCGAAGCGGGCGAGCGCACCCCGCGCGGCGCGTTTACCGCAGGCTTCGTCACCAACGGCCTGAATCCCAAGGCGACGTTGTTCTTCCTGTCGCTGTTCACCGTGGTGATCAACCCGCACACACCGCTGGCGATCCAGGCCGGCTACGGCGTGTACCTGGCGGTGGCGACGGCGTTGTGGTTCTGCCTGGTGGCGATGTTGTTCAGCCAGCAGCGCGTGCGCGCAGGGTTTGCGCGGATGGGGCATTGGTTTGATCGGACAATGGGAGCGGTGTTGATCGCGATTGGGGTGAAGTTGGCGTTTACCAGCGCGAAATAAACGCTGTTCTCAAGTAAACACAATCCAGTGTGGGAGGGGGCTTGCTCCCTCCCACATTTGACCTCCATTGTCCCTGAATAATGGCTCAAAGCTAGCATTCCCTAGCCTCTGCAAATCATTCCTTTGGCTGATTTAGCTGAAACATAACCTCTCTACAGTGCAGGTCTTCAAGCCAAGACCGTGCAGTCATAAAAGGGATTCGTATGTTGCAGACCCGTGTTATTCCGCCCGCCGAAGGTGCGTATCAATACCCGCTGTTGATCAAGCGCCTGTTGATGTCCGGTACCCGTTACGAGAAGACCCGGGAAATCGTCTACCGCGACAAGCTGCGCTACACCTACCCGACCTTGATCGAGCGCGTCGCGCGCCTGGCCAACGTGCTCACCGCAGCCGGGGTCAAGGCCGGTGACACTGTGGCGGTGATGGATTGGGACAGTCATCGTTACCTGGAATGCATGTTCGCCATCCCGATGATCGGCGCGGTGATCCACACCATCAATGTGCGCCTGTCGCCGGAACAGATTCTCTACACCATGAACCACGCCGAAGACCGCTTCGTGCTGGTCAACAGCGAGTTCGTGGGGCTCTACCAGGCCATTGCCGGGCAGCTCAACACCGTCGACAAGACGCTGCTGCTCACCGATGGCGAAGCCAAGACCGCCGAGTTGCCCAACCTGGTCGGTGAGTATGAAACCCTGCTGGCCGCCGCCAGCCCGAAGTACGATTTCCAGGACTTCGANGAACACTCCGTCGCCACCACCTTCTACACCACCGGCACCACCGGCAACCCCAAGGGCGTGTACTTCACCCATCGCCAGCTGGTGCTGCACACCATCGGCGTGGCGACCATCATGGGCAGCGTCGACAGTGTGCGCCTGCTGGGCACCAACGACGTGTACATGCCGATCACGCCAATGTTCCACGTGCATGCCTGGGGGCCTGCCGTACGTGGCGACCATGCTTGGCCTGAAGCAGGTCTACCCCGGCCGCTACGACCCCGGAATACCTGGTGGAGCTGTGGCGCAAGGAGAAGGTCACCTTTTCCCACTGCGTGCCGACCATCCTGCAAATGGTGCTCAACGCCAAGGCTGCCCAAGGCGTCGATTTTGGCGGCTGGAAAATCGTCATCGGCGGCAGTGCGCTCAACCGCACGCTGTATGAGGCGGCAAAGGCCCGTGGGATTCAGCTCACCGCCGCGTACGGCATGTCCGAGACCGGCCCGCTGGTGTCCTGCGCCCACCTCAACGAGGAGCTGATGGCCGGCACCGAGGACGAGCGCATCAGCTACCGCATCAAGGCCGGCGTGCCCGGGCCGTTGGTGGAAGCGGCGATCATGGACGCCGAGGGCAATTTCCTGCCTGCCGACGGCGAGTCCCAGGGTGAGTTGGTGCTGCGCGCGCCGTGGCTGACCGAGGGGTATTACAACGAGCCGCAGAAGGGCGCCGAGCTGTGGGCGGGTGGCTGGATGCACACCGGCGACGTGGCCACCCTCGATGCATTTGGGGTGATCGATATCCGCGACCGCATCAAGGACGTGATCAAGACCGGCGGCGAGTGGATCTCCTCCCTGGCCCTCGAAGACCTGGTCAGCCGTCACCCGGCGGTACGCGAAGTAGCGGTGGTGGGCATCGCCGACCCGCAGTGGGGCGAGCGCCCGTTTGCGTTGCTGGTGGTGCGTGATGGCCATGAGATTGGGGCCCGCGAGCTCAAGGAACACCTCAAGCCTTTTGTCGAACTGGGCCATTTGAGCAAGTGGGCGATTCCGAACCAGATCGCCGTTGTTACGGAAATTCCCAAGACCAGTGTCGGCAAGCTCGACAAAAAACGTATCCGTATTGACATCATTGAATGGCAGGCCAACAACAGCACCTTCCTGTCCACCCTCTGAGCTGACTTGCCGTGCCCTTGTGGCACGGCGATGCTCTATCTCGCGCCTTTACTTGTGATTTGCCAATTTTCAGCCATCCTTGCCGCGTCGGCCTTCGCCGACATGGCGAAAGGGCTGTGGCAGACGGGTTGGTGATGCAAATCACACTTTAGAGGGATCAAGCGGTACCCCCTGCTGGCTATAGTCCCACCCAGAGTTTTTCAAGGATGCATCGCTTCGGGCCATGGAGGTTCAGTTGCCAGGCGGCATTGGAATCGTTGTATTCCGGCCGTTACAAGCATCACAGAACAAACTCACTGCCATAACAATAATGCACATGGAGTAGCGTCGATGACCTCAGTAAACCAGTTCTGGCGCCGGGCAAGACTGCCCCTGGCCGTCAGTCTCGCCTCTACGCTCGCCGGGCCCGCATTCGGCGTCAGTTTCAATATCGGTGAAATCGAAGGGAGTTTTGACTCGTCGCTGTCTGTGGGGGCGAGCTGGTCGACGGCCAAGCCCGACCGAGATCTTATCGGCGTCAATAACGGCGGCAAGGGGCTGTCCCAGACCTCCGATGACGGCCACTTGAACTTCAAGCGTGGCGAAACGTTCTCGAAGATCTTCAAGGGTATCCACGATCTGGAACTGAAGTACGGCGATACCGGTGTGTTTGTGCGCGGCAAGTATTGGTATGACTTCGAACTCAAGGATGAAAGTCGGGAGTTCAAGGATATCAGCGACAACAACCGCAAGGAGGGCGCCAAGTCTTCCGGTGGGCAGATTCTCGATGCGTTCATCTACCATAACTATTCCATTGCCGATCAGCCCGGCAACGTGCGGTTCGGTAAACAGGTAGTGAGCTGGGGTGAAAGTACATTCATCGGCGGCGGCATCAACTCCATCAACCCGATTGACGTGTCCGCGTTCCGTCGTCCGGGGGCCGAAATCAAGGAAGGCCTGATTCCGGTCAACATGTTCTATGTGTCGCAAACCCTGACCGATAACCTATCGGCAGAAGCGTTCTATCAACTGGAATGGGACCAGACCGTCACGGATAACTGTGGGACGTTCTTCTCTCAACCTGATGTTATTTCCGATGGTTGCACGGACAACCTTCGACTGCTCAGCAAGCGTTCGTTCCTCGCGACTCAACCCGGCGCGCTGCCGTTGCTGAACAACTTCGGGGTCAATGTCAACGAAGAGGGCGTTCTGGTTAAGCGTGGGCCTGATCGCGATGCGCGTGACAGCGGCCAATTCGGCGTGGCGTTCCACTACAACTACGAACCGCTGGACACCGAGTTCGGCGCTTATTTCATGAACTATCACAGCCGTGCACCGATTTTCAGTGCCCGCGGAGCGTCAGCCGGAACCTATGCAGCGGCCAATGCCTTGACGCCTACTCCGGCAGTTGGCCTGCGCCCTCTCATCGTCGCAGGCAACTCCAGTTACTTTGTTGAATACCCCGAGGACATCCGTCTCTACGGTTTGAGTTTCTCCACGACGTTGCCTACCGGTACGGCATGGAGCGGTGAACTCAGCTACCGTCCTAACGCTCCGGTGCAGCTCAACACTACGGATATTCTGTATGCAGGCGTCACGCCACTGATCGGCCTGGGCGCAGCCTCTCCGCTCAAGGGCGCCGCCGACACCGATCTGAATGGCTATCGCCGTAAGGAAATCACTCAGTTCCAGACAACCTTTACGCACTTTTTCGATCAAGTCATGGGTGCCAGCCGCCTGACGTTGGTCGGCGAGGTGGGTGTGACGCACGTGGGTGGCTTGGAAAGCCGTGACAAAGCGCGTTACGGACGTGACCCGGTGTATGGCCCTGGACAAGGTGCTCTCTGTGCAACGCTTAACTCCGGCACGATCACGGGGGCCGGCCCTGGCACCGATGCCAGCAACCGCACTGCCAATTGCAATAATGATGGCTTCACCACGTCCACGTCCTGGGGCTACCGTGGCCGGGCAATCTGGGAGTACCCGGATGTCTTTGCCGGTGTGAACCTCAAGCCTAACGTGGCGTGGTCACATGACGTGAGTGGTTATTCGCCAGGCCCTGGTGGCAACTTTGAAGAGGGCCGCAAAGCGGTGAGCCTGGGGTTGGACGCTGAGTATCAGAACACCTACACGGCGAGCCTTGCCTACACCAACTTCTTTGGTGGCGACTTCAACACCTCAAATGACCGCGACTTCGTCGCCCTGAGCTTCGGCGCCAACTTCTAAGCACACTGTATTTTCAGGAAGACCAGAACATGAAAATAACCAAAAGTCTGTTGCACGTGGGTGTGCTTGGGCTGTCGATCCTGGCGAGCAATGTCATGGCGGCCGTGTCGGCGGAT
>Ga0065696_1000029_pt1 | contig 11645 bp, 14 predicted proteins | sample SwiRhiMetagenome_FD_59085 | JGI IMG/M metagenome (GOLD analysis project Ga0065696, IMG submission 59085) | Bulk soil microbial communities from switchgrass field near East Lansing, Michigan, USA - East Lansing bulk soil v2 (version 2) | ecosystem: Environmental > Terrestrial > Soil >...
TTGTATGCTTAGGNGNGGTTTTAGTTTCTGGATTTTTTCTGCATGCTCAATTTTTCTTTTCTTTATTGTGCTGGATGTTGGTGCCGCTTAGCTTTATTTTTCAGTCAACCTATTTCTATCAGTCGATAGAAAATAATCTTCCAGTTGCCGTTTTTTCTTTACTAAGTCGTTTGGCTTGCTGCATTGCTGTATTTCTTATAATAAAACCTGAAACGCCGGTCTACGTTCTACCGTTGATCGTAGGCAGTTCTTATCTCGCTGGGGGGCTTGCCTCATCAATTTATTTGAGAGCGGTGTTGGGATTGCAGTATGTAAGTGTTTCGTTTGCTCGTCTAAGAGAGTGTCTGCTTGAAGGAAAAGAGATTTTTTTTGGCAATATCGCAGTGGTTCTCTTTCGGGATTCTAACCTGTTAGTGCTAAGTCTTTTTTCCGTAAATCCTTTGGCTATAGCAAGTTATTCAGTCGTAGAGAAATTTATCAAGGCGTTCCAAGCGCTGATCAGACCTCTAAATCAGTTTTTTTTCACCCGAGCCATTCAAGCATTGCGTGACGAAGTAATGCCCACGCCGCTGGCGCTTGTTAAAATCATGAGGTTTACATGGGTGCAATTGCTCGCTCTTGCGACCGTGCTTGTATGCATTGTGATCGGATGGCTGCTATTTAATGACTTTTTTGAGTTTTTGAAGTCCTATCCAAACAAAGATTTTATGGCTGGGCTGTTTTTGTTTATGGCAATTGGCGTATTTTTTGGTGTTGCCAATTTCATGTTGGGAACGGCAGGCCTAAATAACCTGAACTCCAAAAAATACTTCGCTACCATATTGATATTGACAGGCGTCACGACAGTATCCCTCTGTTTGGTACTTAGTAAGATATGGGGCGTTTACGGTGCAGCGACCAGTTTTGTTCTCGGTGAGTTTATTCTTTTCCACCCTGATTCTAACCCGATATTTGAAAATTAAAATTGGAAGTGGGGAATGATAAATATTGCCCTGCTTTCTAAAAAATTTAGACGCCTTGAGTGTCAATGATTAATATACCCGGAGCTAGTATGAGTAAAAGACCCTATCAAATCTGCACGAACTGTGTGATGGACACTACAGACGAAAATATTGTATTTGATGACAAAGGGGTTTGTGATCACTGTAATGGCTACTATCGTGACCTGCTACCTCACTGGGATACCGGGCCCAAGGGGCGGCAGCAGATCACTGAAATTTTCGACAAGATCAAGGCCGAAAATAAAGGTAAGCCATTTGATTGCATAATGGGCATGAGCGGAGGCCTGGATAGCTCATACTTGCTGCATATCGCCGTTAAAGAATTCGGTCTTCGCCCGTTAGTCTTTCATGTTGATGGCGGTTGGAATTCCCAGTTGGCGGTACATAACATCGAAGTGATCGTCGAGAAGTTGGGGCTCGATTTATACACTGAGGTGATTAACTGGGAGGAGATGAAAGACTTCCAACGTGCATTCTTCAAGGCATCTGTTCCGCATATTGATATTCCTCAAGATCACGCTTTTATCGCAACGCTTTACCATTTCGCGAATAAACACGGAATTAAATATATTCTGAATGGCGGCAACTATTCGACAGAGTGTGTAAGGAATCCGTTGGAGTGGATGTACTACGGTACTGACATGTGGCAGTTGAAAGACATTCATAAAAAGTTTGGTGAGCGTCCTCTTGTTGATTATCCGCTGAGTAGTATTTGGTTTCACAAGGTGTATTTACGTTTTCTCAAAGGCGTCAAGGTTGTCAAGCCTTTGAACTACGTGCCCTACATCCGATCAGAAGCCATAGAAACTCTATCGAAAGAGTACGGCTGGAAGTCGTATCCGCGTAAACATGACGAGTCGCGTTTTTACTAAGTTCTATGAAGGCTATTGGTTGCCAACGAAGTTCGGCTACGATACCCGGAAAATTCAGTACTCAAGTTTGATTCTAACCGGGCAAATGACTCGCGAAGAAGCGCTGAGCAATCTGGCCCAGCCGGCGTACGATAAAGAAACTATCGAGCAAGATTTCGAATACATCGCGAACAAGTTAGACATGACGGTTGCAGAACTTACAGCGTTGATGAAGTTGCCAAACAAGTCATACCGTGACTACAAATCTCAACGCTATCTATTCGACCTCGGTGCCAAGGTTATGCACATGCTGGGTATGGAAAAGGGCCGTCAAGAGATGATCACTGTCATTGATTATGGAATTGGGAACATTTTTGTCGTTTTATAAATCTTTATAAACGCCTCAATATCGAATGCCGAGTGGCGACCTCTCATCAAGATCTTGTCGGAGCCACCAAACTAATTCTTCCAGGCGTTGGTTCCTTTGACCATGCAATGATCAGCTTGGATCGCTCGGGAATGCGCGAAGGGTTGGATGATCTGGTTCTAAACCAAAAGGTGCCGGTACTGGGTATCTGTGTCGGAATGCAAATGCTTGCCAACTTTAGCGATGAGGGCGAGCTTCCCGGCTTGGGCTGGGTGCCTGGTACCGTCAAGAAGTTTGACTTGGCTAAAGTAAAGCAACTACCCCATATGGGGTGGAATGATGTAGTGCCTTTGAAAGAAGGTGGTTTATTCAAGGGTTTTTCGGAGTCCCCCTAAAATACTATTTCCTGCATTCTTACTATTTTGAATGTGCGGATCAAAAGCACGCATTAGCTTCTTCGGTTTACGGTGAAGAATTTACTTGTGCGGTCAACGCTGGTTCAGTGTATGGGGTGCAATTTCACCCGGAAAAGAGTCATCACTTTGGCGTAAACTTATTAAAGAATTTCTCGGAGTTATAATAAATGCTGCGGCCCAGAATAATTCCGTGTTTGCTTATTCGAAATAAAGGTCTTGTCAAAACTGTAAAGTTTAAAGATTCAAAATATATTGGGGATCCTCTCAATGCAGTCAAAATATTCAACGAGAAAGAAGTCGATGAACTGATCGTTCTCGATATCGATGCATCGGCTGAAGGTCGCGAGCCGGATTATGCTCTTATAAAAAAAATGGCAATGGAATGTCGAATGCCATTTTGTTATGGCGGTGGTATATCTACAGTTGAGCAAGCGCGCAAAATAATCGGGCTAGGCGTCGAGAAAATTGCGATAAGTTCGGCGGCGATCCAGAATCCTGCTCTGGTTAGAGAAATCGCGCAAGAAATTGGAAGTCAAAGTGTCGTTGTCGTTCTCGACGTCAAGAAAAAACTGTTGGGTGGTCGATACGACGTATGGATCAATAACGGTAAAAAGAACACCGGTAAATGCCTCCTGGAGATGTGTAACGAACTTCAGGAGCAAGGTGTGGGCGAGATTGTTATCAACTCCATCGACTACGATGGTGTGATGAAAGGTTATAATTTTGATGTTGCTGATAAAGTACACCCAAAGGTCCATGTCCCTCTGACGATTCTGGGTGGAGCTGGCTCGTTGGAAGATGTGGGTGCTCTGATCAGTAAGTTTGGAGTAGTGGGCGCTGCAGCGGGGAGCCTTTTTGTATTCAAAAGGTGTATATAAAAGCTGTGCTAATCAACTACCCAACATTCTCGGAGCGAGATTCGTTGTTGGCGCGATATTTTTTCGGCATGATTTTAATTTTTTCTCATTATGTGCGGATCAAAACTCGTCGGAAACTTTAATTGTGCAGGTTGATATGAAAAGTAGCGATAGTTTGTGTTTGTTATAATGCGTACGATCATTTGCTAAGATTTGCGGCTTCCCTAAATGAGTCTTTTGGTCAGTCGACAGGAATTGAATTTACGTTTGTTGTTGTCGATAACTCGACAAAAGAAGCGAACCAAGCGGCCTTGGCGGACATCTCGGCGATGGGCTTTAAGACTCACTATTTGAAATCTGAGAATGTTGGATATTTTCCAGGGTTCAAAAAAGGCACGGAGTTACTTGGTTCGCTGCGAGAATTTGATTGCGTCGCGATTTCAAATGTTGATCTGGCTGTGCGGGCAGACTTTTTTGAGTCATTGAAAGCTCAAATAGATACGGTATCCGAAGAGGTTGGAATTATCGCGCCTGCAATCCTTTCCGAGGAACGAGGGGGGGATTTAAATCCAAAGACCTTGTTCAGGCCCACACGCTACTCTTTGTTGAAGAATATTTTCATTTTCAAGCGACTTTGGCTGTTCAAGATTTATCGTAAACTTTCAGACTTAAAAGTTAAAAGCGCTATCGGTACAGTGGCTCCTGGTGTAGTTTTTTTACTCTCCTCATGGATCATTTATTTTATTCACCAACAGGTATTTCGCGCGGGGTGGCTCAGTAGACTACCCTCAGTTTTTTATTTGGCGAAGAAGACTTTTGTGGCCGAGCAATGTTTAAGGATCGGATTAAAGGTCCAGTACCAGCCAAGTATAGCGATCGTTGATGACGACCACGGATCTACTTCCCGCGAGAAACTCGAATTCATCGCGAGCGAGCATGTGAAGTCCTTGAAATATATTGTCGATACTTATCATTCTTGATGGTGGTTTTATGAAACAGATTTTGCAGGATATGGCGAAAGGCGGAACCACTATTACCGAGGCTCCTGCTCCCCAAGTTTCTCGCGGTAACCTTATTATCCATACCCGAGTATCGCTGATTTCGGCAGGTACTGAACGTATGTTGGTGGGTTTTGGTAAGGCTTCTTATTTAGAGAAAGCCCGCCAGCAACCCGAAAAAAGTCAAAAATGGTAATAGAGAAAATACAGACTGACGGTTTAGTTACTACTCTTGAGGCTGTCCAGTCGAAACTGGCGCAACCATTACTATTGGGCTATTGCAACGTCGGCGTCATCCATGAGGTGGGCGCAGATGTCGATGGCTTTAAAGTGGGTGACCGGGTTGTCTCTAACGGTGCCCATTCTGACGTAGTCAAAGTTCCAAATAAGCTATGCGCTGTTATTCCTGATGAAGTTGATGACATCGATGCTTCTTTCACCGTTGTTGCAAGTATCGGTCTACAGGGTATCAGGCTTGCTGAACCCACCCTTGGAGAGGCATTTGTTGTCATCGGCGCGGGATTGATCGGTCTGCTGACCGTCCAATTGTTACGCGCGCAGGGTTGCAGGGTANTGGCGATAGATTTTGATGAATCAAAACTTGCTCTGGCCCGTCAATTTGGTGCGAGCACATGTAATCCCGCCAAAGGTGAAGACCCGGTTGCAGCAGGGATGGCATTCAGTCGCGGTCACGGTGTTGACGGAGTCATCATCACAGCCTCAACCAAATCTAGCGATCCTGTCACGCACGCGGCAAAGATGTCTCGCAAGCGCGGTCGTATCGTGCTGGTGGGTGTGACAGGACTGGAGCTTAATCGCGCTGACTTCTATGAAAAAGAACTGAGCTTTCAGGTTTCATGCTCGTATGGCCCGGGCCGCTATGATCCATCGTATGAAGACAAAGGCCAAGATTACCCGATCGGATTTGTTCGTTGGACTGAACAGCGAAACTTTGAAGCGATTCTCGATATGCTTGCCTCGCGGCAGTTGAACGTCAAACCACTTGTTAGCCAGCGGTTTGCATTCGAAGATGCTGCGAAAGCCTACAGCATGCTCACCGAAGATAAGTCCGGATTAGGCATATGCCTGGATTACACATCCGATGTTGCAGAGAGAACGAACAAGAGTGTCGTGCTTAACTCTGCCAGCACCTTCAATGCCCAACGCCCGGTATTGGGTTTCATCGGCGCTGGAAACTATGCTTCGCGGATTTTGATTCCAGCCTTTAAAACTGCTGGTGCGCAGTTTCATACCATCGTTACTGCTGGTGGTGTGAGTGGAGTCATTCACGGTGCTAAATCTGGTTTTGCAGTCGCTTCCACAGATGTCGACGGGATGCTGGCTGACTCGTCGATAAATACCGTAGCAATCGTTACTCGCCATGATAGTCATGCCTATTTCGTGGGTAAGGCATTGGCTGCCGGGAAAAACGTTTTCGTAGAAAAACCACTGGCAATTACTCACTTGGAGTTGGATGAGGTGCAGGCTGCCTACGCTAATGCTCATTCCGGTGATAAGGGGCCGCAATTGATGGTTGGTTTTAACCGTCGATTCGCTCCACATATTGTAAAAATGAAAGAGCTTTTAAGCTCGGTTAAAGAGCCTAAAAACATTCCTGATGACAATGAACGCGGGGGCCATACCATCGAATCATTGGACTCAGGACAACAATGTTGGTGGTGGTCGAATCATTGGCGAAGCGTGCCACTTTATCGATCTCATGCGCTTTCTTGCAGGCAGCAAGATTATTTCGGTACAAGCTCGCCGGATGGGCGATGCGCCCGGCGTAGAGATTACTGAAGATAAAGCGTCTATGACTTTAGGCTTTGAAGACGGCTCCTTCGGTACGATCATTTACACGGCGAGCGGTGCTTCGAGTTTTGCCAAAGAACGTGTTGAAGTGTTCACCGCCGGCCGTGTTCTTCAGTTGGACAACTTCCGTAAGCTACGTGGTTTCGGCTGGCCTGGATTTAAGAGGCTTAATCTTTGGAAGCAAGATAAAGGTCAGAATGCTTGCGCGGCTAGCTTCATGAGCGCTATTCAGGCTGGTAAGGCCGCAATACCTGCTGAAGAAGTTTTCGAGGTCGCTCGAGTTTCCATTGAAATTGCAACGCTATTGCGCAATCAATAATGCGTTTTCTAACAAAAATATCATCTATTCTTGCACTGGGAGTTCCGAATCTCATTCGGGTTTTCCAGTACAGAATGGGACTTAAATTAGGCCTCAGTCCTGCAATGCATCTTCAAGGTGTCGTGCAGAGCGGGCCTTTCTTTGTTGATCGCGATTACTCCGCAGTGGAGATGGCGCCACCAATTCAGTGGGAGGAGACCGCGCTGCTTTTCGGCCATTGGGAGTGTTCGGTAACGAGCGATCCGCCTGATTGGCATTGCAACCCGCTGACAGGTGCGCGTGTCGACCAGCCCCAACGGAATTGGTGGGAGATACCCGATTTTGATGCTCAGCTTGGCGATATCAAGCTAGTTTGGGAGCTGTCTCGCCTCGACTGGTTGCTGGCATTTGCGCAGCAATTCAAGGCGGGAGACAAGCAGTATCACGTACGTCTCGAAAGTTGGCTTACGGACTGGTGTGCTCACAATCCTCCTTACAAGGGCGTTAATTGGAAATGCGGTCAGGAAGCTTCTATCCGGGTCATGCATTTGATAATGGCTTCGCTGATTCTGGAGCAGACAGGCGAGGCGACTCCTGCACTGCTTGAACTTATCAATCAACATCTTAGAAGAATTGCACCAACAGTTAGTTATGCGATGGCTCAGGATAATAATCATGGCACTTCGGAGGCGGCCGCACTTTATATCGGTGGGAGCTTCCTCGCTCATAACGGGCGTGCGGAAGGTGTCGAATGGGCTCATCAAGGATCCCATTGGCTGGAAAACCGAGCGCAACGATTGATCGGAGTTGATGGCAGCTTTAGCCAATACTCCATCAACTATCATCGGTTGATGCTTGATACATTCAGCATGGTCGAAGTCTGGCGCAGGCACCTGAGCCTTCCGAGGTTTTCTGATACCTGGTACTCGCGAGCCGCGGCAGCTACGAACTGGCTTCGATCGATGGTCAGAGATGAGAATGGTGAAGCCCCTAATCTTGGGGCTAACGACGGCGCTCGGTTGTTACAGTTGGGTCGATCGGACTACCGTGACTTTCGTCCGAGTGTTCAACTTGCCATGAATCTTTTCTGGGGGCAAAAGGGGTTCGGTGCAGGCCGCTGGGACGAACCCATTCGGTGGCTTGGGCTAAAAGAGTCGAGCGCAATAGCCGTTTCGCAAGGTAGCCAGGTTTTTGACGAGGGTGGTTTCGCAGTCCTGCGGAATGCTAATGCCATGGCAATGTTACGGTATCCTCGTTTTCGGTTCAGACCGAGCCAGGCGGATGCGTTGCACGTTGACCTTTGGGTGGGAGCAGACAACCTGTTGCGTGATGCCGGGACCTACTCTTATAACACTGAGGCTAAGTGGCTCAACTATTTTCCCGGTGCAGCGGCTCNTAATACTGTCCAGTTCGACGGGCGCGATCAGATGCCAAGGATCAGTCGCTTTTTGTTCGGTCGATGGCTGAAGACATCTCATCTGGAGCCACTTCAGATGATAGGTGCGACCGTCAGCTTTGCAGCTGGCTACAAGGATGCATCGAAGGCCGAGCACAAACGCAAAATAGTGTTGGGCGAAGACTCTCTTATGGTTGTCGACGATATTTTGGGAGTCACGAACAGCGCGGTTCTTCGTTGGCGTCTGAGGCCTGGGGAGTGGCAGTTGGAGGGCAATCGGCTTAGCTGTGGCGATCATGTCATTGAAGTTCATGGCACGATGCCCATTGTCCGGCTGGAGTTGGTCGAAGGCTGGGAGTCTCTCTATTATCTCGAAAAGACTCAGGTTCCAATTTTGGAATTGGAAGTCAGTCAGTCAGGTTCATTGACGACAAAGTACAGTTGGAGCTTATGAATATTCTTTATTTTCACCAGCATTTTTCTACGCCCAAGGGAAGTGTTGGTACTCGATCTTATGAAATGGCCCAACGTCTTATTGAGCGTGGTCACACGGTGACTATGGTATGTGGGAGCTATGGTGGAGGGGACACTGGCCTTACCAGCCCTTTTGTCAAGTCGCGTCGTACCGGCGTTGTAGACGGAATCAACATTATCGAAGTTGATATTTCATATTCAAACAGTGACGGCTTTTTGAAGCGAGCCCTGACGTTTATGAAGTTTGCGCTGGTAAGTGTGCGCATTGCCCTCGTGGAAAAATATGATGTGGTGTTCGCCACGACTACACCGTTGACTGCAGGAATACCGGGGGTTTTTGCTCGTTGGTTGCGAGGTAAACCCTTTGTTTTTGAAGTAAGGGACTTATGGCCTGAATTGCCAAAAGCCATGGGTGTTATTACCAAACCCTGTTGTATTAGCCGCGATGTCTGCACTCGAGTGGGTGACTTACCATTCTGCTCATCGACTGATCGGTCTTTCGCCTGGCATTGTCGACGGTATCGTGCATAAGGGCATCTCCAAGGCCAAAGTCGAATTAGTGCCTAATGGCTGCGACTTGAAGCTTTTTAATCAAGATGTGCAGGCATGGCGTCCGCAGGGGGTTGCCGAAACCGATTTGCTTGCAATTTTTGCTGGAACTCATGGTATCGCCAATGGCCTTGATACATTACTGGATGCCGCAGTTGAGTTGAAGCGCCGTGGTCGGTCCGACATCAAGTTGCTATTGATCGGCCAAGGTAAATTAAAACCAGCGCTGATGGCTCGAGCCAAGTCGGAACAGCTAGATAACGTTATTTTTCATGAGCCGATCAATAAGGCAAAATTGTCCGGGCTTATGGCCAGTGCCGATATAGGTTTGCAGCTTTTGGCTAACATCCCAGCTTTTTATTTTGGTACCTCACCTAATAAGTTTTTCGATTATATTTCTGCGGGATTGCCAGTGCTCAACAATTACCCTGGCTGGCTGGCCGGTATGATTACCAAGCACAAATGCGGTTTTGCTGTGCCTCCGCAGGATGCCAACGCTTTCGCCACGGCTCTTGAAAATGCCTCCGACGATAAAAGTGCGTTAACGGTGATGGGCCAGAACGCACTGCGACTGGCTGAAGATGAGTTTGATCGGACACTGCTGTCCAACCGTTTTGTGGATTGGCTGGAAGGGGCTAAAGCGTGATCAAGAGAATGTTCGATATCGTCGCGTCTTTCATAGGGCTGGTCTTGCTATCGCCGGTAATCGTCATTACCGCTTGGCAGATCAAACGCAAACTCGGATCACCTGTACTCTTTCGTCAAACCCGACCAGGCGTCAATGGTGTTCCCTTCGAAATGATTAAATTTCGAACCATGAGAGATGCGCTGGATGGTGATGGCAACCCCTTACCCGACGCGGAGCGGATGACGACATTTGGAAGTTTTTTACGTTCGACGAGCCTGGACGAGTTACCGGAACTCTTGAACGTTTTGAAGGGCGACATGAGCCTGGTTGGTCCAAGGCCTCTCTTGATGGAGTACTTGCCGCTCTACAGCGCCGAACAATACCGCCGGCATGAGGTTCGGCCGGGGGTAACGGGTTGGGCTCAGATCAATGGTCGCAACGCGCTGAGCTGGAAAGATAAATTTGCTCTGGATGTCTGGTATGTGGACAACCAATCATTTTTGCTGGATGTGAAGATTATTTTCAGAACTGTGCGTAAGGTTCTTGTCCGGGACGGCATCAGTGCCGATGGTGAGGTTTCTATGTCAAAATTCACCGGCAATGAGTAAGTTGACCCAGACGACCCGGTGACAATCCACCTGAAAAACCTAGCAGGTGCAACTGTACGGAGGCTCACCGGTGATGTTCGTGAGATCCATCTGTCAGGGCCCCAGCTCACCTACCTATAAAATTTGGACCTAATAACCATGTTGAACACTCCATTTTCTCCCTGGCCCTCTTTCTCCAATGAGGAAGCTGATGCTGTCCGTGACGTGATTCTGTCCAACAAAGTAAATTATTGGACAGGACAAGAGTGTCGGGAGTTTGAGAAGGAATTCGCTGTATGGAGTGCAACCCAATATGCAGTAGCCGTTGCTAACGGCACTGTTGCTTTGGACTTGGCTTTCAAAGCTTTGAAAAATCGGCGAAGGGGGATGAAGTCGTTGTCACCTCCAGAACGTTTCTGGCCTCGGTGTCCAGTATCGTTAACACTGGAGCGATTCCGGTTTTCGCTTGATGTTGATCGTGAATCGCAAAAATATTAACTGCCGATACTATTCGTGCTGTTTGCAGCCCCCGAACCAACGGCGATTGTCTGCGTGCACCTTGCTGGCTGGCCATGTGATATGGACCCAATCATGGCGCTGGCCGATGAATTGCAGCTCAAGGTCATAGAGGATTGCGCGCAAGCCCATGGTGCAAAGTACAAAGGGTCCCCTGTCGGTAGCATAGGTCACGTCGGGGCGTGGTCTTTCTGCCAGGATAAAATCATGACCACCGGCGGGGAGGGCGGCATGGTCACAACGAATGATCGAGATCTTTGGGAGGCTATGTGGGCTTACAAGGACCATGGCAAGAGTTGGAGTGCAGTCTATGAGAAGGAACACCAACCGGGATTCCGCTGGCTGCATGAGAGCTTCGGTACAAACTGGCGGATGCTTGAGGTTCAGGCTGTGTTGGGGCGAATACAGTTGCGTCAGATGGCAGACTGGACTGCACGTAGACTTGCGAACTCGAATCGGATCTGGGAAAGCGCCAGGTTGTTGAAAGGGCTGCGGGTACCGGAAATTCCAAGTGACTGTTCCCACGCTGCCTATAAATGCTATGTGTTCTTGAAGCCTGAAACGTTGAAAGAAGGTTGGTCACGCGACAGGATTCTTGCAGAGATCAGCTCGCGTGGTGTGCCTTGTTTTTCCGGTTCATGTTCTGAAGTCTATTTGGAAAAAGCTTTTGACAATACTGGATGGCGCCCTGCCAAGCGACTTGAAGTCGCGGTTGAACTGGGTGAAACGAGTATTATGTTTATGGTTCATCCAACGCTACTGGACTCTGAAATAACTAAAACCTGTGATGTGCTTTCGGAAGTGATGCGGAAGGCGACGCAGTAAAGCAGTCGGCTCTATTGCCACAATGTTAGGCCTGATAAACTGCCTGAAATATGGCAGGGGGGGGTTTTTT
>Ga0065696_1000341_pt1 | contig 11639 bp, 13 predicted proteins | sample SwiRhiMetagenome_FD_59085 | JGI IMG/M metagenome (GOLD analysis project Ga0065696, IMG submission 59085) | Bulk soil microbial communities from switchgrass field near East Lansing, Michigan, USA - East Lansing bulk soil v2 (version 2) | ecosystem: Environmental > Terrestrial > Soil >...
TCTGGATGCGCAGCAAAGCCATTTGGGCTTGGGCGACATCACCTGGGTGAGCGTGGCCAGCGCTGTCCACTGCGCGGCGGGTCGGGTAGGCAAATACCTGGACGTTGACTGCTGTGATTCTCATGGACGTCTTTAGCCTTCTTATTGGATTTGTGACAGGAGTGTCGTCTGTTGTCGTCGATCATATGTCATCGTACAACGCATGAAAAGNCCCAATAAATAACCTACATCCCCTGCCTTTTTCCTCCATACCCAATCAAAACGCCCGTATTTAAAGACAACCAAGGAATAACACGCATTGCTCAAAAGCCCTGCTCACATGGCACATGTGTAACAACATGTTTCAAAACGAGCTATAACCCATAGACGAGTCGTCTTGTCGTACGATAACGTATATCAGCACCACAAATGAGATCCATACGCAACACCATGCTGCTCGTAGTACACGTCAAACGACCCTAACAAAAACAAAAAAGAAGACCGTATGAACACCACCCTACGCACGCTCGTTACTGCCCTGACCCTCGGCCTGCCGCTGTATGTCAGCGCTGACTCTGCCAGCATCAACTACCGCCACCAGTTCACCGAGGAGGACAGCGCCCACGCTGACCGAATCAAGCTCAACTACCGCCTGGACAGTGGCCTGGGATTTGAAGCGGAAATGAAATACCGCACCGCCGGCGACCGTGAAGACGTCGCCTACGACAACATGGTCAACAACGGGCACGAGTTCACCGTGAGCTACAACTACAAACTCAGCGCGCAATCGACGTTGACCCCGGCGTTCCAGATGGACAGCTCGAAAGACTCGACCACCTACAAGTTCGGCCTCAAGTACAACTACAAGATCAACGACGCCTTCTACGCCGCCACGCGCTATCGCCTGGATGCCAAGAAGCTGGACCGCGACCAGGTCGACGAGGACTTGCCCGACCACATCAAGGATGACCAGACCACCCATCGTTTCGAGGGCTGGCTCGGCTACACGCCGGCCAGTAAGTGGGCGTACGAATATCAGTTCATCTACTTCAAGACTGACTACATCCGCTACGACAACAAGAAAAGCGATTACGAACAGAACCTGATCGTCAAATACAAGCTCACCAAGGAATGGGCCCCGTTCATGGAGATTGGTGATGTGAAGGTCAACGCCACGTCCGAAGACCGCCAGGCGCGGTGGCGCCTGGGCATCCAGTACAACTTCATGTAAAGCCCCCACGACTTGCCTGGCGAGTGCGCATCGCTCGACAGGCAAGCCACCTGCATTCAGCGTTCAATGGAAGACCTGACCATGACCACACCACCCAAACCCTTCACGCGCATCTTGCTCACCGGCGCTGCCGGCGGCCTGGGGAAAATCCTGCGGAACACCTTGCAGGCCCATGCCGACATCGTCCGCGCATCGGACATCAGCCCCATGGCCCCCAGCCGTGGAGAGCACGACGAGGTGATCACCTGCAACCTGGCCGACAAGGCCGCCGTGGCGGCGCTGGTCAACGGCGTCGACGCCATCGTTCACCTGGGCGGGATTTCCGTGGAGCGGCCGTTCGAGGAGATTCTCGACGCCAATATTCGCGGCACGTTCCACATTTATGAGGCGGCGCGACAGCAGGGGGTCAAGCGGATTGTGTTTGCCAGCTCCAACCACGTCACCGGTTTCTATCCCCAGGACGTTGAACTGGACGTGCACTCACCGCGCCGTCCGGATGGCTACTACGCCCTCTCCAAGTCCTACGGCGAAGACCTGGCGGCGTTCTACTTTCACCGCTATGGGATTGAAACCGTGAGCTTGCGCATCGGCTCGTCGTTCCCCGAGCCGCGTAACCGGCGGATGCTGTCGACGTGGCTGAGCTACACCGACCTGGACCACCTGGTGACGCGCGCCCTGCTGGCCAAGGATGTGGGGCACAGTGTGGTGTATGGCGTCTCGGCCAATCGCGATCGCTGGTGGAGCACCCGGCACACCGAGCACCTGGGCTTTGCGCCCAAGGACAGTTCGGAAGCGTTTCGCGCCAAGGTCGAGCAGCAACCGCCAGCGCCGGCCGATGAACCGGGCAGCCGGCTTCAGGGCGGCGCGTTCACCGCGGCCGGGCCGTTCGACAACTCGGCGGCGGCGGCTTCATAGGCCCGGCGGCATGCGCTCGCGGCTGTTGGACAGGTGCAGGCGCATCGCCGCCCGAGCCGCATCGGCGTCACGGCGCAGGATGGCTTTGTAGATGTCTTCATGCTCACGGCTCAAGCGCTCCAGGAAGGGCTCCTTGTTGTCGTTGGCCAGGCGTTTGGAGTGCAGGCGTGTACGCGGCAGGATGTTGAGCCCCAGGTGCAACATGATGTCGGTGAAATAGCGATTGCCCGTGGCCAGCGCGATCTGCTGATGGAACTGAAAGTCTGCCGACACCGCGTAGTCGGCACTCACCGCCCGCGAGTTCAGCGCATCCAGCGAGTCGCGCATCACCTGCAATTGCTCGTCGGTGCGCCCCACGCACGCCAGGCCGGCAGCCTCCACCTCCAGGCTGATGCGCAACTCCAGCACGGCCAGCACATCCTGCAAGGTCACGATGCTGTCCGGGTCGATGCGAAACCCGCTGGGGCTCGGGATATCCTTCACAAAGGTACCGACGCCGTGCCGGGTTTCCACCAGGCCCGAGGCCTGCAGGCGCGAAATGGCCTCGCGCACCACCGTGCGGCTCACCCCATGTTCGGCCATCACTTCGGATTCGGTGGGCAGCTTGGTGGCACGCGGCAGCTCACCGGAACAGATGCGCCGGGAAAGCTCGGTGACCAGTTCTTCGGCCAGGCTGCGGTGCCGGCGGCGAACGGTGGGCTGGACGTTCGGGTTGTCCATCAAGAACGGGTATCTCGGTTGGCGGAGGAACGCGCATCATAGCGCATTCGGTTGTACGACAACCCTCCCTGTGGCTCCCAGCGCCTCCCCCTACGCGAAAAGCCTCTGCCAGGCCGCTCTCAGCGGCTGCCGAGCGGACTAAAAATGTGCAGGCTTGCTCGACGCCCCTGCTCATGATAGGGCTATGATCGACCGATATGAACCGGACGCCCGATGCCCCATGCCCGTTGACCTGCAAGCGCTGTACCCGAAACTGATCCACCTGATGCTGGATACGGTATTTGTCGTCGACGGCGACAGCCAGATTGTCTTCGTCAGCGATGGCTGCNAGGCCCTGCTCGGCTACCGTGCCGACGAACTGGTCGGCACCCTGATCACCCACTACATGCACCCGGAAGACCTGGCGCGCACCCGAGCCTCGATTGTGCGGGTCATGAATGGNCANTCCCATGTCGACTTTCGCAANCGCTANNTACGCAAGGANGGCAGNGTGGTGCACATCCTGTGGGCGGCCTTCTGGTCCAAAGAGGTGGGCGCGCGCATCGGCGTCGCACGGGACGTGACGGCGCTCACCCAGGCCGAAGAAGAACTGCGCTTCCTTGCCCACCATGATCCGCTGACGGGCCTGACCAACCGCTCACTGTTCAATGATCGGCTGGACCAGGCCCTGCACAGTGCGCAGTCCCACAACCGCGGCCTGGCGTTGCTGTTCCTGGACATCAATGACTTCAAGGGCATCAACGATGTGCATGGCCATGCCATGGGCGATCGCGTGCTGTGTGCGATCGCCCGACGCCTGGAACGCTGCGTACTCGACAGCGACCTGGTGGCGCGGATGGGCGGTGATGAGTTCACGGTGCTGTTGACCGACATCCCGTCGCGGGAGGCTATTTCTGCCAGGGTGGTGCAGATACTCGCGGTCATGGCCGAGCCGCTGGGGGCCCGAGTTTGGTGGGGTGAAGATGCCGTCCTGCAGCATCGGCGTGGCGGTTTATCCCCAGGACGGAGAGGATGCCGACACCCTGCTCAGCCATGCGGACGGTGATATGTACCGGATAAAAAGGCAGCGATTAGGCGGCTGAGTGACCAGAAGGCGGTTTGCATCAGGCAGGTCGGTCCACCCGCCCGATGCAGAAGACCTCAGACGCTCACAACCGACAGGCATTGACCGGCGGAACCCGACTGCGCCAGGGCTGGGCCCGCTCCAGCTGCCCCGCAAGGGCCAGCAGGGTACTTTCTTCGCCAAAGCGAGCCGGCGAAGTGGGCGCCCATCGGCAGGCCGGCAGCGCTCCAGTGCAACGGTACCGACATCGCCGGTTGCCCGCTGGCATTGAACAGCGCCGTGAACGGTGAGTAGCTGTGGAACCGTTCGATCAGTTCCTCCAGGCTCAAGCGGTCGTCTTGCAGGTCCAGCTCCCCGATCGGTACCGGCTCGCGGGCCAGGGTCGGCGTGAGGATCAGGTCGTAATCCTGCATGAACACCGCCAACTGCCGGCCCAGGGCATGAATCCATTCCACGGCACCGGCGTACTGAGCACCGCTGACAGCCCCTTTGCAGCGCAAGATAATGCGGGTGCGGGCTTCCAGCTCCTCAGGCTGCACGGCGAAACCGCGCATCTGCCCCAACACATCGACGTAGTGACGCGTGCTTGCACCGATGATGGTGAAGACCTGATCGAGAAACGCCGGCAGCGCCACCGGCAAGTTGACCGGTTCAACGCGGTGGCCCAGGGACTCGCACAACCTGGCGGCCTGGCGTACGGCTTGCACACTTTCGCCGGAGGTCGGCCAAGGCCCGAGCTGCTCGACCAGGGCGATCCGCAGCGGCCGAGGGTCCTGCTGCAGCGCGGTGACATAGGGCCGCGCCTGCAGCGGCGCGGCATAGGGTGCGCCCAGGTCGATCCCGGCCGTGGCATCCAGCAGCGCGGCGCTGTCACGTACCGACAAGGTAATCGCATGGGGGCTGCCCATGCCGGCCCATCCCTCGCCGATCATCGGCCCGGAAGGCAACAGCCCACGGCTGGGCTTGAGGCCGAACACCCCCACAGCAGGACGCCGGCACACGCAAGGAACCGCCGCCATCGTTGCCATGGGCAAACGGTACGACGCGCGCCGCCACCAAGGCTGCCGCGCCGCCGCTGGAACCGCCGGCACTGTGACCGATATTCCAGGGGTTGCGCGTGGCGCCAAAGCGGTTGGACTCGGTGGAATACGAGGTGCCGAATTCGGGTGAGGTGCTGGTACCGACAATCACGCACCCGGCACGGCGGATACGGCTTACGTGTTCGGCTTCAAAGTCAGCGCGAGCGCCTCCCAACGCCTGCGAGCCATGGGTCATCGCCGCGCCGTTGACCGGCGAAAACAGATCCTTGATCAGGGTCGGTACCCCGGCAAACACACCGGGGCCGGGGCGCGACGCGCGTACCGACTGGCGGGCCGAATCGTAAAGCCGCTCGGCCACCGCATTCAGCTGCGGTTCGACCCGTTCGATACGCTCGATCACCGCTTCCAGCAGCTCGCCGGGCTGCACCTCACCGCGCCTGACCCATTCGGCCAAACCGGTGGCGTCTTCGCTGTCCAGCAGGTTGTGGATGTCCATGCTTATCTCCTCTTGATTACGAATGACTTGATCCGAATGCCTGGGTCAGCGCTTTGCGCCGTGCTTGCAGGCCTGCCAGTGCCCAGGCCAGGGCCGAGGCAAAACTGGCGCAGGCCAGCCACAGGATTGAACGACGCACGTCACCCGAGTAAACGCTGAGCACGGCCACCACCAGCGGGCTGACAAATTGACCGAAATACAGAAACGCCGTGAACCCACCCAAGCCGCGCCCGCGGGTTTTCGCGCTCAGGGCATTCATCACCGGCGCCATCGCGTTGGGCACCAGCAGCCCGGCGCCCAGGCCCATGGATCAGCACGGCCACCAGCACCATGCTGTAGCTCGGTGCGCGCATCAGCAGCCACAACCCCAAGCCCAGCAGGCTCAGCAACAGCGCATTGCAACCGGGGATACCGATGCGCCGGCGCAGCAGCGGCCAGGCTAACGAACCGCCCAGGGTCGCCAGCAGACTGCCCCCCGCCGANAGCCCGATCATCGTGCTTGAAGTGATGCCGAGGCTGACGAGTAAAACCGGCGCCTGGATCGGCACGATAAAACTCAGCACCATCCCACTGAGGATCAGCAGATAACCGAGCACCAACGGCAGCACGGCCACCCTGCCCTGTTCAGCCACCTCGACGGGCTGGCGAGCGGCGGCGGGTTCCCACAGCACCTTGATCATCATCGGCACCAACAGCAGTGGCAGCAGGTACANCAGGAATGGCAGNCGCCAGGAGTGTTCGCCCAACGCGCCGCCCACGACATAGAACAGCGAGCCGACCAAACCGATGGTGACCACTTGCCGATTGATGTAGCGCAGCCGTTCCTCGCCGTGCCAATAGTCGGCAATCAGCGTCGCGCAACAGGTCATCACCGCCGCCTCCGCCGCGCCGAACAGCAGGCGTACACCGACGATGGCGGGCAAGTTATCCAGCAGCGCCGGGATGGCCCCGAGCACGGCATACAACAGCGTGGCGATCACCAGCAACGCCTTGCGCCCGACCCGGTCGGCCAACCAGCCGGCCAGGGGGGCGCACAGCGCAATCGCGAGTGCCGGCCCGGTAACCGCCAAGGGCACCAGCAGGTCGGCGCGCGGTTCCAGCGCACCGAACTCGGCGCCCAGCTTGGGCAGGATCGGCGCCACCATGGCCGCGCCCATGATGGTCAGGCTGCTGCCCAGCATCAGCACCAGCCCTTCACGGCGCCCGGTGGCTTGCCGCGGCGAGGGGGAATCGGAATGTGATGAGTTCATGGCCCGCCCCTTAGAAACTTTGAGAAATGCGCAGTGCCACGGTGTAACCCTCGGCACGGTTGCGGGCATCGGTTTCCTTGTAGGCGTGCAGCCAAATGGGCGGCAGACCGGGCTTGAAGTAACTCACGGCCGGCCCGACAGCCAGCACCCGCGCCCGGTTGCCCGATTGCAGCCCCGGCGCGTCGTCATCGCTGAACTGACGGTAGTAGTAACCGCCCAGGCCCAGGGTCCACGGCCCTACATGCTGGCCCACGGCAAATTCGTGGCGGTACTCGACACCGTTCTTGTAGTCGGTCGCGGGGTTGCGGGTATTGACGTCCACCTCAACGCTTGAGGAAACCTCGAAGCCACTGTCGGTGATGTAGGTGGCGTTGACGATCGGCGAGAACGTCCAGTGATTGAGCCCTGGGGAAATCAAACGATTCTTGTCGTAGTCACCGGTGGGCGCCTGGATCTGCAGTTGCGTGTTGATAAACAGGTTCGGCGACAGGTTCCATTGCAGGATCACCGGCAGAAACTGCATGTCGGCCATTCGAAACGGATCGGCCTCCAGGCTCAGCGGGCCGGCCGGGGTCGGTACCTTGACGGAAGCGTCCATCTTGAAGAACGGTACCACCACGCCGAAACCATAGTTGGCACCCAACACCGTGTGATCGGTCATGCGCATGTAGGCGACGCCGATGGACAACACATCCAGTGAGAAGCGGTTGTCGACGGAGCGACCGTTACGGTCCTTCTGCACATTGGCCGAGTAAAACGCCGTGCGCAGTCCCACGGTCCCGAACGGCGTGGCCGGCGGCATCATCCCCGCGCCGAAATCGTACACACCGACAGCGGTGGTCGGCGCACCGTTCTCGGTGGCCTGGACACTGGCGCAGCAACCCAGCAGCCCCAGGGTGAACAGCGTCATGCGTGTGGCGCTTGCATTATTGTGGTGAATCATCGAATGCCCCTCCCATCAAGTGGTGTGGGCCATCCTAGTAACGCGCAGAGTGAGGCGGTTATCCGTTTTCAGCAGAGTTGTGTGCGACGCAGGGTCTGGGACGGGCTTTCGCCGAACATGGTGCGGTAATCGCTTGCGAACCGGCTCAAATGCCAGAAGCCCCAGCGCGCCGCCACTTCCTGTACGCCGTGGGCTTGGGTGCTGGTTCGCAGTTCGCGGCGCACCGCATTGAGGCGCAGTGCCCGCAGATAGGCCACCGGGTTGATGCCCAGGGTCTCCTGAAAACAGTACTGGAGTTTGCGCCGGCTGGCGCCGATGTGGTTGCACAGGTCAAGGATCGACAGCGGCTCGTCCAGGTGACTCAATGCATATTCGCGAGCGCGGTCGACCATCCTTTTGCGCGCCGTGGGATTGAGGGGTGGCGCCTGGTCCGGGGCGATCAACTCCAGCATATGCAGCATCACCGCATCGCGGATGCCGCGGCGGATCGAGTCATGCCCGAGCACGGCATCGCAGCCCGCCAGCTCGCCGAACAACGCCGCGAGGTCACGTTGCACGGATGAATCACCCAAGCGGTAACACCTGGGAAGATCGGTAATTCGAAACTGAATGCCCTGGCACTCCAGCATATGCTCCAGGGCGTGCTCTTCGATGGCCACGCCGAGCAGGTCCAGGTGCTGTGGAGTGTGCAGCTCGGGCAGGTTTTCACCGTGGGCCACCAACAGGCTGGGCTCGTGGATCGGGTGGCCCGAGCAATACACCGGGCCGTTGGCACTCAAGGGAATGCTGAAGGTGATCGCACCTTTCCAGGCCACACCACTCTTGACCATGGCCTGATTAGAGCGGTCGCGCACCAGTTGCATCCAGTCTAAGCGGAACTCCAGCAACTCACCGGCAAAGGGGCCGGGTGACAACTGATCGTAGCGAACCTGCCAGCCGCCCATATTGCGTGCGTGCTCGTCGATGTCGCTGGTCAGGAAACGCTGGAGGGGTAACGCCGGTGGAAGCACCACCGAGGCCGCAGGCATCTGCACATTATTATTGTTCATTGACCCAACCTTTTTCACGTTGCAAGGCTTACAGGTCGTATCGCACGCAAGTTCCATTCCGAACCCGGGGCAGCGCGTGCATGTGTGCCGAAAAATGGATAGTGAGGATTTGCGCCCGCGATGCCCTCTACGGGCAAAGATGTTCACCTATTAATGAAATATTGGCACGTTCAAGGCTTGATGTTTTTTCAGCTCATTGAGCAAGCCCAGCAACTGCTCCATCTTCTCGGCGCCAAACTGCTCTTCGATCTTCTGGTAGTTGCTTTCCATGCCTTCGCTCATGGAGACGAAGCATTGCTGGCCGCGCTCGGTGAGGCCCACGAACACCCGGCGTTGGTCCTGGCTGGACTTCTGCCGACGCACCAGGCCGTCGCGCTCCAGGCGCGTCAACACTCCGGTCATGCTCGGTTTCAGGATGCAGGCCTGCTGGGCGAGTTGATGGCTTTCGAGTTCGCCCTGCTGGCGCAGGATCCGAATGACCCGCCACTGTTGCTCGGTCAGGGCATGCTTGTTCAACGCCGGGCGGAAGAAAGCCATTGCGGCTTCACGGGCTTGCAGTAGGGTCAGGGTCAGCGAAGGTCTGGGGTTGGCCATATCGGCACCAATTGGATGGGCGAGTCGGCAGCTTAGTGTCGCCGGCCAACCGCTGCAAGCGGCCTGGGGGCTGTGAAAAGTACAATCGGTTCGGCGTAAAAGCCATTCTGTTGCACCGCGGCGATGCTCATGATGATCCGCACAAGATCAACAAGACCTACCTTATGCCTGGCTCAACGCAATCCCGATTGGCGCTGGCGGTACTCCCCCGGAGTGAGCTGGGCGTAACGCTGGAAAAAACGACTGAAATAGGCCGGGTCCTTGAACCCCAGCTGATAGCAGATCTCGTTGGCCGAGCTGCCGGTAAACAGCAGCAGGCGCTTGGCTTCCTGCATCAGGCGCTCCAGGATCAGGCGCTTGGACGGCAGGTCGGCAATACGCCAGCACACGTCGTTGAGCCGTGCTTCTGTCACCCCAATGCCCTGGGCATACCGCGACAACGGCCAGTGTTGCTGGTAGTGCGCTTCGATCAGCTCGTTGAAGCGGTGGAAGATTTTCAAGTCTTCGTGGCGGGCGGGCGTGGCTTTCAACGAGTTCGAACACAGCCGCAACAGGCTGATCATGATCAACCGCGTCAGGCTGTCCAGGGCTGCGCTGCGCCCGGAGCGCTGGGCTTTTACCTCTTCGCGCAGTTCCTCGAACAGATAATCCAGGCGGCGGATATCGCCCGCGTATTGCGGCGCCAACTGCGTCAGGGCGACACACGCGGCCGGCAATTGCACACCGGCCGGCGCCAGGCTGGCGTCGGCTTCGATCAGTTGCCACACCAATTGCTGACGCACCGTGAGCACATGCCCGTCACTGTCAGCCTCGGTCACAAACGAGTGCGGCACCGTGGGTGGCGTGAGGAAGAACATCGGCCCGGACTCGACGTATTGCTGGTCGTCCAGGTACACGCGCACGGTGCCGCTTTTTACGTAGTGAACCTGGAAGAACCGGTCATGCCGGTGAACGGGCATGTTGCGCCCGAAGAAATCCGCCAGGTTGGCCAGCTTGTCGTAGTGGACTTCGGCGTCGCTGTAGCGCTGGTCGTACACCTGGCCAATGTTGATGTTCGGGATGGGTTGACGGTCGCTCATCGCACGCTACTCGTTTTTATTGTGATTGCCCTGATGCAGCGGTGCTCACCCTGCAAGCACCCCGTGGACAGTCTACACCCTTGACGATAGTTAACATCTTAATTATAACTGTTAATACATTAACTAAATGCAAGGCCGCCATGGCCCTGCCAGGAGAACCCATGAGCCGTGCCTTGCATGACATCGCGACCGGCACCCTTTTCGGTGTCGCGCTGAACTACCAGGGGTTGCTCAAGCAGCGCCTCGCCGAATTCGAACAGCCGCCGTACCAGAAACCGCCGGTCAAGCCGGTGCTGTTCATCAAGACGCCCAACACCCGCAACCAGCACGGCGCCGAGGTGGTGCATCCCGGCCAGGGCGAGCGCCTGCAGCCTGGGCCGGCATTGGGGGTGGTGATGGGCAAGAGCGCCAGCCGCGTCAGCGTAGATGAAGCCCTCGACTACGTGGCCGGCTACACCCTCGTCAATGAGTTCAGCCTGCCGGAAGACAGCTACTACCGTCCCGCCGTCAAAGCCAAATGCCGCGATGGGTTCTGCGCCATCGGGCCCGAGCTGATCCCCACCGCACAGGTCTCGAACCCGCACAATCTCGCGATCACGCTGTACGTCAACGGCGAGGTTCGCCAGCACAACACCACGGCCAACTTCGTGCGCAACATTCCATTGCTGATCGCCGAGATCAGCGAATTCATGACCCTGCACGCTGGCGACGTGCTGATCACCGGCACGCCCGAAGGCCGGGTGGATGTGCAGCCCGGCGACACCGTGGAGGTCGAGATCAGCGGCCTCGGCCGCCTGGTCAACCACATCAAGGCAGAGGAGCTCCCATGAAACACGCCCGTATTCGCTTTGAAGGTGAAGTCCATTCGGTACAGGTCGAAGCTGAAAACGCCGTGCGCCTGGCCGACGGTCGCCTGCTGGCCGAAGACCAGGTGCAATGGCTGCCACCGGCCACCGGCAGCATGTTCGCCCTGGGCCTGAACTATGCCGATCACGCTGCCGAGCTGGCGTTCAAGCCGCCGACCGAGCCCCTGGCATTCATCAAGTCGCCCGGCACCTACACCGGCCACAACCAGGAAACCTGGCGCCCCGATAACGTCGCCTATATGCACTATGAGTGCGAGCTGGTGGCGGTCATCGGCAAAGAGGCGCGCAACGTCAAGCGCGAGGATGCCCTGGAGTACCTCGCCGGCTACACGGTGTGCAACGACTACGCGATCCGCGACTACCTGGAAAACTACTACCGCCCAACCTGCGAGTGAAGAACCGTGACGCCACGAC
>Ga0065696_1000389_pt1 | contig 11533 bp, 16 predicted proteins | sample SwiRhiMetagenome_FD_59085 | JGI IMG/M metagenome (GOLD analysis project Ga0065696, IMG submission 59085) | Bulk soil microbial communities from switchgrass field near East Lansing, Michigan, USA - East Lansing bulk soil v2 (version 2) | ecosystem: Environmental > Terrestrial > Soil >...
GAAGCCGATCGGCAGCAAGGCGGCCTGGGTAAACGACAGTCCCAGTACTGCGGCGAAGGCCGCCAGGCGAATGTACAGCAGCCGTTTCAGGCTGAGTTCAATGGTAAAGAACTTGCCGATGTACTGTTCGCACAAATAGGGCACCACGGTGGCCACGCATAAGGTGGCGCCGACCAGGAATGTCGAACCGGTGGTCTCCAGGCCGAACCAGACCATCGCGATGACAATCGCCATGTCGAGGCCGGTGAACAGGGTCACGATTGAATAGAACGCGGTCAATGTCGATTTAGTATTCATGGGCTTCATCAGTCGTAACGGGAGATTTTAAGCAGCGGCACACAGCGCTCGGTGTCGCCGACGACGGTGCTGATCTGGTTCCTGACGCGCACTGTGGGCAGTGCTTTCTTTTCCAGGTTGCAGACCTTGTAGGCGTTGTCGTGCCAGGGGCAGATCACGCTTTGGCCGTCACCTGTCACTTCGCCCATGTGCAGCGGGCCGCCGCGATGGGGGCACGAGGTGGGCAGCAATTGCGTCGAATAGGCGTGACGCTTGAGAAAATAGGTTCTTTCCTCCACGGCCACATAGTTGGCGTGGGTGATATTCAGGCTGATGGCTTTCATTGGGTTGCCCACTCAGATGGCGGTGACGGTGTACGTGCAGGACGGGCTGGTGATGCGGGTGCCGTGCAGCATTCCCTTGGGAATCACCACGCCTTCGCCGGCCTTGAGGCGCACCGTCAGTTCGGGGCTGGCGACGAACTCCAGCTCGCCTGATTCGACCCAGAACAGTTCGTCATTCGGGTGGGTATGCAGCACCGACAGCTCGTGTTCAGGCTCGGTAATCCTCAGGTCCACGGGTTTGTGGCCCTGGAGCGCCGCTGCCTGTGCGCGATGCTCATCGAACGCGTCATGCCATTTTGATATGGGCATACAACTCTTCGTCGGCGATGTCCTGAAGCAGTCTGAACTCTTCAAAGCCGCGAATAAGGTCGGGGATGATCTTGGTGCCGAACTGCTTGATCATGGGAATGATCAGGCGCTGGAGGGCCATTCTTCCGTGGTGCACATCGATGTGGGCATGCTCATCGAAATAGTCCGTGGAGACGCTGCCGTTGAAGATGGTCTTGATCGCACGTGACTGGTGCTTGGTGGTCAGCGCCAATGTGGCTTCGGTGTAGTACATGGCGCCGATATAGCGGAACAGCTCGCCATGGTTGGCCGATACGTAGTGGAAGTAGTTGGTGAGCGACAGCGACGCCGGCGTATAGAACTGCCAGTAGTGGTGCACGTGATGGGACATGCCCATGTCCTGGAGCATGTCTTCAAAATGGTGCTGTGCTTCTTTTTGTCGACGCCGTAGCCATACTCATCGATCAGGATCTTGAACAATTCGCTGGTGTACACACCGCTGTTGCCCAGTACGTTGCGGGCCATGGCCGATGCTTCACTGAGGAAGTCTCCCGCACATTGCGTCATGAAAAACCTGGCGGCTCGCTCGGGGTGGCGGCTGGTGGTCAGCACTTCATGGAGTTTGGACTCGGACTGGGCGACGTCATCCAAGACTTTATCGGTGTGGGCGATAAAAGAGTCCAGGCACCAAGGGCCATTGATATGCACTTCTTCCTTGAGCCAGTTGTACAAGTAGTGTTCCAGCAACGGGCGGATCTTTTTGCCACTGGCTGCGTGCTGCGGATCATAGAAACGCTTGAACGCCTTGAAGTCCAGTTCCAATGGCGGCTTGGGCAAGAAGACCAGGTCTTGTTCGTAGATATTCAATAACAACCGCTGTGCCAATAGATGCTGGCTGTTTGAAAGCTGGTCGCTGGTCAGGCAGGTGGTAATGATTGAATCGGTTACGTCCTGCGGCCGCGAAGGGCGCTGGTAGGGGTTTTGGGTATAAAAGTCGTGGGGTTGAGCAAAGGCGCCAGCACCACAATAGTGGGTCAATGCTTCGGCATTCGAACTTAATACAAAGTCTGCTGCATTATCGGAAAGCTGAGTTGTCCATAACATGAGGGGGGGGCCTTTTGCTGGCGTTGTTTGATGGCCAGATGCTAAGGCGTGGATTTTTTTTAAAACAGATTAGAAATAGTGCGCGCAAGTAGTGAAATTCACTAAAGGCGTAGGAGAAATTTTCTTTATGGGGTGGGGCCGTTGAATAATCGGCAGCAGCGGCTATACATAGATGCCGGCTTTTATCGGTCGTGTTTAGATGAATACGGTTGCGCCCATCGTCCTATATACCGACGAGGCGCTTGCCAGCCCCTCGTCGCTATCGTTGTCACTACGCCGGGGTTTCCAAGGTTCGGGCAGTACCTGCCAGGGCCAGTATCCCGGTGCGCAAGTCGGTGCCGCTGGGTTGCTGGTAAAGATTCAATCCGAACTCCGGCAACACGGCGAGCAGGTAGTCGAAAATGTCGCCCTGGATCCGCTCGTAATCAGCCCACACGGTGGTGCGGGTGAAGCAGTAGATCTCCAGCGGCACGCCCTCGGCGGTGGTTTGCATCTGGCGCACCATGCAGGTCATGTTCGGCTGGATATCCGGATGGCTTTTGAGGTAGGCCAGGGCATACGCGCGGAAGGTGCCGAGGTTGGTCATGCGCCGGCGGTTGGCCGACAGTTGCGCGCTGTGGCCCTGGGCTTCGTTCCAGGCCTTGAGTTCGGCCTGCTTGCGCCCGATGTAGTCGGTGAGCAGGTGCACCTGGGTCATGCGCACTTCTTCATCGTCACGCAAAAAGCGCACGCCGCTGGCATCGATAAACAGGCTGCGCTTGATGCGTCGCCCACCCGAGGCCTGCATGCCGCGCCAGTTCTTGAACGATTCGGACATCAGGCGCCAGGTCGGGATGGAGACGATGGTCTTGTCGAAGTTCTGCACCTTGACCGTGTGCAGGGTGATGTCCACCACATCGCCGTCGGCGCCGACCTGGGGCATTTCGATCCAGTCGCCGACGCGTAGCATGTCGTTGCTGGTCAATTGCACGCTGGCGACGAACGACAACAGCGTGTCCTTGTAGACCAACAGGATCACCGCCGACATCGCACCCAGGCCCGACAGCAGCAACAGTGGCGAACGGTCGATCAGGGTCGCGACGATGATGATCGCGCCAAACACGTACAGCACCATCTTCGCCAGCTGCACGTAGCCCTTGATCGAGCGGGTACGCGCGTGTTCGGTGCGCGCATAGATGTCCAGCAGGGCGTTGAGCAGGGCGCTCATGGCCAGCATCAGGAACAGGATGGTCAGGGCCAGGGCCACGTTGCCGATAAACAGGATGGCGGTCTTGCTCAGGTCCGGCACCAGGTACAAGCCGAACTGGATCACCAGCGACGGCGTCATCTGCGCCAGGCGGTGGAAGACTTTGTTGTGCCGCAGGTCGTTGAGCCAGTGCAGCGCCGGTTGCCGGCCAAGCAATTTGACGGCGTGGAGGATGAGGTAACGCGCCACCCGTCCGAGCAGCAGGGCCACCATCAGCAACACCACAAAAACCGAGGCTGGCATGCAGCAGCGGGTGTTCGTCGNGGGTGCCCCAGAGGTCTTGGACGTTGAGCCAGAGCTGTTTGATATCCATGGATGAAACCGATTCTTCTGTAAGACAAGACGGCGCGATTAGAGCATTTAAGTGCAACAAAGTTGATGCCGTGGACAAATGCTCTGACAAAAAAGCAACTGATTAGCGCCGTTCGCGTAAAGACACTCGGTTTGGACGCCCGAAACCGGTACCCTATGCAGCTGATTTTTTGTATTTCTTCGAGGTAGCACCCGTGTTTTCCCAATTCGCCCTGCACGAACGCCTGCTCAAAGCCGTGGCCGAGCTTAAATTTGTCGAGCCTACGCCTGTGCAGGCAGCGGCCATCCCGCTCGCGCTCGAAGGGCGTGACCTGCGGGTGACGGCTCAAAACCGGGAGTGGCAAGACCGCCGCTTTCGTGCTGCCGATTCTTAACCGCCTGATCGGCCCGGCCAAAGTCCGCGTCAGCATCAAGACCCTGATCCTGCTGCCGACCCGCGAGCTGGCCCAGCAGACCTTGAAGGAGGTGGAGCGCTTCTCGCAGTTCACTTTCATCAAGTCCGGCCTGATCACCGGTGGCGAAGACTTCAAGGTCCAGGCCGCCATGCTGCGCAAGGTGCCGGACATCCTGATCGGCACGCCTGGACGCATGATCGAGCAACTCAACGCCGGTAACCTTGACCTCAAGGAAGTCGAGGTGCTGGTGCTCGACGAAGCCGACCGCATGCTCGACATGGGCTTTGCCGACGACGTGCAGCGCCTGGTGGCTGAATGCGTGAACCGCCAGCAGACCATGTTGTTCTCCGCCACCACCGGTGGTTCGACCCTGCGCGAGATGGTCGCCAAGGTCCTGAAACAATCCTGAGCACTTGCAGGTCAACAACGTCAGCGACCTGAACGCCACCACGCGCCAGCAGATCGTCACCGCTGACCACAACGTGCACAAGGAACAGATCCTCAACTGGTTGCTGGCCAACGAGACCTATCAGAAGGCCATCGTGTTCACCAACACCCGCGCTGCCGCCGACCGCATCTACGGCCGCCTGGTGGCCCAGGACTACAAGGCGTTCGTGCTGCACGGCGAGAAAGACCAGAAGGACCGCAAGCTGGCGATCGACCGCCTCAAGGCCGGCGGCGTGAAGATCCTGGTTGCCACCGATGTTGCCGCGCGCGGCCTGGACGTGGACGGCCTGGACATGGTCATCAACTTCGACATGCCCCGCAGCGGCGACGAATACGTGCACCGTATCGGCCGTACCGGGCGTGCGGGCAACGATGGCCTGGCGATCTCGCTGATCTGCCACGGCGACTGGAACCTGATGTCGAGCATCGAGCGCTACCTCAAGCAGTCGTTCGAGCGCCGCACCATCAAGGAAGTCAAAGGCACCTACACCGGGCCGAAAAAGGTCAAGGCATCGGGCAAGGCCGTTGGCGTGAAGAAGAAAAAGACCGACGCCAAGGGCGANAAGAAAAAGGCCGGTGCCAAGTCGCCGACCAAGCGCAAGATCGCCAACCGGCCGAAGACCGACAACCTGTCGCTGGTCAGCAAGGATGGCATGGCGCCGCTCAAGCGTCGCAAGCCAGAAGCACCCGCTGCCGAGTAAGGCGTGAGGGATGTGAAAAAACCGGACGTTGTCCGGTTTTTTATGGCCTCAGTTTTTCGTCCTTGGCCGCCGCTTCTTTCAATTCCTTGAGGCGGGCGTCGATCAACTGGCACTTGTCGGGAAACTCCGCGCTTTCAGTATCCAGGTCCATCTTCTGCAGCTCGTCGTTCATCTCCTTGGCCTTGGTCGGGTTCTGCTCGGTGAGTTTGGCCACTTCCTGGGCCAGTTGCTCGCGCTTGGCCGTGGCCTCTTCCGGGGTGCAGGCCCAAGCGGGCAGGGCGGTGAGCAACGTGGCGGCGATGGCCAGGTTCATCAGGGTTTTCATGGTCGGACCTCCTTGGCGGTGATGCTCAGTTGAGGGGGCGAACGTCTGGAAAGTTCAGAGAAATGACGCCCGTCGGTTGGTATGAACGGCCACAGACCCATAGGGTCACTCCTACAGACGGGCTACTTTCCTTAGGCCTGCAGGAGGAATCAGGATGACGACTTACAACTGGGATCTGATCGAACGTCTGCTGCATGAAGTGCAGAACGGCGAGGGCAGTTTTGCCCCGCGCAAATACGCCGAGCAGGAAGCGGCCGAGAAGGCCACGGCGGGCGAGTCCACCGGTAACCTGGATGCGCTGAAAAAGACCGCCGCGGACTATGAAGCGCTGTTGTTCAAGCGTGGGTTTATCGAGTCGCGGCCTGAGGAAGAAGGCGGTAACGGAGAGAACTTCATTCTGACCGCCCTGGGCGCGCAGCTGTTGGCGCTGATCGACAGCTCCATCCCGGGTAACGATCACCCGCGCCAGGTGCTGGATGAACAGGCCGATGCGTTGGACCCGGCGGCCTTTGCAGAGGTGGCGTCCAAAGCGCAGATCGCCTGACCCCTCCATGCCCCCGGCACCCCAGGCGGTGCCGGGCACGCCGAAACTGTCGGATCGGTAATCTGCCGCTAAGGTTGCTGACAGCCGGCGACCCCTAATCTGCTGCCATTCAACTGACGGACTTGAATCGGCATGCACTCTACTACCTCCAGACCGAACCTTCGTCAAAGGCCTGGCCGCCGGCGGCCTGCTCGGCGGGCTCGGGCTATGGCGCACGCCGGTATGGGCGCTGACAAGTGCGGGCGAGCCCACGGTGCTGGCGGGCAGCGAATTCGCTCTGTTTATCGAGCAGACGCCGGTCAATCTCACGGGTCAACAGCGCACCGCGTTGACCATCAATGGCAGCCTGCCCGGCCCGTTGCTGCGCTGGCGTGAGGGTGACACCGTGACCCTGCGCGTGCACAACCGCCTCCACGAGCCGACGTCGATCCACTGGCACGGCATCGTGTTGCCGTCGACCATGGACGGCGTGCCCGGCCTGAGTTTCAAGGGCATCGAGCCGGGTGGTGTGTTTGTCTACCAGTTCAAGGTCAGACAGCATGGCACTTACTGGTATCACAGCCATTCCGGGTTCCAGGAGCAGCAGGGGGTATACGGCCCGCTGGTCATCGAGCCGTTGGAGCCCGAGCCCTTCACCTGCCAGCGCGACTACGTGGTGATGCTCTCGGACTGGACCGACGAAGACCCCGTCGCCCTGATGAAGACCCTCAAGAAGCAGTCCGATTACTACAACCTGCATAAGCCCACCGTGGGCGATTTCGCACGGGATGTAGGCAAGCAGGGCTGGTCGGCCACCGTCTCTGACCGGCTGATGTGGGCGCAGATGAAGATGAACCCTACCGACCTTGCGGACGTCAGCGGCCAGACCTACACCTACCTGCTCAACGGCCAGCCCCCGGCCTCAACTGGACCGGGGTATTTGAGGCCGGGGAGAAAATTCGCCTGCGCTTTATCAACGGTTCGGCGATGACCTATTTCGATGTGCGCATTCCGGGGCTGAAGATGACCGTCATCGCCGCCGATGGCCAGCCGGTCAAGCCGGTCGAGCGTCGATGAGTTCCGTATTGCGGTCGCCGAAACCTTCGATGTGCTGGTGGAACCCACGGCAGCGGCCTACACGCTGTTTGCCCAGTCCATGGACCGCACGGGTTATGCCCGTGGCACGCTTGCCCGCCAGGCGGGGGCGATGGCACCCGTACCGGCACTTGAGCCGCGCACCTGGCTCACCATGGACGACATGGGCATGGGTGGGATGGATCACGGCGCCATGGCGGACATGCCGGATATGGCGGGCATGGATCACAGCGCGATGGGCGCGATGTCGATGCAGAGCCACCCGGCCAGCGAGCAGAACAACCCTTTGGTGGACATGCAGGCGATGAGCCCGGTGCCCAAGCTCGACGATCCCGGTATCGGCCTGCGCAACAACGGTCGGCGAGTGCTGACCTACGCCGACCTGCACAGCACCTTTGAGGACCCCGATGGCCGCGACCCCGCGCGCACCCTTGAATTGCACCTCACCGGGCATATGGAGAAGTTTGCCTGGTCATTCAATGGCGTGAAGTTCTCCGATGCCGAGCCCTTGCAGCTGACTTATGGCGAGCGCGTCCGGCTGGTGCTGGTCAACGACACGATGATGAGCCACCCGATTCACCTGCACGGCCTGTGGAGCGACCTTGAGGATGAAAACGGCCAGTTCCAGGTTCGCAAGCACACCATCGACATGCCGCCGGGCTCGCGCCGCAGTTACCGGGTGACCGCCGATGCCCTGGGGCGTTGGGCCTATCACTGTCACCTGCTGTACCACATGGAAATGGGCATGTTCCGTGAAGTGCGCGTGCATGAATGAGGAAGCGAGCATGAACCGTCGGGTTTTATCTGTGTGTATCGCGCTGGCCGGGTGGGCATTCGGCTCGCCGGCGCAGGCCGAGGAGTTTCAAGGCATGAGCCCGGCGGTTCCGGCGCTGAGCGAAAGCCGTACGCCGATCCCGCTGCTCACCGACGCTGATCGCGCCGCCGTGTACAACGCGCCGGGCGGGCATGTGGTGCATGACAGCGGCATCAACTCAATGCTGCTGGTCAACCAGCTGGAATGGCAAGACGGCGGTGGCGGTGGTGCGCTGAACTGGGACATCAAGGGCTGGCTCGGTGGTGACATCGACCGCCTGTGGCTGCGCAGCGAAGGCGAGCGCAGCGCCGGTCGCACTGACAGCGCCGAAGCCCAGGCGTTATGGGGGCACGCCATCAGCCCTTGGTGGGACCTGGTTGGCGGCGTGCGCCAGGACTTCAAGCCCGCAGACAGCCAGACCGTGGGCGGCGTTCGGCCTGCAGGGCATTGGGCGCTCTACAACTTCGAGGCCGAGGCGACGCTGTTTGTGGGCGAGTCGGGCCACACCGCGGCACGCCTGGAAGGTGACTACGACATCCTGCTGACCAACCGCCTGATCCTTCAGCCGACGGCCGAANTCAATTTTTATGCGCAGAACGATCCGCAGCGCCGGCTGGGCGCAGGCCTGTCGGAAAGCGAGCTGGGCCTGCGCTTGCGCTANGAGGTGCGNCGGGAGTTNGCGCCTTACGTGGGTGTGAGTTGGAACCGCAGCTATGGGCGGACGGCGCAATACGCTCGCGACGAAGACGAGGACATCAGCCAACTGCGCTGGGTGGTCCGGTGTGCGCCTTTGGTTTTAACCGGTTTCTTATTCCTATAACTCGCCGCCTTGAGCGGCCTGGAGCCTTGCATGTCGATGTTGAAAACCGCGTTAACGGGGGGGGCGCTGTGGGTCGGATTGATGATCAGCCTGCCGGCCTCGGCCCATCCGAAACTGTTGTCGTCCCTCCCTCCAGCCGGGGCCCAAGGTGCCGCGCCGGCCGTCATTGAACTGCGCTTCTCGGAGAACCTGCTGACGCAGTTTTCCGGGGCCAGGCTGACCATGACCGATATGCCCGGCATGCCCAATTCGCCGATGCCCATCAAGGCCAGTGTCGCGGCGAGCACCGACCCCAGGGTGATGCTGATCAAGCCGGCTTCTGCACTGGCTACCGGCATCTACCGGGTCGATTGGCGCGCAGTGTCATCCGACACGCACCCGATTACCGGTAATGTGGTGTTCAGCGTCCAGCCATGAGCGAACTGACCCAAGTCACACTGCGCTTTGCGCTCTATCTTGACCTGATGCTGTTGTTTGGCCTGGGGCTCTTTGGTCTCTACGGGCTCAAGGCGCCGGAGCGCGTGCTGCTGAATTTGAGCGGCCTGCTGCGGCTGACGGCTGGCGTCGGGATAGTGCTGTCGATGGCGTCGCTGTTGACGCTGACCCAGGCCATGAGTGGCGCGACGGATTGGCAGACGCTGTGGCCGCATCTGCACATGATGCTTTGGCAGACCGACCTGGGCTTGACGTGGTGGCTACGGATGGCGGCGCTGGTGGTGGCTGCGCTTGGCACCCGCCTGCCATTGGTCACGTTGTGGGGTGCCGCCGCGTTGGTGACGCTGGCGTGGACCGGGCACGGAGTGATGCATGAAGGCACGCTGGGTGTGTGGCACATCCTCAGCGACGGCGCGCATCTGTTGGCAGCGGGGGGCTGGGTCGGGGCGTTGGCGGCGTTCGGGTTGTTGTCGAGGCGCACGTCTTTGCACGATGCTTATCACGTTCGGGTGGCTGGCAAGGGCGCGTGAAGGGGTTCGAGCATGTGGGAGCGGGATTTGTCGCGGTGCTGATCGGCACCGGTGTGGCGAATTATCTGTTGGTGGTCGGACCGAATCTGGACGGCCTTACCGGCGGTGTCTACGCCGATCCCTGTTGTGCCTGAAGCTGGGACTGTTTGGCTTGATGCTGGGGCTGGCGGCGCTCAATCGTTTCCACCTGACGCCGCTTCTGCAACGGTCCGTGGCGGCCGGTGATTATGTCGCTGCCATGGCTGCGCTACGGCGCAGCATGGTGCTGGAGATGGGGGCCGGGGCGCTGGTCCTCGCGCTGGTGGCCTGGTTGGGTACCCTGGCGCCCAATTAGGACTGCGCGCTTTTCAGGCATTTGAGCGCCTGGAAGTCACTGCGGACCTTGTCGATTTTCTGGGTGAGTTTCAGCCGTTGCGGCACGCTGCTGTCGGCCATGACGTCGACGATCAGGCTGCGTGCGGCGGCTTCGGTCTGGGCATACGCCGCGCGATACTCCGGTGTCCACAGGCTTTCGCGGTCCACCAGCAGTTGCTGGATTTTCTGCGGGAAATCGGCGCTGTGGCGTTGCTGCACGGCGTCGATGAATTGTGCCTGCCAGTGGGCACGGTTGCCGATCCATTGTTCATTTTGCTTGCCCAGGCTGATGGACCAGGCCATGACCCGGTTCTTCTGGCTATCGCTCAGTGGCCCCATCCACGCATCCAGACGCTTGTTCATACGCTCGGCGCGGTCCTGGATCTGCTTGGCCAGCGGCGGCTTGAGGTATTCGTCCTGGCGTTTGCGCAGGTCCTTGGCCAGGGCATCGTTCATGTCGTTGACCTGCTGGTCATCCAGCCCTTGTAACAATTCAATCGCCGACGGGGTGATTTCCCGCGCCACCTCGGCAATCGCCTGCTTGGCCTCAACCGTGCGGGTTTGCAGCGCTGCATCGGTGACCTGGTTGCTCTCGACCATTGCTTGCAGGCGGTCGAGCCAGTCGAGGTAACCCGGCAATTGGGTGGTGCAGTGCCAGGCCAGGTGGTCCTTGAGCTTGTCGTTGAACCAGCTCTTCTGCCCGGCGTTCATGTCCAGGTAGTCGTTGAGGGTCCAGGGGATGATCACGTCCAGGTTACGGTAGGCCAGGCCCACGCGGTTGCAGCCGGCGAGCACCAGGCTCAGGGTCAGGAATACCACCAGCAGTTTGAGCCGACGCAGCATGGGCGTGTCCTTGCGCAGAGGGGAGTTAATGCATGTGAACCCGCGGCGCCCGCGACAGTTCAGCCCATCAATAAAACGACCGCGCCGCCTTCAGGGTCAACAGGCCATCGCATTGCGAATTGTGTCCGGAATAGGCCGAGCAATCGCCGCCGCTGAGGCTGGAGTCGCTGTAGATCAGGTCCAGGTCGATGCCTTTCCAGGCGCGGGAGAACTGTACCGACCAGTCGCTGAAGCTGCTGATGGTGCCGCCCTCTACCGAAGCCGGCGTGCCCAGCTGATGGGTGGTGTACTTCATGCTGACGCCGATGCCGAAGGGCTGGGTACCGCCGAGGTCGGCGAACAGCGTGCTGTCCTGGCGGTCCGGGTCGTTGCTGAAGGACGCGCCGAAACGATTGCCGAGTAGATTCAGACCGCCGTAGAACTCCTGGCTGTCGAGGGGGCTGAGCTTGGGGTAGCTGTAGTGGATCAGGCCGACTTCGTAGCCCAGGGTCTGGTCGAAGGGGTGTTTGAACCCCATGTAGGAGTCGACTTCGAGGGTGCTGGCCGAGGACAGGCCCATGTTCGGCGAAAACTGGCCGAAGTACAGGCCGCTGTCATGGCTCAGGTCCAGCCCGCCATGGAACGAGTCACTGCCCGGCGAGGTCGGCTTGACCAGGCCCTGGGCCATGCTGCGGCTGGGGG
>Ga0065696_1000821_pt1 | contig 11485 bp, 8 predicted proteins | sample SwiRhiMetagenome_FD_59085 | JGI IMG/M metagenome (GOLD analysis project Ga0065696, IMG submission 59085) | Bulk soil microbial communities from switchgrass field near East Lansing, Michigan, USA - East Lansing bulk soil v2 (version 2) | ecosystem: Environmental > Terrestrial > Soil > Agricultural...
GCCGTGCAGGCCGGTTACCCGCGCACCGAAGACTTGAACGGCTACCAGCAGGAAGGCTTCGGCCCGATGGACCGCACCGTCACGCCTAACGGTCGTCGCGCCAGCACCGCACGTGGTTACCTGGACATAGCCAAGAAGCGCTCCACACTGACCATCGTCACCCACGCCCTCACCGATAAGGTGTTGTTCGAAGGCAAGCGTGCCGTGGGCGTGCGTTACCTGATCGGTGCCGCCGAAGAACGCGTTGAAGCCCGTGCGCGCAAAGAAGTGCTGGTGTGCAGCGGCGCAATCGCTTCGCCGCAACTGCTGCAACGCTCCGGCGTCGGCCCGGCCAAGCTGCTGGAAAGCCTCGACATCCCGGTGGTCCACGACCTGCCAGGCGTCGGCGAAAACCTGCAGGACCACCTTGAGCTGTACCTGCAATATGCGTGCACCCAGCCGGTGTCGCTGTACCCGTCGCTGCTCTGGTACAACCAGCCGGCCATCGGTGCCGAGTGGCTGTTCAACGGCACCGGCATCGGCGCCAGCAACCAGTTCGAAGCGGGCGGTTTCATCCGTACCCGTGAAGAATTCGAATGGCCGAACATCCAGTACCACTTCCTGCCGGTCGCGATTAACTACAACGGCAGCAACGGTGTGAAAGAGCACGGTTTCCAGGCGCACATGGGCTCCATGCGATCGCCGAGCCGTGGCCGCGTGCAACTGAAGTCGAAGAACCCACGGGACTACCCGAGCATCCTCTTCAACTACATGGCCACCGAGCAGGACTGGCAGGAATTCCGCGACGGCATCCGCCTGACCCGTGAAATCATGCAGCAGCCGGCACTGGACCCGTACCGTGGCCGCGAAATCAGCCCGGGCATCGAGGTGCAAACCGATGAGCAGTTGGACAAGTTCATCCGCGAGCACGCCGAGACCGCGTTCCACCCGTCCTGTTCATGCAAGATGGGCGACGACGAGATGGCCGTGGTCGATGGCGAAGGCCGCGTGCATGGCATGCAGGGCCTGCGCGTAGTCGATGCGTCGATCATGCCGATCATCACCACCGGCAACCTGAACGCGCCGACGATCATGATCGCCGAGAAAATCGCCGACAAGATCCGTGGCCGCCAGCCGCTGCCGCGCAGCACTGCCGACTACTACGTGGCGGGCGATGCGCCGGTACGTGGCAAGCCGTTGCGTGAAGTGGGGCCATTGGCGCAATAACGCTAAACCCTGTGGTGAGCGGGCTTGCCCCGCGCTGGAGTGCGCAGCGCTCCCAAGATTTTTGGGGCCGCTGCGCAGCCCAATGCGGGGCAAGCCCGCTCGCCACAAGGGCACTTGCCACAAAGAATCACCTCTCCTTGATCGCTCCCCGGCCCAGGCCTACTCTGTGTGCCTGCCCGCGCTGAGCCACCCACAAGGAAGGCCCCATGTTCGACCACCACGCCACACTCAAAAAGCACTTCAGTGCCCTGCGCACCACCGCCGAATTTTTCTCCCTGCGTTACGTGCGCGAGTCCGGCCGGTACCTGTCGGTGCGCAAGAACGTCGCCGAACCGCCGCACCTGAACCACGACGAAGGCGCCATGCTCACCGTGCGTTTGAACGGTGTGGAAACCTACGCCGCGACCCACGATATTTCCCTGCCTGGCCTGCAAGCCGCCCTCGAACGCGCCGAACAGCAAGCCCGTCTGATAAAACCTCACGCCCTGCTCGACCTGCGCGATCAACCGGTGTCCAGCGACGTCGCCGACTACCTGTCACCAAACCTGGAGCACGCCTTCCCGTCCTTGAGCGACTGCTACCAACTGCTCGGCGATGAGTCCTCTGCAGTGCCCCAGGACGAGCGCCTGGTGAACTGGGAAGTCAGCCTCGGCCTGACCCATGTCGAGCAGATCTACCTCAACAGTGCCGGCGCCGAACTGCGCCAGGCCCAGCGGTTTGTGTTCCCCGGCGTCAACGTCACCGCCTACGACGGCAACGACAGCCAGTCGCGCACCCTCGGCGGCAGCAACTTCGGCCAGCAAGGCGGGTTTGACGTGATCAGCCGCTTCGGCCTGGTGGGCGCCGCGCCGCGCATTGCCGACGAAGCCCTGCAACTGCTGCTGGCGCCCAACACGCCCCAGGGCCCGCGCGACCTGCTGCTGATGCCCGACCAGATGATCCTGCAGATCCACGAGTCCATCGGCCACCCCCTGGAACTCGACCGCATTCTCGGCGACGAGCGCAATTACGCCGGCACCAGTTTTGTGAAGGCCAGCGACTTCGGCCAGTTGCAATACGGTTCCAAGCTGCTGAACGTGACGTTCGACCCGGACATTCCCGAGCAACTGGCCAGCTACGGCCATGACGACGACGGCACCGCCGCCAGCAAGCAATTCCTGATCCGCGAAGGGCTGCTGCTCAAGCCGCTGGGTGGGGCGTTGTCGCAGTTCCGCTCGGGCATGGGCGGCGTGGCCAACAGCCGCGCCAGCAGCTGGAACCGCCCGCCGATCGACCGCATGGCCAACCTGAATATCGAAGCCGGCGATAAGAGCCTGGCGCAACTGATTGGCGGCATCGAAAGCGGCATCCTGATGTCGACCAACCGTTCGTGGTCCATCGACGATGCGCGCAACAAGTTCCAGTTCGGCTGCGAGTGGGGCCAATTGAGTTGAAAACGGCGAGCTCAAGGGCGTGGTAAAGAACCCCAACTACCGGGCGATTTCCGCGCAGTTCTGGCGCAACCTCAGCGCCGTGGGCGACGCCAGTACCTTCAAGGTGTTGGGCACGCCGAACTGCGGCAAGGGCGAGCCTAACCAGGTCATCCGCGTCGGCCATGCGTCGCCGGCCTGTGTGTTCAGCAACGTTGACGTATTTGGAGGAGATGCCTGATGAACACCTTCAAGGCATTGGTGCAGTGGCTCAAGCAGGCCATCACCGACAAGGAACAATTTCACCTGGGCTACGCGGCAGAATCGTCCGAGTTCGTGCGCTTCAACCACGCCAAGGTGCGTCAGGCCGGGCACGTGCAGCAGGCCAGCCTCAACCTCAAGCTGATCAGCGATGGCCGCCATGCCGACCTCGGCATCACCCTGGCCGGCGAGCCCGAGCTGGATCGCCAGCGCCTCGCCGACGGCCTGCAGCAATTGCGCGAAACCCTGCCGCTGCTGCCCCATGACCCGTACCTGCTGCTCAACCACAACGCCTGGCAAAGCCACCACGAACAAGCCCGCCCCCTGCCCGATCTGGCCCAGGTGCTGGAAGAAATCAGCCAGGCGGCCGATGGCGTCGACCTGGTCGGCTTCTATGCCGCCGGCCCGATCAGCCGGGGCTTCGCCAGTTCGGACGGCGCGTTTGGCTGGCATCANGGCCAATAGCTTCAACTTCGATTTCAGCCTGTTCCACGCCAATGGCGAGGCGGTAAAAGCCAGCTACGCCGGCGACGCCTGGGACAGCGCCGAGTTCGCCCGGCGCTTCCAGCTGGCGCGTGAACAGCTGGAATTCCTCGGCCGCCCGTTGCACCCGTTGGCGCCCGGACAATACCGCGCCTACCTTGCCCCGGCGGCGCTGGAAGAAATCATCAGCATCATCACCTGGGGTGGTTTTTCCGCCCAGGCCATCGCCAGCAAAGGCAGCTCGTTGCAACGGCTGGTATGCCGGCGAGCAGTCCTTGAGCCCGTTGGTGACGGTGAAAGAACACATCACCGACTCCCTGAGCCAGGCGTTCTCCAGCGAAGGCTACCCGCGCAGTGATGTCACCCTGATCAATGCCGGCCAGGCCGACGGCCAACTGGTGAACTCGCGCAGCGCTGCCGAATATGGCCTCAGCGCCAACGGCGCCAGCGGCGATGAGTCACCGAGCGCCTTGCAGATCGCGGCAGGCAACCTGGCCCAGGCCGAGATCCTCAAGCAACTGGGCACCGGGCTCTACATCAGCAACCTGTGGTACCTGAACTACTCCGACCTGCCCGCCGCACGCCTGACCGGCATGACGCGCTTTGCCACGTTCTGGGTGGAAGACGGCGAGATCAAGGCGCCGGTCAGCACCATGCGTTTTGATGACAGCGTCTACCAGTTGCTCGGTTCGCAACTGGAAGCGCTGACCGCCGAGCGGGAACTGCTGCTGTCGGCCAGCACCTACGGCCAGCGCAATACCGCGTCCAACCTGTTACCGGGTGCCCTGGTTAAACGCCTGACCCTGACCCTGTAAATACACCCCCCTGTGGAGGGGGCTTGCCCCCGATGGCGGTGTATCAGTCAATGAGTACTTTGCTGATACACCGTCATCGGGAGCAAGCTCCCTCCCACCTTGTCCTGTGCTGATTTCAGACATCCCGGTTTCAGCCCTTCCTACCGTAAATTCTCTTCCTCCCAGTCTGCACGGGCAGCCTGTTGTCGCCTGCGAAAAACCTCGTTATAACGGTTAGTGGCCCCCCGCCACCCCACCCACGAGAGCACGACCTTGCCCGGGAAGGGCAAGCTGGAGCGTTGACATGAACCATGGAAGTTTTGTCATAGAAAAGCTGTTCAAGCACTACAACGTTCATGTTGAGCAACTGGGAAACGATGCGCAAAAGAAGACCATCCTGATGGTCAATGGCGCACTGTCCACCACACGCTCATTCGCCCGTACCAGTAAATGCCTGGCCGAGCATTTCAATGTGTTGTTGTTCGACCTGCCCTTCTCGGGCTATTCCCGCGAACACAACACCGACCTGGACCTGGTGACCAAGGATGACGAGGTGCAAATCCTGCGCGCCCTGGTCGAGCGCTTCCAAGTCAACCACCTGGTCTCGGCCTCCTGGGGCGGTATTTCCACGCTGCTGACCCTGGCGCACAACCCGCCGTCGATCGAAAGCTCGGTGGTGATGGCCCTGGCGCCCAACCTCAACCAGGCCATGCTCGACTATGTGGAGCGCGTGCGGGTGCTGATCGAGGCCGATGACAAATCCGCCGTCGGCCACCTGCTGAACGAGACCGTCGGCAAATACCTGTCGCCGCGCCTCAAGCGCAACAATCATCGGCACCTGTCGAACATGGCCACCACCGAGTACCGCCAGGCGCGCTTTCATATCCACCAGGTCCTGGCATTGGGTGATGGCAACTATCTGCCGGCGCTGCGGCAGATCGAAACCCCGGTGCACTTTCTCAATGGTGCGCTGGACGAATACACCCCCGCCGCCGAGGCCCGACTGTTCAAACAGTACGTGGGCCACAGCAGCTTTGCGGTGGCCGAACACACTGGGCATTTACTCGACCTGGAGTCCCGCGAGGCGGCTTTGGCGGTGCACCGGGCGTTGTTGGATTTCCTGGTGGGAGAGCACGCGAACTTGTCGGACTTAGACGAACCGCCAGTGGGAAAAGGAGCGACGAATGGCGCATAATCGCCAACACATAGCCGGCTAACAAAAAGGTACCCCATGCCAGATCGTGCCCCTCTCGATGCCAAGACCGCCCGCTGGCTCCCCTGGGTGGTCGCGATTGCCTTCTTCATGCAATCGCTGGATGGGACGATTCTCAACACGGCTCTGCCGGCCATGGCCCGGGACCTGGCGGAAAACCCGCTGCGCATGCAAGGGGTGGTGATCGCCTACATGCTCACCGTCGCCCTGCTGATCCCGGCCTCGGGCTGGATCGCCGACCGCTTCGGCACCAAGAAGATTTTCTTCGGTGCGATCATGCTGTTCAGCATCGGCTCCTTGCTGTGCGCCCTGTCCAGCAGCCTGACCATGCTGGTGGGCGCGCGGGTCATCCAGGGCCTCGGCGGTGCGCTGATGCTGCCGGTCGGTCCGGCTCCGTGGTGCTACGCGCCTACCCCCGCTCCGAACTGGTGCGGATCATGGGCTTCATCACCATCCCCGGCCTGCTTGGCCCGCTGCTCGGCCCGACCATGGGCGGCTGGATGGTGCAATACCTGACCTGGCACTGGATCTTCCTGATCAACCTGCCGGTGGGCATGATCGGTTGCTACGCCGTGTGGAAATTCATCCCCGACCTGCGCGGCAGCGAGCGCACACGTTTCGATGGCCTCGGTTTTCTATTGTTCGGCGCGGCGATGGTGCTGATCACCATTGCCATGGAAGGCCTGGGCGAGCTGCACCTGCCGCACCTGCGGGTGATGCTGCTGCTGTTCGGCGGGTTGGCGTGCCTGGCGGCGTACTGGCTGCGCGCCGGGCATATCGATAACCCGCTGTTTTCACCGGCGCTGTTCAAGACCCGCACGTTTGCGGTGGGCATCCTCGGCAACCTGTTCGCGCGCCTGGGCAGCGGTGCCTTGCCGTTCCTGGTGCCGTTGCTGCTGCAAGTGGCCCTGGGGTACTCGCCGTCCCAGGCCGGCATGAGCATGCTGCCCCTGGCGGCGGCGGCGATGTTCGCCAAGTCGGTGGCGCGTCCGTTGATCGAGCGCCTGGGTTATCGCGTCGTACTGACCGGCAACACCCTGGCCCTGGGCATCATGCTGGCGAGCATGGGCCTGGTCAGCGAACAGACGCCCTACCCGCTGCTGCTGGCCATGCTGGCGGTGCTGGGGGCGATCAACTCGCTGCAATTTACGGCGATGAACACCGTCACCCTCATCGACCTCGACGACGCCCAGGCCAGCAGCGGCAACAGTCTGCTGTCGGTGGTGGCGCAACTGTCCCTGAGCCTGGGGGTGGCCTGTGCCGGTGCATTGCTCGGCGGGTTTACCGCAGAATCGGGCAACGACGGCGTGAGCACGGTGCTCGGCGCGTTCCAGCTGACCTTCCTCACCGTGGGCATCATGGCAATGCTGGCGGCGGCGATCTTCCTGCAACTGTCGCCCCAAGACGGCAAACGGGCGGCCAGCCCGGAACAGCATATCGAGCATTAACCGGCGTCTCGTCTAGAACTTGCGGGGAAATCCTACGAGACTGGTACACTGCGCGACATTTTGTTTTGCAGAGCCAGTCCCGTGACTACCATCGCCACCGCTTTTAATACTTTGCCCCTGTCCGCCGCCATGCTGGCTAACCTCGACTCGCTGGGTTATGTCGAGATGACGCAGATCCAGGCGCAAAGCTTGCCGGTGATCCTCAAGGGGCTGGACCTGATTGCCCAGGCCAAGACCGGCAGCGGCAAGACCGCTGCGTTCGGCATCGGCCTGCTGAACCCGATCAACCCGCGCTACTTCGGCTGCCAGGCCCTGGTGATGTGCCCGACCCGTGAGCTGGCCGACCAGGTCGCCAAGGAAATCCGCCGCCTGGCCCGCGCCGAAGACAACATCAAGGTCCTGACCCTGTGCGGCGGCGTGTCCCTCGGCCCGCAGATCGCCTCCCTGGAGCACGGCGCCCACGTGATCGTCGGCACCCCGGGCCGTATCCAGCAACACCTGCGCAAGGGCTCGCTGGTGCTGGACGGCTTGAACACCCTGATCCTCGACGAAGCCGACCGCATGCTCGACATGGGCTTCTACGACGCCATCGAAGACATCATCAGCAAGACCCCGCCGCGCCGCCAGACCCTGCTGTTCTCGGCCACCTACCCGGTGAGCATCAAGCAACTGGCGTCGAAATTCATGCGCGCGCCGCAGCAAGTGAAAGCCGAAGCGTTCCACTCCGACGACCAGATCGAGCAGCGTTTCTACGAGATCTCCCCGGAAGAACGCATGGACGCCGTGACCAAGGTGCTGGCGCATTTCCGCCCGGCCTCCTGCGTGGCGTTCTGCTTCACCAAGCAGCAAGTGCAGGAAACCGTCGACCACCTGACGGCCAAGGGCATTTCCGCCGTCGGCCTGCATGGCGACTTGGAACAGCGCGACCGTGACCAGGTATTGGCGATGTTCGCCAACCGCAGTACCTCGGTCCTGGTGGCCACCGACGTCGCCGCCCGCGGCCTGGACATCGACGCGCTGGACATGGTGATCAACGTCGAACTGGCCCGCGACTCGGAAATCCACATCCACCGCGTGGGCCGTACCGGTCGTGCCGGTGAGACCGGCATCGCCATCAGCCTGGTGGCACCGTCCGAAGCGCATCGCGCCCAGGCCATCGAGCAACTGCAGAAGTCGCCGCTGAACTGGGACCAACTCGACAACCTCAAGCCGCAAAGCGGTGGTCCGCTGCTGCCGGTGATGAGCACCCTGTGCATCGCCGCCGGGCGTAAAGACAAGGTGCGCCCAGGCGACATCCTCGGCGCACTGACCGGTGAAGCCGGCATCCCGGGTGCCCAAGTCGGCAAGATCGCGATCTTCGACTTCCAGGCCTTCGTGGCCGTGGAACGCGGCATCGCCAAGCAGGCGTTGCAGCGCTTGAACGACGGCAAGATCAAAGGCCGCTCGTTGCGCGTTCGGATCCTGTAACACGATCTCCGACCTATAGGGAGATCCAATGTGGGAGGGGGCCTGCTGTGGTGAGCGGGCTTGCTGTGGTGAGCGGGCTTGCCCCGCGCTGGGCTGCGAAGCAGCCCCATTGAATCGGGAGCAAGCTCCCCTCACCACAGCAACCCCCCTCCCCCAGTTTTGATTGCATTCCAGACCCGTATTTTTATGAGGACATTGCTGTGCGCTCGACCGAAGTTGTGATCATTGGCGCCGGCGCCGCAGGCTTGATGTGCGCACTGACCGCCGCCGGGCGTGGGCGCAAGGTGATGTTGCTCGACCATGCGAACAAGGCCGGCAAGAAGATCCTGATGTCCGGCGGTGGCCGCTGCAATTTCACCAATATGTACACCGAGCCGGCCAACTTCCTCTCGCACAACGCGCACTTCTGCAAGTCGGCCCTGGCCCGTTACACCCAGTGGGATTTCATCGGCCTGGTGGCCAAGCACGGCGTGCCGTACCACGAGAAGAAACTCGGCCAGCTGTTCTGCGATAACAAATCCAGTGACATCCTCGGCATGCTGTTGGACGAATGTATCCAGACCGGCGTGAGCCTGCACCTGGACACCTCGATTGAAGAAATCGCTAAGGTCGACAGCGGCTACCAATTGCAGACCACCCTGGGTGAACTGCGCTGCGAATCCCTGGTGATCGCCACCGGCGGCCTGTCGATCCCGACCCTGGGGGCCAGCGGTTTTGGCTATCAAGTCGCCAGGCAGTTCGGCCACGAACTGTTACCGACCCGCGCCGGGCTGGTGCCGTTCACCATCACCGACCAGCTCAAGGATTTGTGTGGCGAGCTGTCCGGGACCTCGGTGGATTGCCTGGTCAGCTGCAACGGCCAGAGCTTTCGCGAGAACCTCCTGTTTACCCATCGCGGCCTCAGCGGCCCGGCGATTCTGCAGATTTCCTCCTACTGGGAGTCCGGCGACACGCTGGAGATCAACCTGCTGCCCGACCACGACGCCCACACCTGGCTGCAACAGCAGCAGGTCGAGCGCCCCAACAGCGAGCTGAAAACCCTGCTGGGTGAAATCTTCACCAAGAAGATGGCCAATCTGCTGGCGGATACCTGGTTCGCGTCCAAGCCGATGAAGCAGTACACCCACGCTGAAGTGGCCGATATCGCGCAAAAAACTCTCGAGCTGGCAACTGGTGCCGGCGGGCACCGAGGGCTACCGCACGGCCGAGGTGACCTTGGGTGGGGTGGATACGCGGGAAGTCTCGTCCAAGACCATGGAATCACTGAAAAGCCCGGGCTTGTACTTTATTGGGGAAGTGCTGGATGTGACCGGGCATCTGGGCGGGTTTAACTTCCAGTGGGCCTGGGCCTCGGGTTACGCCGCAGCGCAGTACGCCTGAAGAATGTGGGAGGGGGCTTGCTCCCTTCCACATTTGATTTGCGGTATGCCTGGGAATAATTTGCTGCCAGATGTGATCACCACCCTTGCCGTGGCGTCACTGATGGCTCAATTTAGCGGCATCGTCCCGGAAGACTCCAGACTTCATGTCATCGACCTCGTTCAAGCAGTCCATGCGGCGCCTGTGGGCGCTGGATAAATTCAGCTACAGCATCCGGGTGTTTATCGCCCTCACCGGCAGCATGGCGCTGTGCTGGTATCAGGATGAAATGACCCTGCTGATCCCGCTGTTCCTGGGGATTATCGCCAGCGCCCTGGCCGAGACCGACGACAGCTGGCAAGGCCGCCTCAACGCCCTGGCAGTGACGCTGGTGTGTTTCAGCATTGCCGCGCTGTCGGTGGAGCTGCTGTTCCCCTACCCCTGGATTTTCGCCATCTCCCTGGCCCTGGCCACGTTCTGCCTGACCATGCTCGGCGCCTTGGGCGAACGCTATGGTGCGATTGCTTCGGCCACCTTGATCCTGTCGGTCTACACCATGATCGGTGTGGACCAGCGCGGCGGCGCCGTCAGTGATTTCTGGCATGAACCGTTGCTGCTGGTGGCCGGCGCCGCCTGGTACGGCGCGTTATCGGTGCTGTGGCAGGCGCTGTTCTCCAACCAGCCGGTGCAGCAGAGCCTGGCGCGGTTGTTCCGCGAACTGGGACGTTACCTCAAGCTCAAATCATCGTTGTTCGAACCGATTCGCCAACTGGACGTGGAAGCCCGCCGCCTGGAACTGGCCCAGCAAAACGGCCGGGTGGTGGCGGCGCTGAATGCGGCGAAGGAAATCATCCTGCACCGCGTCGGCAATGGCCGACCCGGCTCGAAGGTCAGTCGTTACCTCAAGCTGTACTTCCTGGCCCAGGACATCCACGAACGCGCCAGCTCCTCTCACTATCCTTACAACGCCCTGGCGGATGCGTTTTTCCACAGCGATGTGCTGTTCCGCTGCCAACGCCTGCTGCGCCAGCAAGGCAAGGCCTGCCAGTCCCTGGCCGAGTCGATCCAGTTGCGCCAGCCGTTCATCTATGACGACAGCTTCGCCGAAGCCCTCAGCGACCTGAACGCCTCCCTGGAGCACCTGCGCATCCAGAGCAACCCGGCCTGGCGCGGCCTGCTGCGCTCCTTGCGCGCCCTGGCGGCCAACCTGTCCACCCTCGACCGCCTGCTCGGCGACGCCAGTAACCCCGACGCCCTGGCCGACGCCACCGACAGCAACCTGCTGGACCGCGCCCCGCGTAACCTGAAAGAAATGTGGACGCGCCTGCGTACCCAACTCACGCCGACATCGCTGCTGTTCCGCCACGCGCTGCGCCTGTCCCTGGCGCTGACCGTCGGCTACGGCATGCTGCATGCGATCCACGCCTCCCAGGGCTACTGGATCATCCTCACCACGCTGTTTGTTTGCCAACCGAACTACGGTGCCACGCGGCGCAAGCTCGGCCAGCGGATCATCGGAACCGCCATCGGCCTCACCGTGGCGTGGGCACTGTTCGACCTGTTCCCGAGCCCGCTGGTGCAATCAATGTTCGCCATCGCCGCCGGCCTGGTGTTCTTTATCAACCGCACCACCCGCTACACCCTGGCCACGGCAGCGATCACCCTGATGGTGCTGTTCTGCTTCAACCAGGTGGGCGATGGCTACGGACTGTTCCTGCCACGCCTGTTCGATACCCTGCTCGGCAGCCTGATCGCGGGCCTGGCGGTGTTCCTCTTCCTCCCGGACTGGCAGGGCCGGCGCCTGAACAAAGTGCTGGCCAACACCCTGACCTGCAACAGCATTTA
>Ga0065696_1000340_pt1 | contig 11380 bp, 10 predicted proteins | sample SwiRhiMetagenome_FD_59085 | JGI IMG/M metagenome (GOLD analysis project Ga0065696, IMG submission 59085) | Bulk soil microbial communities from switchgrass field near East Lansing, Michigan, USA - East Lansing bulk soil v2 (version 2) | ecosystem: Environmental > Terrestrial > Soil >...
TGTTCCGCCTGGCCGGCATCGTGCAGCAGATCTACTACCGTTTCTTCCACGGCCAGACCCAGGACAAACGCTTTGCGCAGTTCATCGACATGAACAAGCTGCTGGAGCAGATGAGCCTGAATGTCATCGATAAATCAGCCCTCTAAGGAATCGCTAATGTCCAAGACCCACCTGTTCGACCTCGACGGCAAGATTGCCTTTGTGTCCGGCGCCAGCCGTGGCATCGGTGAAGCCATCGCCAAGCTGCTGGCCCAGCAAGGCGCCCACGTGATCGTCTCGAGCCGCAAGCTCGAAGGCTGCCAGCATGTGGCGGACGCGATCATCGCCGACGGCGGCAAGGCCACGGCGATCGCCTGCCATATCGGTGAAATGGAGCAGATTACCCAGGTGTTTGCCGGCATCCGTGAACAGTTCGGCCGCCTGGATATCCTGGTCAACAATGCCGCGACCAACCCGCAGTTCTGCAACGTGCTGGACACCGACCTCGGCGCCTTCCAGAAGACCGTTGACGTGAACATTCGCGGCTACTTCTTCATGTCGGTGGAAGCCGGCAAGCTGATGCGCGAGAACGGTGGCGGCAGCATCATCAACGTGGCGTCGATCAACGGCATTTCGCCGGGCGTGTTCCAGGGCATCTACTCGGTGACCAAGGCCGCCGTGATCAACATGACCAAGGTGTTCGCCAAGGAATGCGCCGAGTTCGGCATTCGTTGCAACGCCCTGTTGCCGGGCCTGACCGACACCAAGTTCGCCTCGGCGCTGGTGAAGAACGACGCGGATCCTGAAAATGGCCCTGGCGCAGATCCCGCTCAAGCGCGTGGCCGACCCGAGCGAGATGGCCGGTGCGGTGCTGTACCTGGCCAGCGATGCGTCGAGCCTACACCACCGGTGTGTCGCTGAATGTGGATGGCGGCTTCCTGTCCTGAACACGTGCCTGGGAGCAAGGGCGCTTGCTCCCAGGCACGCCGGCACGGCTAGAAGTCCACGGGGCTCATGTCAATCTTGAACATGACAAGTTTGCCCTCCTTGGACGTAGCGCCTAATAACTTGAATAACTGGCCACGCCTCAACGCATCGGAGACGCGCATGGCCGCCGGCGTATCGGGCTGGGATAACGCCAGCACTTGCCGCACCCAACTGTCGGTCATTTGACGTGAGTTTGTCGTCCCTCCCAGGCTGACGTTGGCAAGCTCGCCGGTGGAGGTATAACTGACATGCTTGGCTTCCAGAATGTAGATATCGCCTGCCGGGCCTTCAAACACCCGATCAAAGCCATTCTGCCCGCCTCCGTAGGTTCCGCCGGGAAGTACCGTATAGCCATCTTCCGTCAACCGGGCCTGATACATGGCTTCGTTCACTTCGCCCTTGCGCTTGTTGTCCCGGGCAGCGTCTTTTTCCCGCCACGTCTCAAGTAACGTCTCTTCGACCAACGACCGTCTTCTATCGGGATAGTGCAGTTGCATCGTTCGGCTGATACGCGCCACATTGAAGTTTCCGTCTTTTGAGCAACTGACCGTGCCCAAACCTTGAAACCCGTCGTATATCGGCATCCCCGGAGGTAATGGACGTCGGCTTTCCAAGGCGCTGCAGATGGAAGCCAGACAGTCATAGGGGTAACCATTGCGCCAGATATAGGCATCGATCAGCCGGCCTTTTTGCGCGGTTGGCGCACTGCGGACAGTCGGCTCGCAAAACCCGACTATTTGCCGCAAGTAGCCCTGCATGTAGTGATAAACCCGCAGGTCGATACTGCTGTTGCGCAGATCGACTGCCCCCACACGCCCGGCATAACCTTTGATATTCCGGGCCGCTTGAAAAGATTCGGGAGTTGATCGACAGCCAGCATCGGCACCCAGCTATCGGGCGCGCCACCCATTTCAATTAAAATCTCTGCCCTGCCATGCCCGCCTGCATCTATCACCTTCCAACGCAGCCTTGCACTATCGAAGCTCACGCGGCAAAAGCCTGTGCCCACCGGCAAATAATGTCGGTTGTCGTTTAACCTGAACAAGCCATCCGGTTCGATACGCCCGGCGTTTACCAGATTGCCTCCCGCCCCCACAGAAAACAGATGGGGTAGCGCATTCGGCACGGCACCTGATGGGTTGCCATAATTGGCATCCATAAAATATTGCTCAGCCCCGATCATGAAGGCTCTCTTGCCGGGGAACGTCAGGGTGTTGGCGGGGGCCAGACTCACCGGCAACGTGTAAAGCCCCAGGTCCCATACCGGATCAATACGCTGGGTCGCCGACAAGCTCACACTGCTCAGTGGGCCGGTCAGCGAGGAAGACGAAGCACTGTGGCTCAGTGACGACGCCGATGAGCTATGACTCAGGCTCGGGGAAGACGAGGACGAACTGGCAGCAGAGTGACTGCGCCAGGTGTTCGTCTGCGGCACCCGGTGCAGTGCCGGACCTTGTGGCAGGCGCGAATCCGGCGATCTTTCACGCCATTCCCCGGTCTGCGGATCCCGCACCGCCAGAACGGTCGTGCCGTCGTCCAGGTTCAAGTAAGTGCGCGAATCATATTCACGCAACCCCGTAGCGGGATCAGGAGCCGGTATGGGGTCACCCAGGGCGGCGAAAATGGCGTCTCGGGTGACGGTGGGGGGCGTCGGCAGATCGGTAATGCGCTGATAAGTCGCGCTCGGAACCGCTGCGGATGGCGTGTTGCGCACGGGTATCGCTTCAGGTGGCAGGGGCCCGCCGGCAAAATCAACGATAGGAAACGCAATACGCGCACTGGGTGCTGCGCCGCTGGGTCGATCGACCGGGCGCCCTGCAACCGGTTGCACAGAAGGGGAAGTAAATTGCTTCATAGAATGTCCTTAGACTATGTTGTTCAGCCACCCGTAAGAACGACCTCGGCTGCTGATGGGTTCAGGTTGAAACAGCCAGTTCCTCACTGGATAGCCGTCGACGCCTGTCAGCCTCCAGCCTCCAGCAATCCGCCATGACGTCGTAGTAAACGGTGCCTTTTGTCCCATCGGCCATGCCGATGCCGGTCACGTTGATGGTTGGCGTAAACACGGAGGCTCTTTGCCGATGGTGACGCAAGGACTTCAACAGTTGCGCAATCGAACTATTGCCCGAAGCGGCGACCCTGGCGAGATACACCCTGCCAAGGTCCAGCCTGACGTCGAAACGTCCGCCGTCCTTTGAATGAATCCGGATGTTTTCCAAGGGAACGTCGGGGTCGTCATACTTGGGGACCCTAATCGACACGCTGCCCACCTTGATGTGGCCAGGGCTGACAACAATACTGTCGAGCTGAATATCTTCCGCCAGCGCTGTACAAAAGAAGTCCCAGGTCGATGCATCGGACTCTTTACTCAGCGCCTGCGGTGTTGATAGCTCAACGATCGCCCAGGACGTCAGATAGATTTCGTACACCCCGCCCCGTCCGCATAACACACAGGTTGCCAGGTGAGGTGCCGCGCCCAGGTGCACCCGTTGTGAGTGAGCGGTCAGATTTATGCTTTTAGGCCTGCGCGGCCTCAAGAACGGGTAATGCCCGTACCTCAGGTTCAGCGAAGCCATTGCGTCCTTGATTTTATAACCCGGGCTGGCGAAATCACCGACGTAAGACTGCACCGGCGGTANTAGCCGGTACGAAACACCGTCACGCATCACCACGACAAATTCAGCCTTCAACTTCAAGGCTGACGCCTGTAATGAACCGCCCACGCTCGTCCACGTCGCTGAGGATTGCGCCGCGTATTCGTCCAGATAAAAGCGTGCGGCCATCAGCCCACTCAAACTTTATCTTCGCGTCCGTGTAGTCCAGGTAGTCGAAGTGGCCCAGGCGTCGCGTGGCCACATGATAGGTCGTATGCACCCCCGCCAATTCCTGGCTGTCATAGTCCACATACACACAGCATCGGCCCTGCTCCTGGCTTGCATGCGCATCAATGGCCGTCATCCCGTGGCCGCGGCTGACAAAGTAACTGGACGTGCCTGCCGCCAAGGCAACCGACTGACCGGGTCCCAGAATAATCGGCGAGATCCTGGGGCCGGGAGGCGCCAGCACTTCCATGCTCACCTGCGGCTCCGCGGTCGGGTCCAACGTTTCAGGCAACAAGGGCGCTATTCGATAGCCGTCCTGGGTGAGAAAGCTGAAAAGCGCGTTGGCCAGGTGGCGTTTACCCTCACGTAGCGTGTAGACATTTTCGATCCCGACACAAGGGCCCGGCAGTTCACCGTCCAGCCCCAGGCTAGACGCCACCTTCAGAGCGTTGCCCGAGATCCACCAGCGTTGAATCCGGCTGAAGGGCCAGTTGAGCATGATGAGGCTGCGCTGCTGGCCGTCTTCCTCGATAACCACGTCCTTGGCGCTCTCAAGAATCTCGAAGTAATCGGCACCTGGCCCGCCATTCACCTTGGCGCTGCCCCGCTGTATCAACAACTGGTCGTCTCCGGCCATTGCGTGGGCCTGGTCGTACTCCCCCTTCAGGACAATACGGTTGGCCTCGTTACTGCCGGTAATCACGCTGGAAGCGCCGGCAAGGGACGCAACATTTTCAATGCTCCACAACCCCATGCACTTGAGGCCATCACGGACGTTGTCGGTCATCAACGTCACGCTGCCCGCCCCCAGGTTGACGTTGAAGCCTGCTGCACGCGGCCCCGGCGTCTCGCCGAGAAAGCTCAGGGTGTCAGCCCCGGTGCCGCCCACCAACACCGAGATCGGCACCCGCCCTTCTGCGCCAGAAAAAGTATCCGGCGGTACCTCGAACATGAATTCGTCGTCCTGACTGCCGCCCACCAGGTGCTTGCGACCACCGCCATAGCGAAAGTGGTTCGGGCGATTCGGCACACCCAACACCGAGTCATCCCCGCCACCCAGCAGCCAGAGCACACCTTTTTCGGGGCCCTTCGCCCCCCAGGTGGCCTCGGGCAATAAATCGACGGCCCCCTCCTTGCTCGCGTCGAAGTAGTCATCCACCTCATGGATGACCGGTTCACGCACCAGCGTGTGAGGGGACTCACCCGCCTGCTCATCCCATTGATGTTTCCAGTGCCGTATCGTCTGCAGGCGGACCTCGAACCTGCCATTGACGATGGCCTGCACACTGTTCTTCATCTCTGCGCCAAGCAATGCCCGGGCTTGGGCCTTGAGGCTTTCTGCGTACGCACTGCGCGCGCGGCTGGTCTTGTAGCGATCGAGTACGCTGTCATCCAACGCCACACCCGCAAACGCGAACCAGCCAGTGCGCAGGCGCTCAAGGGTGCTCAATTCGATGTAATCATCGATCTCATCCACCACCCGACACGCGGCATAAATCCGCGCGCCGACAATCAGCACCGCTGCGGCGATAAGGCCTACAGGTCCGGCCGCGCCGAAGCCCGCCAACGCCGAGACGCCCAGTGCAAGACTGAGGGTTGCGCTGACGAGACTGAAACCGGCCTCGACATAGAGATCCTGTGCCTGTTTACCTTCTGCTTTCAACGCTTTTGAAAGCGCAATGACCGCCTGGGCAATATCAAAAGGTACGGTCAATACCGAGGCGATCAATCCAGCACCACGGCGCAACAGCAATCCCGCGCGTGATGCACAGAACCCGCGATAAACCGTATGGCCGGCGCGCATCATTTTCTGGCCGATACGCTCCAGCGCCAACTCCAGGCCGAGGGACGCCACTTCTGCGGAAAAGGCGCTGCCCTCGAATAACAGTTCGCCCGCATCTCCCGTTCTGAGCGCTTCGCCTATGCCTCGAATGGCGCTGTAAAAACCGTAGAGCTGCAGCCCGGTTCCTAAGGTTTGGGCTCCCCCGCTTCTAAGCTTATCGGCCCAGCCGGGCAGGCTTTCCATGGCACTCACGTCGTTGAGGTTGACGCTCTGTACCCGCCGCAGCAGTCGATCGAGTTTGACAATCGCTCCGTCCGAAGCATCAGGCGGGCTCAACATGCCGGGCGCCCAATCCGAACGCAATGACGCCAGTTCAAACAGTGCGGTGGTAGCCTGGTCACAGCTTTCACTGCTGGCGGACGTCAGATACGTCTTAAGGTGCACGGCAGAAAATGTGATCTGATCGATCAATGCCTGATCAGCGTCCTTGACGCGATACCGCTCCACATCAAGTTCCGCGCCCTCCAGGCGCGCGCCCATGTTATCCAGGGCCACGCGGCCAACCGAGGTCTCACCGATACCCATCGGCCCCCATGCTGCGTCCAGATCCACCAAGGTCTTTTGACGCAGCGGTAAGACAGACGCGCCTTCGTCCTGCAATTCTTCCATTACGGCACTCCAGTCACTGACGAAGCATGCTTCGTCGTTATCAACGCGAACACCCTGTGCGCGCACTGCGTCGATACTGAAGTGTTGAGGCATGAACCTGGGGTGTATACGTAGAGCGCTGGAGAATATCCCGATCAAGCGTTCGGCGGTTGCTGGCGAAAACTCACCGCCAGGCGGTTCCAGCCACTGATGCTGGAGACCGCCATGGTCAGGTCCACCAGTTCCTGCTCGCTGAACTCCACGCGCACGGCGCTGAAGAGTTCGTCCGAAACACTGGAAGTCGGCAGCATCGCCACCGATTCGCACCAGGCCAATGCCGCCTTCTCCCGCGGCGTAAAGAACGGCGAGTCACGCCACACGCACAGCGCGAACAAGCGTCGCTCCGTTTCGCCGCGCTGACGCGCCGCCATCGAATGCATATCGGTGCAAAAGCCGCAGTGGTTGAGCTGCGAAACGCGGATCTTGATGAGTTCCAGCAGCGGCCGCTCGATGGATAGGCCAAAGGTGTTCGCCTCCAGCAGCAACATGCCCTTGAGCGCTTGCGGTGACGCAGTGTAGTAGTCCAGACGGGATTCCATGGGCAGTTCTCGGGGCAATGACAGTTCAGCCTAGAACTCTCACGGTGTAAGCCCTATAGCCAATTCGACGGTTTACCCGGGGACCATTTTGAGCGCGCCTCGCGAGCGAGTAACCTTGGCGCAGAGCGAAGACCCCGGGATAAAAACATGGAACTGCACGTCGTCATCAATGGCCGACNAGGATCTGGCCGAACAGCTGTACCAGCAGTTGCGCGAAGCCATTGGCTCCGGGCGCCTGGCAGCCGGTGCGCAACTGCCGCCCAGCCGCTTGCTGGCCGAACAACTGGGGGTATCCCGCAAGACCGTATCCGACACCTACGCGACCCTGACCTATGAAGGCCTGCTGGTCGGCAAGACCGGCCGCGGCACCTTCGTCAACGCCCGTACGCCGCAGACCGAGCGCCTGCAAACCGTTACCGACCTGGCCTGCGCCGCCAACCTGGCGAAGTGGCAGTCACTGCCCTCGCCCATGCGCCACCCCACTCGCGACAGCACGTTGCGCTACGAATTTATCGGCGGCGCCACCAGCCGCAACCAGTTCCCCCAGGATGAATGGCGGCGCTGCACCCAGGACGCGTTGCGGCGCATCGCCCGGGACAGCGGGTTCTACAGCCAGCCGGAAGGGTTGCCGGCCCTGCGCAGCGCCATCGCCGGGCATATCGCGTTTTCCCGTGGGGTCCAATGCCGCGACAGCGACATCGTGGTCACCAACGGCGCGCAGCAGGCCCTGGACCTCATCGCCCGCGTGGTGCTGGAACCGGGCAGCATCGTCGCCATGGAAGACCCCGGCTACAGCCCTGCGCGCCAGTTATTCATGGCGATGGGCGCGCGGGTCATCGGTGTTCCCGTCGATGAGCAAGGCATCCAGGTCGACCGGATCCCCGATGGCGCACGGCTGATCTACGTCACGCCCTCCCACCAGTTCCCCCTCGGCATGCCCATGAGCCTGCCACGTCGGGAAGCGTTGCTGGCACGCGCCTTCGAGCTGGGTGCGATCATCATCGAGGACGACTACGACAGCGAGTTCCGCTACGAAGGCCGGCCCACCGACTCTCTGCAAAGCATGGACAGCCGTGGCGTGGTCACCTACGTCGGCACCTTCTCCAAAACCCTGCTGCCCGAACTGCGCCTGGGTTATGCGGTGCTGCCCCCGGCGATCTACGGCGCGGTGCTCAAGGCCAAGCAATTGACCGACCAGCACAGCTCCACGTTGCCGCAATGGGCGCTGGCCAAGTTCATCGGCGAAGGTTATTTGCTCAAGCATATTCGCCGCTGCCACACCGTGTACGCCGGGCGCCGCGAGCGCATTTTGCAGCGCCTGGCGGGCGACCTGTCGCCGTGGTTCGAAGCAGTGCCCACCGTCGCCGGGTTCCATATGGCGGCGTTGTGCAAAGTACCGGTGAATATCCCGTTGCTGATGGCATTGGCGCGCCAGGTGGAAGTCGGCCTGTACCCGCTGGACGTGTTCTTCCACGACACGCCGGTGCGCCCAGGCCTGATCATCGGGTTCGGGGCCATCGAGACCCTCGATATCGACCCGGCGCTGGACAAGGTGCGCGATATTCTCCAGCAGATTGGCTAGGGGGGTTTTCCGAGGGATTGGTCATTGGTCCTGGCGCGTCGAGGCTCTAGCCTGTGCGCTGACACCTGACCTCGGAGACCATCGCCATGCCCGACCGTGCCTTCAACACTGTTCATGTCCGCGCAACTGCCGGGCGCTCCAGGGAACTGGGCGAGCGCCTGCGACAGATCGCCGAGCTCGTGCGCGCCACCCCAGGCTGCCTCGATTACGCCGTACAGCGCAGCCCGGTGGACCCCGACCTCTGGACCGTCAATGGCTGCTGGGCCGGCGCCGAACCGCTCAACGCACACTTCGGGCTGCCGGCCCTGCAAGGCTTTATCGAGCTGGCCTCGGCAAACCNGGCGAGCCGCCTTGCGTTCGACCATTGATGGGATTGGCCTCCTGGTCTTCCCAGGGATTGGTCATTGGTCGCACCAAAACCCAGGCGTACGGTGGACAGGTCTCGAACCACTCGGAAATCTCACCATGAAACGCCTGCTCGCCATCACCCTGATGCTCGCCTCAATCAGCGCCTTTGCCCACGCGCCCGTGTACAACCAGGAATCGATCAAGGTCCTGCAAGAACACCCGCTGCCCCAGGTACCCGGCAAGAAAACCCTCCTGCTCACCGTCGACTACGCCCCCGGCCAGGCCACCGTGCCCCACAGCCACACGGGCACGGCCGTGGCCTATGTGCTCGAAGGCGCGATTACCTCGCGGGTGAATGATGAGAAAGCCAGGACCTACACGGTTGGCGAATCGTTCTACGAACCCGCGGGTTCGCGGCACTTTGAATCCAGCAATGCCAGCCAGACCCAACCGGCCAGGCTGCTGGTAGTGATGGTGCTGGATGACAAGGCCGAGGTGCTGACCCCTCTTCCACACTAATCAGCCTCATCACCAATCAGCAGCATGGGTGAACGCCCCTCCCACCGCCAGCGACTCACGGGCGCTTGAACTGGCGGCGCAGTTCTTCGATCTTTGGGCGGCACACACACCCATCAAGGTGATCATTGACCATCCCCATCGCCTGCATCAGCGCATACATCGTGGTCGGCCCGACGAACGTCCAGCCGCGTTTCTTCAAGGCCTTGGACAGGCGCACCGAGGCCGGCGAGGTGGGATTGCCCGTCCAGTAAGCCAGGTCCACCACTGCCGGGCGCTCTTCCGGGCCGGGCTCGAATGCCCACAACCACTGCGCCAGCGAGCCGGTCTCATCCACCAGCTCACACGCCCGGCGGGCGTTGTTGATGGTGGAAACGATCTTCGCCCGATTACGCACGATGCCCGGGTCCTGCATCAACCGTTCGACATCTGCCTCGCCGTACTGCGCCACCCGGCGAAAATCAAAACCGTCGAACGCCGCCCTGAACGGCTCGCGCTTGCGCAGGATGGTGATCCAGGCCATGCCGGCCTGGAAGCCTTCCAGGCAGATCTTCTCGTACAGTTGAACATCATCCGCCACCGGTACGCCCCACTCGTGGTCGTGATAACGGAGGTATTCCGGCGCGGCCGTGCGCCAGGTGCAGCGGGTCAGCCCGGTGTCGTCAGTGGTCAGTCCTGGTTTGTCCATCCATCACCTCATGTGCCTGGCGGCGGATGATAAGCGAAAAAATTTGCGCCCCGCCAACCGCTCAAGCATCAACCTTCGCGACCAACTGGTCAGACCGGGACCTGCCAACCGCCGAATTTTTACTTGTGATTTCAAAAATACCTGGCCTAGACTGGCGACGCACTGGACTTACCGGTATGACCACAACAATTAAGCCCTGGAACCACCGGGGCACCGAATAGAGATCCCTCCCATGCTCAGATGGTGCTCGCGTTCGATTTTCCTGCAAGTCGTGATTGGCCTGATGCTCGGCATCGTGTGCGGCCTGGCCCTTCCCGAATTCTCCTCGCAACGTCAAACCCCTGGGTGACGGCTTTATCAAGCTGATCAAGATGCTGATCGGCCTGATCGTGTTCTGCGTGGTGGTCAGTGGTATTTCCGGGGCCGGCGACTTGAAGAAGGTCGGGCGCATCGGCCTCAAGTCGGTGATCTACTTTGAAGTGCTCACCACCATCGCCCTGGTGATCGGCCTGGTCATGGCCTTCAGCACCGGGATCGGCACCGGCGCCAATATCCATCTGGAACAGCTCTCCTCCGCCGGTCTCAATGAACTGGCCGACAAGGGCCAGCACATCAAGGGCACCAGCCAGTTCCTGATGGACCTGATCCCCAACTCGGTGATCGGCGCCTTTGCCGACAACAATGTCCTGCAAGTGCTGCTGTTTTCGGTGCTGTTCGGCAGCGCCTTGAACCTGGTGGGCGAAGCGGCCTCCGGTATCACTCGGCTGATCAATGAACTGAGCCATGTGATTTTCCGCATCATGGGCATGATCGTGCGCCTGGCGCCCATCGGCGTGTTTGGTGCGATCGCCTTCACCACCAGTACCTACGGGCTGGACTCCCTGCAACACCTGGGCAGCCTGGTGGGCCTGTTCTACCTGACCTGCCTTGCCTTCGTCGCGCTGATCCTCGGCGTGGTGATGCGCCTGTCGGGCCTGCGCATGCTGCCGCTGCTCAAGTACCTGCGTGAAGAACTGCTGATCGTGATGGGCACCGCCTCCTCCGACGCGGTGCTGCCGCAGGTCATGCGCAAACTCGAACACCTGGGCATCGGCAGCTCCACCGTGGGCCTGGTGATTTCCCCACCGGGGTACTCGTTCAACCTCGACGGTTTCTCGATCTACCTGACCCTGGCCATCGTGTTTATCGCCAACGCCACCGGCACGCCACTGTCGATGACCGATCTGCTGACCATCCTGCTGGTGTCGCTGATCACCTCCAAGGGCGCCCACGGGATTCCGGGGTCCGCGCTGGTGATTCTGGCGGCAACGCTTACGGCGATCCCGGCGATTCCGGTGGTCGGCCTGGTGCTGGTGTTGGCGGTGGACTGGTTCATGGGCATCGGTCGCGCCTTGACCAACCTGATCGGCAACTGCGTCGCCACCGTGG
>Ga0065696_1000018_pt1 | contig 11233 bp, 13 predicted proteins | sample SwiRhiMetagenome_FD_59085 | JGI IMG/M metagenome (GOLD analysis project Ga0065696, IMG submission 59085) | Bulk soil microbial communities from switchgrass field near East Lansing, Michigan, USA - East Lansing bulk soil v2 (version 2) | ecosystem: Environmental > Terrestrial > Soil >...
GCACATGCTGGTCTGGATCGGCCTGTTCGGCCTGGTGGCGAGCTTCCACGGCATTATCCTGGGCTACTCGCGCCAGTTCTTCGCCCTGGCCCGCGCCGGTTACCTGCCCTCCTTCCTCGCCAAATTGTCGCGCTTTCAGACACCACACCGGGCAATCATCGCCGGTGGCGTGGTCGGCATCGCCGCCATCTACAGCGATGGCCTGATCAACCTGGGTGGCATGACATTGACCGCGGCGATGATCACCATGGCGGTGTTCGGTGCCATTGTGATGTACATCATGAGCATGCTCAGCCTGTTCAAACTGCGTAAGACCGAGCCGCTGCTGGAACGTACCTTCCGCGCGCCGGGTTATCCGATCGTGCCCGGCATTGCGCTGGCGCTGGCCGTGGTCTGCCTGGTAGCCATGGCGTGGTTCAACACGCTGATCGGGCTGATCTTCCTCGGTTTTATGGCGGTGGGTTTCATCTACTTCCAGATGACCGCACAGGATCGTGCCGATGCGCCGGCAGACGCAATGTTGACCGGGCTCTAAGGTTTCGAGGCAGAACGGGCCTACACTGAACTACTCAGAAAGCCCGTCACTCAAAGTAGTTATTGCCGTGGGAAAATTCTCCGACGGCAATCTGCCTCAAGGAGAGCCTTATGCCGTGGTATGCGTGGTTGATTATGGTGGTTGCGATCGGGTCGATCGTCGGAGGGCTGATGATGCTGCGTGACAGCGCCAACAAGGTGGAACTCACCGACGAACAACGCAAACGCGTGGCCGAGCGCAATGCCCAGGCGGATGCCAAGGACGCGCAGGACCGCTAGGGACGCTTACTCCCAATCCGCCTTGGCAATCTGCAACCCGTGCTGCCCTTTATAGGCAGCACGCTCCGGCTGGCTCCAGCCGTCCAGCAACTCGTCCTCCAGCCGATAGATCTCCACCCCTAACGGACGGCACACGGTCAGTGGGTCCTGTGCATCCGGCCCCCACATCGGCAGCGACAAATCCCCGCCCGGGCACGTCGACAGCGCGCAGAGCAAATCAATCTCGGCAAAGAACTCCAGGTAATCGCCCTTCTGCGCCGGGCAGGCTTTCATGAAATACATGTCGTCGTGATTGAGGCCCGTGCACTGGAAAATATTCAGCACGTCATGCACGTCGAATTCCGTCAGCCCGTGGGGTAATACCGCGCGAGTCAGGTTGGAGTGGCAATGGTGATGGAAGTCCTCGCCAGTGAGCATGCAGTTCACATAGGGATCGCAACGTGTCCCCAGCAAATCATGCAGACGCCCGCCATGCTCATCGATGCCGTAACTGGCCAGGCTGTCATCGGTGAATGGTCACCAGTGGCCTTAGAAACGGCAGATTCGACCATAGCCGGTCATGAGTGCTCACATGCGCCCCCTGCAACTGACGGGTACGTGCAGCCCAAAGACGTTCGCGGGGGTCATTGGCGTTCCACACATTGAAGTCCCCCACCTGCGGCCCCACGGGCGTGGTAACACGAAACACATGCCCGGCGGGCACCTTCCACGCCCTGCCCGTGCGAATCGGTACCTCGAACTGCTCGATCAAGCTGCGCTGATCTTTTCGGTCACGAATGCGCTCGTAAAATGCCGCGTCAACCTGCAACGCCGAACCCTTGCTGACCTGATAAGCGGCCGGATAGTCTTTGTACATGATGCAGATCCTCGATCAGGAGTGGGTAAACAGGGCCAAGGACAGGCGTTCCGAATCATCCAGGTACAGGCTCATCGCCTCCCCTGCAGCCAATTTGTCGTGCTTGACCAGCCATTGATAAATCTCACGGTCACGCTCCAGCCAGGGCGACTGGAAACGTTGCTCATCAGGCGCGGCGCAAAACACCAGGCGCAACTGGGCGATGACCTGGGCAAAAAACTCATCGAACAACGGGCTGCCCATCAACCCGACGATGTGCTGATGGAAAAGCAAACTGTGGGTGGCCACCGCACGCCAATCCTCGCGCTCTCGGGCCAGGGTGGTGGCGTCAATGGCGTTTTGCAGGCGCTCGGATTGCTCGTGCGTCAAGGCATCGCTTCCGGCGATGGCCTGCAACTCCAGGGTACGGCGGACGACAAACAGGTCGCGGACTTCCTCCCGCTCCAACCGCCGCACCATGACGCCCTTGTTACGCACATAACGGGTCAACCCCTCCTGCCCCAGACGGTGCAAGGCTTCGCGAATCGTATTGCGCGACGCACTGTAGGCCTTGACCAGATCCACCTCGACCAATGCCATACCCGGCAGTAACCGCCCCGCAATGATGTCGGCACGCAGCTCCAGGGCAATCTGGTCGGCTAAAGACAAGCTGAGCGTCATGACCACCTCACGATTGTTGAACAATCTTCCGTTCAGATGTAATCACATTTCATGCCAACGCCCTGCATGCCGACAAGTGTGTAAAAAAGGTCAAGTTGGTTAAAATGCCCGCCTGTAACCGAGGCATTCCCCATGCGTTATTCACAGAACCACAAAGCTCAAACCCACCAACGCATCATCAAGGAAGCCGCTGCACGCTTTCGCCGCGACGGCATCGACGCCACCGGCCTGCAGCCACTGATGAAAGCCTTGAACCTGACCCATGGCGGCTTTTACGCGCATTTCAAATCCAAGGGCGAGTTGGTGGAGACAGCCCTGCAGGCGGCGGCTGCAGACCTGGACGCCCATTGCGACATGCTGTTCAGCCAGGAGCAGCCGTTGAGCGCGTTTATCGACAGTTACCTGTCGGAATGGCACCTGACCTCCCGGACCAGGGCTGGCCCGTTGGCCAACGATGTCTTCAGAGCTGGGACTGAGAGGCCAACCCAGTGCGACAACGGACAAGGTGCTCGACGCAAGGCTCAAGCAAATAGAAACAGCATTGGGAGAGGAGCGTTGTGATGCAGAGAGCCTGGTGATGATGTCGACACTGGTGGGCGCATTGGTACTGGCCAGGAGTGTTGAAGACCCTCAATTGGCAACACGGATCATGGCCGTGGTGCGCGAACGCCTGAAAACGCAGAACCCTGAGGCTAAAAAGGCCGATCAATGACCGGCCTCCTGGATAGATCAGTTGATGACCAACCTATCGCGATTCTTCTCCAGCAACGCCTTGCCGATCCCCTTTACTTCCAACAACTCATCCACCGCCGTGAATGGACCATTGCTTTCGCGATAGGCGATGATCGCCTTGGCTTTAGCAGCGCCAATACCGAACAAGTCACGGCGCAGCGTTTCGGCGTCGGCGGCGTTCAGGTTGACCTTGGCGGATTGCTCGACCTGGGTCATCTGGGCGGTGATGGGGGCTGGGGCTTCGGGTTTGATGGACGGGGCTGCGTTGGTGGCGACGGAGAGGGTGGTGAGGAAGGCGAAGATTAGGGAGGTGAGGTAGGTGTTTTGCATTGGTGACGCTCCATGACATCGTTGAGAGAAAAGCAGCTTTTCCGAAGCTGCTTTTCTAACTTAGGTGATGCTGGAGATTTGGCAAAAATGCTTGAGTAACAGAGTGTTAAATCACGGTTCCAAGCGCCGCTGCTGGTAGATCCAGTCGACGATTTCGCCGTCTGGGCAATAGCCACTGACGGTGTCGCGCAGAAGTTGGCGGACGCGGGTGTAGTCGTCCTGATCCACAGCAGTCAACAACTCTGTCAGCTTGCCTTTGAGTACATCCCAGGACAGGTAGTCTTCGTTGGCGCTCATGATCATCGGGTGCTGAGTTGCGACAACGTGGTCACCAATCAGCAACTCTTCGTAAAGCTTTTCACCAGGGCGTAATCCGGTGAACTCAATGGCAATATCGCCTTGAGGATTTCTATCGGAGCGCACGCTTAAACCGGAGAGGTGGACCATCCTCTCTGCGAGCTCAACGATTTTTACTGGTTCGCCCATGTCCAACACAAAAACATCACCGCCCTGGCCCATGGAACCGGCCTGAATCACCAACTGTGCGGCTTCAGGGATCGTCATGAAGTAACGGGTGATTTTCGGATGAGTAACCGTGATAGGCCCCCCCGACTTGATCTGTTTGTGAAACAGCGGGATTACGGAACCGGAAGAACCCAGCACGTTACCGAAGCGAACCATGGTGAAACGGGTTTTGTTGACGTGGGAAATATTAGTTTTTTCGCCGAACAGCACAGGCGCCAGTTCCCGGCTGAGAGCTTGAAGAGTCAACTCTGCAAGACGCTTGGTGCTGCCCATGATGTTCGTGGGACGTACGGCCTTGTCGGTTGAAATAAGTACAAAGTTAGAAACGCCGGATTTTAGAGCGGCTTGAGCAGTGTTCAACGTACCGATCACATTGTTCAATACGCCTTCTGCAATGTTGTGCTCGACCATGGGCACATGCTTATACGCCGCCGCGTGATAGACAGTATCGACGTGCCACGTTTTCATTATATCCAGTAACTTATTCTGGTTACGTACAGATCCCAGGATCGGTAACAGTCGAACGGAGAGCGACTCGCGAGCGATACGCTGCTCAAGCTCAGACATAATGCTGTAGAGATTGAATTCGCTATGTTCCAGTAATAATAACGTCGTCGGATTCAAACGTCAGAATCTGGCGACATAACTCAGAGCCTATAGACCCACCAGCCCCCGGTCACGAGGACGCTCTGCCGCGTAATACAGTGCTCCAGGAGCTCTGCTTTGCGCCGGAACAGCATCCCGCCCCAGCAAGTCCGCGATATCGACTTCCTGAATGTCATCCACCTTTACCCGCCCGCTGGCAAGGTCCATGAAGCCGGGCACACTACGTACATGCAACGGAAAACCTTCAAGGAACCCTAAAATCTCCCGCCGCCGACCTCTGTTGGACGAGGGAATGGCTAACAGGATTTCCTGTGCTCCTGTTGCATCGATCATCCGCTGAATATGTTTAGGCTTATAAACTTGTAGACCTGAAATTACTCGATCAGATATACCATCGTCGTCGTCGATGAAGGCCACTGGCCGCATGACACGCCCCATGCGCAAAGCCGCTACCAACTGATTTCCAGCAGCACCCGCGCCATATATGGCAACTCGCGGCAGACCGTCTTCTCTACTGGTAAAAGGCACATGCTGCGCCGCCGTGAACCAATCACCCAAAAAATACTGCCGCATAGCCAGCCGCAAACCTCCGACCATTACCAGACTAAGCCACCAGTAGTTGAAAATGATGGAGCGAGGTACGACGGCCTGATGATTGCTGTATAAGTAAACCACCACACCGAGGATCAGCGCTGAAAGGCTGACCGCTTTGATAATCACGATCAAAGCGTCGTTACCGAAGTAACGCATAACAGCGCGATACATTCCAAAACGAACGAAGAGTGGGATAGCGACTACTGGCGCGCTCAGAAACAGCCAGAAATGTTGCGCAACAGGGTTGATCAAATCGTCCACGCCTAAACGAACGACAAACGCCAGCCACAAGGGCTACCCAGACGAGAAAAACGTCTGTAATCACTTGCAGGAAACGCTTCCTTCGCCGAGGAAGGCCTACCAGATACGACCGGATGCTACCCACAACCCCTTCAGACACCTCTGCCGCTCCTATACTTGTCACAACTCTGTAATGCTTAACTTCAATGACGTGTACGACTTACTGCTTCTACAGCTCATTCGCTGGAAAAACAACATCACGTATTTCCAGTTCGCCGGCTTTGTACTTGACGGCTAGAGCGATCAACGGCGCATACGCGATGACCAGCGCCAGCAACCCATTTAGACCTAACACACCTACGCCGATTGCGATGGGAGTCAACCACAATAGGTTGATCGCCAGGACCGAAAGCGTCACTGGCAGATGCCCCCCTACTTTTCGGGACGCAAACTGATAGGCATGACTGCGATGCGCCTCATATACCTTGTCACCTCGCACCAGTCGACGGACCAACGTGAAGGTCGCATCGACGATAAAGACGCCTAGAAGAATCAACCATACCCACAGCAAATCTGCGTTTTGCCATGCCGCCGCCAAGGACAGCACACCAAGGACGAACCCAAGGAAACCACTACCGGCATCGCCCATGAATATCTTTGCAGGCGGAAAATTCCAGTAGAGAAACCCAAGCACGGCCATGCTTAACAATAGCGGTAACCAAATAAGCATTGAGTAACCACCCAATAGATAGACTAAGCAGGCTCCCAGGCATACACACATAGCCTCAACACTGGCTAAGCCGTCAATTCCGTCCATGAAATTGTAAAGGTTGAGTAGCCATACCAGATAAAAAACAGCAGCGACATTGCCAAACCAACTGAGATTGATCATGCCCCCCGGAAAAGTGATAGCGGGCAGGCCGTCGATCCAGAAGATCGCCCACAACGCGGCACTGAAATGCCCCAATAAGCGCCAACGCGCTGCAATGTGACCATGATCGTCTAGAAATCCGAGGATCGCGACCGCAACGCCTCCGCCCAGAACCGCCCAGATGACCGACGGGAGGGCCATACCGTTTATGAAAAATACTGGCAGCGTTACTAGAAAGCTCACAACAATAGCAACCCCCCCTCCCCTGGGAGTTGGAATCGAGTGAGAGCTGCGTGTGTTAGGTATATCGATCAAACTTCTGGATAGCGCATAGCGCCGCAAAAACCAAGTCAATACAAGTGCAAGGGCTGCCACGAAAGGCGCAAGCCACAGTAAGTGGTTCATCAACGGCTCCAATTCAGGTTCATATTGAAACGAACCAACTACTTCAAGTTTCCTTTAAAACGCTCAACGGTTTTGCGTAAAGCAACAGCTACCGTGGAAGGCGGCGTCCACCCAAGAAGATCACGGGTTTTCTTGATATCAACCTGTAAAGACCCACACACACGCTGGCCAACCCCCCTTCGCCCTATCAGTATCATGCACCATTGCAGCAAGGTGGCGGGGACAGGGATGAGTCGGGCCGGCTTGGCTAATGCCTTCCCGATACGCGTCAATAGTTCCGACGTAGACATATCATCATCATCGCTGACCAGGAACGTCTGGTTGGCAGCTGCGGGATGGTGCAGGCACGTAACAATCAGATCAACCAGATTATCCAGCGCTACCAGACTACGCCGGTTGTGAATTGCTCCCAATGGCAGGGCAACCCCTTTGTTCAGCCACTCCATCATCTTGCGAAAGTTCGCCTTGACGCCCGGCCCATAAACCAGAACTGGACGAATAATAACGACCTCCATACCGGTTTCCTGTGAAAGTAGCCGAAGCTGCTGCTCGGCTTCCATCTTGGAAATCCCGTAAGGATCACAAGGAGCGGGAAGATCGTCCGCCGTGTAAGGCTGGCCCAATTGAGTGCCTTCGCCGTTGACCTTAATTGAACTGATAAAAATGAAGCGTTTGACACCCGCCTGCGCGGCTTGCGCTGCCAGTCTCAAAGTCCCTTGCACGTTGACTTTGCGATACTCTGCCAGCGGATCACTCGTGGTATCGGACATGACGTGAACGCGCGCGCCGCAATGAATAAGCGCATCCACCCCAGCAAAAGGAAGGGCCTCTCCGGCGAGATAGTCTTCACTTACGCGTACTGGAATGGCGTCTGATGGCAGAACCACACCGTCGCGACGGACAAGTGCCAGCACCTGATAACTACCAGTTGACACCAGATGCTCTATCAAGGCAGAGCCCACGAAGCCGCTTGCACCGGTAACGAAGACTGTTTTCTTATGACTCAATCCACACTCTCCAACCGCATAAACACATCCAAATATTTCGACGTCATCTTTGTGATAAAGAACACGCCAGCGACCCGGTCGCGCCCATGAGAGATGCAATAGCGAATCATCGCCCAGCATTGGAAACGGGTCGAGCAATTGCCGTCATTTTGGCAGCCTCATTCTGAATGTTACAGCAAGGTTTTAGACTGCCCCTCCTGAATCAGACAGCCGAGCGTGCGATTAGGGCTGCCTCACCACAATCAACACAGGCCTGCAAGGTCATTAAACCAGTTCATTTTTTTGCTTGTAAAATTCAAATAACCTGCATCGGCCAAGGACTATTTAAATGACCCAAGGCCATGCTAAAAGTCCGCCAGTCTGCCAAATCCATCTGTAGCGCTCGTGTATTATGGGTCACAACCGTGACCATCAGATTGATTGAGCGGTTTTCATAGGCGTTAACAGGTAAGGTTTCCCATGAAGGCGGTAATTTTGGCGGGCGGGCTGGGCACGCGTATTTCTGAAGAGTCTCATCTACGTCCCAAACCGATGATCGAGATAGGCGGTAAGCCCATTCTCTGGCATATCATGAAAATCTACTCTTATTATGGAATCAATGATTTCGTCATTTGCTGTGGCTATAAGGGATATGTCATCAAGGAGTACTTCGCCAACTATTTCCTGCACATGTCAGATGTCACCTTCGACATGTCCAACAACACCATGGAAGTTCACCAACGCTACGTAGAGCCATGGCGGGTCACTCTGGTCAATACCGGTGAAGAAACCATGACCGGTGGACGTCTCAAGCGTGTACGAGAGCACTTGGGTGACGAACCGTTTTGCTTTACCTACGGCGATGGTGTTGCGGACCTGAATATCCGCCACTTGATCGATTTCCATAAGGCACATGGCAAACTCGCAACGGTAACGGCGATCCAGCCGCCTGGTCGCTATGGTGCATTGAACATCCAAGGCAACCAGGTTGGTAGTTTTCAAGAAAAGCCAGCGGGTGACGGCGCATGGATCAACGGTGGATATTTCGTACTTGATCCCAAAGTGATTGACTACATTGATGGAGACCAGTCCATCTGGGAGGCAGAACCATTGATGCGCCTTGCGCGCGAAGGGGACCTCATGTCCTACGAGCATCGTGGTTTCTGGCAAGCGATGGATACGCTGCGCGATAAAAAATCATCTGGAAGATCTTTGGGCCAAGGGTAATCCACCCTGGAAGCACTGGGCATGAAACAGTTTGGTGATGTTTATAGCGGTCGCAGGATCCTGCTCACCGGACACACGGGATTCAAAGGCAGCTGGATGGCTGCATGGCTTGCAGAACTCGGCGCAGAGGTTACCGGCCTGGGCCTGAACCCCGAGAGTTCACCAGACCACTGGAGCCTGTTAAATACCCCCGCCCTTGACCTGCGCGGCGATATTCGCGACGCCGCGTGCGTGCGGGCAGCCTTTGATCAGTCGCAGCCTGAGATCGTCTTCCACCTGGCCGCCCAAGCCCTTGTCCGCCGCTCCTATCGCGATCCCCTTGAAAGCTGGTCCACGAATGTGATGGGCACTGCCAACATACTTGAGGCTTGTCGCCTGACGCCCAGCGTGCAAGCAGTTGTCGTCATTACCACGGACAAGGTCTACGCCAACAAAGAGTGGCCTTGGGGCTATCGTGAAAATGACCCCCTCGGTGGTCATGACCCCTATAGCGCCTCAAAAGCAGCCAGTGAGCTGGTCGTCGAAAGCTATCGAAAATCTTTCTGCAGTGGCACAAATGGGCCTTTGATCGCTTCAGCACGTGCAGGAAACGTAATTGGCGGCGGCGACTGGTCCGAGGATCGTCTGGTGCCGGATCTGGTGAGATCGATAACGGCAAGCAGCCCGCTGGAGATCCGCTCTCCTGAGTCCACTCGCCCTTGGCAACACGTACTCGAATGCTTGTCTGGATACCTGTTACTGGGCCAGCACCTTCTGCAAGCCGATAAAGCCGTGGCAACTGCCTGGAATTTTGGCCCGGCGGCACAAGACAATCGCACCGTTGCTCAGGTGTTATGCGGCTTGCAGAAGTACTGGCCTGAGCTGGCCTGGCAAACTACCGCCACGCCCCAACCCCATGAAGCCAACCTGCTCTATCTCGATTGCGCCCAAGCGAGAAGCCGATTGAATTGGCAGCCGGTATGGAGCCTGGAAGAAGGCCTGAAGATGACGGCTGATTGGTATCGCCATCAAGCCTCCACTGGGCAGGCCATCACACTTGAGCAATTGACCCAATACATTGATGCCGCCTCCCGTGCCGGCAGTATCTGGACTCAAGCATGAACATCAGAAATACGCCCATCGCCGGCGCTGTAGTGGCAGAGACGCAACCTTTTCAGGATCATCGCGGTGCATTCAGTCGACTATTCTGCGAGAGAAGCCTTTCGGACATCATTGGCGAGCAACGAATCGTACAGATCAATCACTCCCGCACAACCACCCTCGGTGCCGTCCGCGGGCTGCATTTCCAGTATGCCCCGCACGCGGAAATGAAACTTGTGCGCTGCCTCAAAGGACGAGTGTGGGACGTAGTCGTTGATTTGCGCGCGCACTCCAAGACGTTTCTGCAATGGCACGCGGAAGAACTGAGCCCGGAAACCGGCCGCATGCTGGTTATTCCTCAAGGCTGCGCCCATGGTTTTCAGGTACTGGAAGCGGAGAGTGAGCTACTTTACCTCCATACCGCCTTTTACGACCCCGGCGCGGAGGGCGCAGTGCGTTACGATGACCCACGAATTGGGATTACCTGGCCACTTCCCGTTACCGATCTTTCAGAGCGCGACAAGAATCACGCTTTGCTTTCCAACGAATTCGCCGGACTTCATGTATGAACTGTCGCCACTGCTGCAAGCCATTGCAACACACATTTCTTGACCTCGGGTTTGCCCCTCCTTCCAACTCATATCTGAACGAGTCAGAGCTGAGCGCGCCGGAAGTCTATTTTCCGCTCAAGTTGAAAGTGTGTGACCACTGCTGGCTTGTGCAGACCGAAGACTACGCTCAGGCAGACCTTTTTTTTCTCCAAGGACTATGCCTATTTCTCGTCGACTTCAACGAGCTGGCTGGAGCACGCAGCGGCTTATTCGAAGGACATGATCACGCGTCTCGCTCTGGGAAGTAACAGCTTTGTTATTGAGGTTGCCTCGAATGACGGCTACTTGCTGAAGAACTTCGTGGCGGCCAACATCCCTTGTTTGGGGATCGAACCAACTGCGAGTACCGCAGCGGCAGCAGAGAAGCTAGGCATCCCGGTAGTACGAGAGTTCTTTGGTGAGACGCTGGGGCGCCGATTGACCGAAGAGGGGCGACAAGCCGACCTAATTGCCGGCAACAATGTCTTCGCCCATGTTCCGGATATCAATGATTTCACCTTGGGCCTTAAGGCAGCATTGAAACCCGGCGGCACTATTACGCTCGAGTTCCCGCATCTCAAGCAACTGATTGAACACATACAGTTCGATACTGTTTATCACGAACACTTTTCCTACCTCTCCCTTTATACGGTAAAAGGGGTCTTCGCCGCAGCCGACCTACGGATATGCGATGTAGAGGAACTGCCGACACATGGTG
>Ga0065696_1000096_pt1 | contig 11164 bp, 11 predicted proteins | sample SwiRhiMetagenome_FD_59085 | JGI IMG/M metagenome (GOLD analysis project Ga0065696, IMG submission 59085) | Bulk soil microbial communities from switchgrass field near East Lansing, Michigan, USA - East Lansing bulk soil v2 (version 2) | ecosystem: Environmental > Terrestrial > Soil >...
GCATGTGCACTTCCCTGGCGATGGTCGCTGGCACTTACCGGGACTTTGAGAGTGGCCATGGGATCACCTGTTAATTTTAGGTTGGCGTGCTTTGTGATGAATTCGCCAGAGCATCCAGCGCATCCAGAATGCCGTCCGCCCCCGGATTGATTGCCATTGGTGAGATGTAGCTCCAGGCGATCACTCCCTCCTTGTCAATCACGAACAACGCCCGCTTACAAACCCCCAGGTGGGACTCGTAGGCTCCATACTGCCGCGCAACAGCCCCTTTGGGCTCGAAATCGGCCAGCAGGCTGAAGTGAAAATTCCGATCTTTGGCAAAGGCCTGATGACACCAGGCGCTGTCAACTGAGATACCCAGTAGCGTCGCACCGTATTCTCTGAATGTGGGTAGCAACTGGTTGTACAAAGTCAGTTGGTCGCCACAAACCGAGGTCCAGTCTGCGGGATAAAACGCCAGTATCACGGGATTTCCCTTTAGCTCGCGTAGCGACAACTGCTGATCAGGGGTTGCGTACAGAGTGAAGTCGGGCGCGACAGTGCCGGCCGGCAGCGGCCCCTGAACCAGGTCGCCATTCGTTTCTTTCGCATCATCCAATTCTGAAGTGTGCATGGCTTGAGCCCTTATAGATGGGCGGTTGGGGTCTGCTCAGCGGGATACGACTTGCCCGGGGGGATAACTCCATCCACCGCCAAGTGATTTATAAATGGCGACGATGCCTCGATACACCTCGTTTGAGGCCTGAGCCTGAGTGTCTTCGGTTGCGAGACGTTCACGATCCGCATCAAGAAGCACGAGGAGATCCGCCGTGCCTTCGCGGTATTGGATTGAGGCCAGGTTGGATTCGCTCTGACGCACCACTGACTATAGTCGTTGTTGGCGCTTGCCGTAATCGCTGAACGCGTTCTCCGTTTCCTCCAGTGCAGGCAAGACCTCGCGCGCTCGTTCTTTTGCTGTCATTTTCGGCGGCTTTTTNNTCCGATGGTTTTGGTGCGAACCGCAATCATGTCCTTGCTGATCGATTCGCCCCTGCGAATTCCGACATCGAAACGTTGCTCGATCACGCTGGTGATTCCATAGCCTCATTTGCTGATGAGTTGGTGGTTTACGACTGGCGGTATTTTTGAGCACAAATTTATCAGACGTCGTTCGTCGGTATCCTGGTAGCCCATGGAGCGTCTTGTTTAGATCACGACTATCGTTATTGGATGGCGTCGTCAGCCGAGACTGCCATTCCCTCCAACGTAATCGTCTTCCTGAGCAATCTCAGCGTATTGCGGATCTCATGCCCCTGTTGCTTGAGCATCGTTTACGGGGCCGTAGATCCATCTGAATGAGTCCGTGTTATCCATCTTTGGAGACAACTCATCATGGCTACTCTCTGTGAAATATGTAATGCGAGACCCGCTGTAGCGCGAGTGACCGTATCGCAAAATGGCCAAGCCAGGACAATGTCCATTTGCGACCACGATTACCGTCAACTCTTACGCCATCAAAGCATGTTGAATCCATTCGACTCTCTGCTGGGCGGGGGTGTGTCCCGCTTTTTCGACAGCATGGGCGGAGCAAAGGATCAAGCGGGTGATGACTTCAGGCTCTCTGCGCAAGTGCCTCGAGAATCTGTCGATGCAACCGATGCATTCAGTTCCCAGACGCTGGAAATCCTGCAACGCGCGGGTGAGAAAGCCCATGAGCTCAACCGTAGCGAGCTCGATACTGAGCATTTGTTGTATGTGCTTGCGGATACCGATGTGGGTACGGCGTTGCTTAAGGAGCTGAAGCTTTCTCCGGACGAGATCAAAGGCTACATCGATCAACATGCTCAGAGGGGCACAGCGGAGGCCCAGGCCCCGGTGGACCAGATGAGCATTTCGCCACGGTTAAAGAAAGTTTTCAATTTTGCGTTCCAGGCATCTCGTGATTTAGGACATTCGTACGTTGGCCCAGAGCATTTGTTGATAGGGCTTGCCTCCGTACCAGAAAGTATCGCCGGGACATTGCTCAAAAAATACGGCGTAACGCCTGAAGCCTTGCGGCAGAAGGTGGTAAAGGTGGTGGGTAAGGGGGCTGAGGATGGGCGAGTCGACACCCCGACGGGAACTCCGACACTCGACAAGTTCGGTCGCGACCTGACGTCACTGGCTCGTGAGGGCAAACTGGATCCCGTACTGGGGCGCGCGCAGGAAATCGAAAATACCATCGAGGTGCTGGCGCGGCGCAGAAAGAACAATCCGGTTCTTATCGGCGAACCTGGCGTCGGTAAAACAGCCATCGTTGAAGGGCTTGCACAACGAATAGTAAAGGGCGATGTCCCTGAGATTCTGCGTGGCAGACGGCTTAGTTGAAATCAATCTGAACTCAATGGTTGCGGGCTCTAAATATCGTGGTGAATTCGAGGAGCGAGCCAAGCAACTGCTTGATGAAGTCGCCGCAAAAAGCTCGGAGCTTATTCTGTTCATTGACGAGTTGCACACGATCGTTGGCGCGGGGGCAGGGTGGTGAGGAGGGTGGCCTGGATATCGCCAACGTCTTGAAGCCCGCATTGGCGCGCGGGGAGCTTAGTTTGATCGGTGCAACGACACTCAATGAGTATCAAAAGCACATCGAAAAAGACGCAGCGCTTGAACGACGTTTTCAGCCTGTGCTGATATCCGAGCCCACCGTCGAACAGACCATCATTATCCTGCGTGGGCTGCGCGATAAGCTTGAGGCTCATCACCAGGTCACATTCGCCGATGAAGCATTTGTGGCGGCAGCAGAGCTGTCGGATCGTTACATCACCTCGCGCTACCTGCCGGATAAAGCCATTGACCTGATCGATCAGGCCGCGGCCCGTGTTCGAATCAGTTCCTCCTCAAGGCCGGCTGGCATCCAGGAGTTGGAAGCCGAAATCACGCAACTTAAACGTGAACAGGACTATGCATCTTCCCGTAAACGTTTTGATGAATCCAAAGGCTTCGAAGAACGCATTGGTCAAAAACAAGCGCAACTGGGAGAGGAAACAGAAGCCTGGCAGCGCAAGACAGGTTCCGAAACCCTTGAAGTGACCCTGGAGTCAATTGCCGAGGTGCTGTCCCGTCTCACCGGTATTCCTGTGACCGAGCTTACGCAGGAAGAGCGTCAAAAGCTGTTGAACATGGAAGACACGTTGCGTGAGCGGCTGGTTGGGCAGGAAGACGCTGTTCTCGCGGTCAGCGATGCCGTTCGTTTGTCTCGAGCCGGCCTTGGCCAGGCGAACAGACCTATTGCTACGTTTCTCTTTCTAGGCCCTACGGGCGTTGGCAAAACTGAACTTGCCAAAGCGTTGGCGGAAACGGTGTTTGGTGACGAGCAATCGATCATTCGTATTGATATGTCGGAGTACATGGAGCGGCATGCGGTTGCTCGTTTGATCGGGGCGCCACCCGGTTATGTGGGATACGACGAAGGCGGTCAGTTGACAGAGCGTGTCCGCCGCAAGCCCTACAGTGTGATTCTGCTCGACGAGATCGAGAAAGCGCATCCCGATGTGAGCAACGTATTGCTGCAGGTATTCGACGATGGGCGTCTAACGGACGGTAAGGGACGTGTCGTGGACTTCAGCAATACGATCATCATTGCCACCAGCAACTTGGGCTCTCCCATTATCATGGAGAATCTTGAGCGCCCCGAAGATGAACGCCTTACGGATAAAGCGTTACGTGATGAATTAATGGGCGTCCTGAAAGGGCATTTTCGTCCCGAATTCCTGAACCGTATTGATGACATCATCGTGTTCCATGCCCTTACCCGTGACAACATCCGATCGATTGTGAGCATTCAACTTGATCGGGTCATTCGAACCGCAGCTGCACAGAACATCACAGTGAAAATTGATGGCTCACTCATCGATCATCTGGCGGATGTTGGTTATCAGCCTGAGTTTGGCGCGCGCGAGTTGAAACGTCAGATTCGCCAGGCCGTCGAAACGCGGCTTGCGAAGGAAATGCTCGCTGGCAAGCTGCAAGCCGGCGACAGTGTTGAGTTGGGTTACGACACGGAACGTAGGGAAGTGGTCTTCAATAAAGTGGAGGTGGATGCGCCAAAGACCTCTGGAAAGAGTAGTCCGCCAGACCAGCCAGATGATCTGGCACCTACTGCGGAGACCGGGACTTAGCCCCAGCACACTCACGTAACCTGGGAGCAGGCCTGTTGATCACGACGTGCAGTGGTGTACTGGATCCTCAAATGCCTGGACGAGCCCGGCGGACTGAAGACGCAAGTGTGGAGGGTTATCGTGTCAAAGCCTGATTCTGAAAGGCGTGAGCGCAACTCGACGCTGAAAAATTTCAGACTTCAGTGGGCGCTGATGAATGCTTACGAACGTTTCGAACAATTGGTTGTTATAGCGCTCAGTCTCATCATCGCGTCTGTGATTTTGATGGCGCTACTGCAGCTCTGTCGCAGGGTTGTGCCGTTGGTGATCGGTGGTGCGATTGACCCTCTAGATCACGATGTTTTCCAGGCCCTCTTTGGCTCAATCTTCACCGTGCTGATAGCCCTGGAGTTCAAGCATTCGATTGTGCGCCCGGCCCTACGACGCAACAGCATCGTTCAGGTTCGCACAGTGCTGTTGATCGCCTTGCNGGCGCTCAGCCGGAAGTTCGTTATTCTCGATTCTGCCGCTACGCCTGCGCTCACCATTGCCGCACTAGGATTTGCCACCTTGGTGCTCGGCATCGTCTGCTGGCTCTTACGGGAGCGTGATAAGGATGACTTACGAGAGTGTGATAAGGATGAATAGCTACGAGGGCTTCGCAATGCCAACAATTTTCCACCGAGAGAACATCAAGGCCAGCGGGGTGATCAACTTTGCTTCGCTAGCCGGGGTCGTCGGCATGCCGGGCTATGTGCTGTTTCTCGCCAGCAAGGATGGGCAATTTTTGACAGGGTATAGCCTCTAGAGGCAGACAGGCAGACCTACGCGCGTGTCACCGCTAATGACTGTGCCAGATCGAAAGCAATACGGGCACGCCAAAACCCGGCGCCTTGGTTGTNGGCCTGTATCAACGCTTGATTCAGCAGTTCATTCACATAGTTGCGTGATGACGGTGTAGCGTCTTTGAGCAGCAGTTGTCCCTTGACTCTCAGCAGTTCCGGTAGAAACCATCGTTCATCACGTGACGAGGCAATACGTATGGTTTCATCGATCGTCTCCAGGGCCTGCTGGTTCAAGCCCGGCATCGCCATCCCTTGCACACCTTCGCAACGCAGCAGGCTATAAAACGGACTGGCGCCTTGCTGGTCCATTTCGCTCATTGTTTCACTCAGCCGGCGCAAACCCACCTCTGGTTCATCCTGGCGAATCAGAAGAATGCTTTCGAAGCATCGGGTGAGTTGGCGCCAGATCGGCAAGTCATGCAGTGCGATGCTTTTTTGCATTGTGGCGAGATGACTATGAACCTTGGGTAAGTCGCCCGCGATCAGCGCCAACACTCACAGTTCTGTTCCCAGTTGTTGAATGTTTGGAGATACGACGGCGAGGAACTCGTCCCTTGAGCGTCGTGCGATCCAGACCGCTATTGTCGAGCTGACTTTGTGTCGACGCGCTCAGGGCGTGGTGAAATGCCGCCCGGGCTGGTAGTTCTCCAGTTGGGTGCGACGCCTCAAACTTCGAATGCTATGAACGGCGGCGCTGAAGGGCGTGATAGCTACCGCTGATATTGAGGATCACCCGGTACCAGGTCGAAACTGTTACGAGTTCTGGGAGGCGTGCCTGTCGCCCAGCCTGTGCGGTACGTTTGCCACATCACAGCGTTACTCTGCGGAGCCGGTGCCGAAGGCTGCGCTGGCACCGTCATTCGCAGCACATAGGCTGCGCCGGGGGTTGCTCTAAGCGGTGAGGCAGGAGACAGTAACGCATCATTGGATCTCGAGCTTTTTATGGACGAATTGGCCAGCTTCAACACTACGTTAAACCACCGGCATTATGGCGAGGGGGCTTATGAACATAGAAAGCAGCGCTCGTCCCTCACTGATCTAAAGATCATCACTTACGGCGCAGCGACTGGTTTGCAATCACTGTTCCGGTATGTAGACCAAGAATATCTAAAGCGCGCCGCAGGCTCACCTGCCAAGATCCTGCTCGGTCTGGCTGGGGTAGCTGAGCTGGATGACACGCAAGCAGGGGTAATGACCGAGACGGTCATGGCAATCGCTCGCCAACTGCCGACGTCAGACCTCTATCTCCATGCTGCGTGCCACATCAAATTATTGAGCCACGATGGCATCGCCTATCTGGGGTCGCAAAACCTTTCCAACGGTGCCGAGCCGTATTTCGAGGGCGCAAACTCGTCGAAAAAATACTTCAACCGTTTCCACGAGGTCATCCTTAAGGTTGAAGACACGGATTTGGCGTGGGTCAATACCTTGTTGTGCAAGGTGCTCGCTGATCATCAACTTTGCGTCCGAATTACCTCGGAGCATCAAGACCGAACACTGGCGCAAGAGCTTATCAAGCGGTTTGTGCACAACGCAAAACTTGCACGGATCATTGAAAACATCACGACGGGCAGCCTACTGGAAGCATTTCTCCAGCAAAAACCTTCACTCATGGCGGTCGAGTTCAATGAGACGTCTGCCGCTGAGACTTGCAAACTAGTGGCTGCTATCGTGCAGGAGCGGGCCCCTAAGCTACGCTTGGACGAATTGAAGGAACTGCTGCTGCCTGAAACAGATTTTTCCTGGTTCAAACAGGCAAATCCGCTCGCGGAACTAAAACGCATCATCTCAAGGCTGGGAGAGGATTTTCCTGGCAAAGTCGCCTTGCAACGTAAACTGGACGATGAGCAGCCCTTAGTGCTACCCGACGGCAGCGACGAGTGCCTCATTGAAGGTATTCGGAAAGTCGCACGCAGCCATGACCTAGAGTCATTGGACGAGTACGTGCAAAAACAACGAAATAACATAATTCATTCCATTATCCAGTCACCGGATTATTCGCAACACTACATGTTTGGCGCGATCGACAATGACGGTAACGTAAATGAAGAATTACTGAATAATCGCTTCTCGGACAGCGACGTTGAGTGGGATGAAGACGAGGAGGGCAACCTCCACCGTCATGAGCGCGATGCCATGTCTTTGGATGAAAAACTAGACCAGATTGATATCACCTCGCTGCGTGTAGACTTGGACGCAGTGTTCAGTAAGGAAATCAATAAGCTTTGGGCTGATGAGGTGCTGAAACTGTCGAGCGCTCTATCGATAGAGCTACAGACGCTATACCAACGAGAGTTGGATAACCGTGATTTTATGGCATTCGTCAATCAGGTGCGGGCAGGTCAGTCCGGCAAATGGTCCGATCGATGGAGTAGCTAGCGGCCTGCCAGCCAATGATGCTATAGCCATCTTGGACGCTGAAAATAGGGACAGTCATAGGGGAATCGGATTCGCATGCTCGAGAAAATCGTCTGTATCGATAACGTCGGTGTTATCAAAAAAGGGATCACTAAGCCCATAGATTTGGAAAAAGTCAGCCTTATTTACGCCGATAACGCCCGTGGAAAGTCGACACTGTCATCGATCCTGCTGGCGTGTTCTACCTTCGACGCTCAGGATCTGATCGACCGCAAAACAATTGGCGCACTGACCTCACAGAAAGTCCATTTCCGATTCCGTCCCGGGGGCGGATCACCTCCCTTCAGCACTGAATTCGATGGTGCCTCCTGGAAGGGGCAGCAACCGAACCTTCACGTGTTCAACCAGGCTTTCGTAGATCGCAATGTATACGCAACTGCTGGTGTTCTTCCTGAGCAACGGGAGGCGCTACTCAATCTGGCCCTTGGCGACGCGGCTGTAGCCCAACGGACGAAATTCGACACCGAGTCCGCGACAGTGCGGGACTGTACTGCGAAAGTCGCCGCCGCCGAGGGGGCATTGCAGGGGTACAGAGGTAATTTCTCGGTCAGCCAATTTACCAAGCTCAAGCCAATTAAAGATGTCGACGCCCAGATTGTTGAGACCGACAGGCAACTGAACGAAGCTCGGGCATCCCAACAGATAATGAGCCGTCCAGCATTCAAGATGGTGGATATACCAGCGTTTAATTTCGAAGGTCTGCCCAGCCTTCTGGAAGGCTCCTTCGAGAGTATTTCAGTCAACGCAGAACAAACAGCAAAAGCCCATTTTACCAAACACAAGGGGCCAGCAACCGAGCGGTGGGTTGCCGAGGGGCTCCAGCACCTTCCAGAAGATGAATGTCCGTTTTGCGGCCAGGAAACGAATGAGCTGAGTTTGCTCAAGGCTTACAAATTGTACTTCGACGGCTCCTACTCCGAATACCAGCGCCGCATTGCCGCGCTTCGTCAGACTGTGCTGCAGAGGTTGGGTGATAAGAAGCTTGGAGGGTGGAGTGCTGCCAACGAATATAATCAGGGCCTTCGAAGCGTGTGGGCCGAAAGCCTAGGAATCGCCGATATTCCTGTTCTCGACAATGTGGCTGCTTGGCAAGTGCTCGGCGAGGTTGAGGCAGACTTGCTTGCAATTGTCAGTCAAAAGGAAGGCGATCCGCTAACTGCACTCGATTCCGCGCCGTTCCTGAAAGTGGTAGAGCGTTTGAATGAACTTGCCCAGATTGCAACTGACTTCAACCAGCAAATAGTCAAGCTCAATGATGAGATTGCTGAATATAAGGCGAAGCTGGCTAAACCCGATATTTCGGGACTTGAGGCATCTCGATCCTCGCTCATGCTCGGCAGGACAAGGTTTGATACTCCGGTTGTAGCTCTTGTTGCAGAGCTGGCCACTGCAAAGACGAAGCTGAAATCCGCAGAGGCCGCAAGAGATACTTCTCGTACTGAGCTAGACAGGTTGATGGGGCAAACGCTGAAGGATTTTCAAATATCCATTAACAATTGGCTTCGTAAATTCGCGGCCCCTTTCGAGATCCAGGCATTGGCCCCCACCTATAGAGGTGGGGGCTTGCGCTCTGAATATGCGCTGAAGGTGAGAGGCGCCACTGTCATTCGTTGGCCCCGGCGTAGGAGGGGACTTGTCGTTCCATTCGGCTTTGAGCGAAGGGGACAAAAGGACGTTGGCGTTTGCTTTCTTCCTTGCCCGACTGTTCGCCGACGCCAATCGATCCGGTGCTACGGTAGTACTTGACGACGTTTTTACCAGCTTGGATAAGCATCGCCGTCATAACACGGTTGAAGCAGTGCTACAGATGGTCAACCAATGCTCACAGGTCATCGCTTTGGGCCACGATGCGCACTTTCTACGTGAGGTCAAACGGCGTGTAGCGCGTAAAAGCTTGGAAAGATAGGAGAGCTTTCCCTTCATCGGGATGCGGATGATTACAGTCGACTGGATGATTTCGATCTAGATGACTATTGCTCCTCGGAATACTACAAGCATTACCAACTCGTTGAGCGATTCATCGATGGAGATACTACCGTCAGCTTGCTCGAAGTGGCCAAAGCCTTGCGTTTACTGGTTGAGGGGCACCTGCATCGATGTTTTCCAAAAAAGTTCGCTGAAGGGCAGACGGTGGGCGACATGCTGGGCCAGGTCAAAGGGGCGGTCGCCCCAAATCCCCTGGCACTGTTGCATCCTCTTCATGCTGAGTTGGTCAGCTTTAACGAGTTCGCTGCGGCATTTCACCATGACACCTCTGGGGGCTATACCAGAGTGGAGATCAATGCTGCGGAGCTACTGCCATTTGCCAAGGGCGCGTTGGGGTTTATCCAGATGAGAAAATTCAGCTAAGTGGAGTTTCTGAGGTTCTCTTCAGCGGCCGGCCCAAGAATCTGTTCCTTACTCGGGCCACCGTAACAGGGCCTCTACTTGGCCATTGGCTTTCAACGGCTGTAACCCCATCTGGGGTTGGGACAAGCGACCATATGCGTGCCTCGATCCCATCGCCTATCGGGCGAACTCTGGTGGGGGAATGCGTCGACGGCGCGATGCAGCAGGTTTTTTCATGGCTTCTTTCAAACGCTGAGCAGGCGCTTCTAACTCAGACGGCGACGCAAGGCTAACAGCAAGCATTAACGCATCACGGCGTTTCTGCTTGCCTTCCAAAATCTCAGAGAGGCTATTTTCCGGCTGAACTGGGTGCTCCATCGTTGCTGACCTCGATCTTCGGATCAAATTGGATGCTAGCACAAGCCTTACAATCCACAGTCTTCCGTTGATCCCCTTTGTTTATGAAACTTGATCCATAAGATGTTCATTGCATCTCGCTTGGCAGTTCCGTTCGAATTAGGGAAAACAGTTCGTCGAGGGTGATCGGATTGTCCTGAATCAGATAACAGCCTACGAGTATGGTCAGCGGATGAACGCCCATTACAGTTGCCAGATCATCTACCTTCTCGATCGTAGGGCTCTTCAGACCGCGCTCTAGGGTGCTGAGATAGGTACGACTACTGACGTCAGAGAAATCTTCCTGGGAAAGCTTCCTCTCCGATCGCAGCTTTTTCAGGGCCGCGCCAAATGCCTGTTTCAGTTCCATATTGCCGACCTCGCAAAAGGAACGATGAAGCCTTTTTGAGCTCTATAGGGCTACAATCTATAGTGTTCACTTTTGGAATGGCGCTATGTTCATCACTCACAAACCAGCAGAGATTTTCCTCGACGCGTACTTGGGTGATGAGTCTACCCAGTACTGGCAGTACGTTGAGCAGACCACTCATTGCCCCTGGTTTTACGTCAGAGTAGGTCGACAACAAAGCAGTGAAGCATTGACTTGCATGGTTATGCTTCCCAGCATTTCAGCGCTTGAGCAGTTACTTAATGAACAAGGATCAGACATCTGGCTGTTGGATATCCAGTTGGTTTCACCGGCTTATCTCAACCGAAGTGATGGGTGGAAGATGGAGAGGCTGTTAGAGGTGCGCGAAATGGTGGATGACCTCAGTGAGGAGGCGGCCTACGTGTATAGTCTGGAGGGAGGGCATATCTACACTGAGGCCTTGGGGTCCAGCACATCCGATTTGCAAAATCCTCGTATCATTTTTTCGGCTACACCGGCATCTCGGCGAGCATGAGACCAACACGCTCGAAAGGTTAACTGCACTTCGACGCACTAGCGGTTAGGCAATCTTGCCTGCCCGCTGCGTCAGTTGGCGGCTTTGGCAACCTTTCTGCCACTTACCGCTTTCGCAATGGAGCCAGTATGTTTTCGACATCCAGTCCTTTCAGCAG
>Ga0065696_1000055_pt1 | contig 11117 bp, 12 predicted proteins | sample SwiRhiMetagenome_FD_59085 | JGI IMG/M metagenome (GOLD analysis project Ga0065696, IMG submission 59085) | Bulk soil microbial communities from switchgrass field near East Lansing, Michigan, USA - East Lansing bulk soil v2 (version 2) | ecosystem: Environmental > Terrestrial > Soil >...
GACGGCCGCGCCGGTTCACGCCAGCCGCCGCCGGAAGAGGCCGGAGCGCTCTGGGCCGGTTGCGGGTCACGGGAACCGCCGCCAAAGATGCTCGACAGGAAACCACCGCTGCTCGCCGGGGCCGGTTGCGCCGACTTGGCCCGCTGCAACTCATCCTGCAATTGCTGGATCTGCTGCGCCTGTTGCTTGTTCTGCGCGTCGAGACTCTTGAGCGCGTGTTCCTGAACAAGGATCGACTGGGTCATGTAGTACCCGGCGGCCGGTTGGCGAGTCATATGCTCCTTGATCCGCGCTTCGGCCTGGGCGTCGCGGGGGGCTGAGTCCGTTTCGGCTTGCTGCAACCGTGAAAACAGTCCATCGATCAGGGTTTGCTCTTCGCTGTTCATGGCGACCTCGTTAGATTGCCGGTAGAAATCGTGGCCTTGCCTGTGATCAGGCCAGGTGCTTAACCGTTATGGGGGTGTTACGAGTTGTTTCAATGGTCTTTACTCAAGGTTTACATTTGCTTACCGCTGGCCATGATCGGTTAAAGTGTTGCCCTTGCTTTCAGGCCTGCGATGAACCCGATGAATCCGTTAGACGTATTGCGCGACTCCTTCCGTTTTACCCGAGGCAACCTGGGCGCAATCGTCCAACTGTGCCTGCCATTGGTGATCCTCGAAGCCCTGCTGCAACAGTTGCTCGACCACACGCTCGGCGCGGATGCGTTCCCCGGCTACAGCGTGGTGGTGGGTTTGCTGGTGTACCCGCTGTACACCGGTGCCTTGATCCTGTTTCTCGACGCGCGCACCCGTGGCGAGTCGCCGCGCACCAAGGACATCTGGGCCATGGCCCTGACCCTCTGGCCACGCTTCGCCCTGCTGACCGCCATGAGCACCCTCCTGATTTTGCTGGGCCTGTCGCTGTATTTCCTGCCGGGCCTGTGGCTGATGGTGGTGTTGGCGTTCGCCGAGTACCTGCTGGTATTGCGCGGCATGCCGGCGCTGGAGGCGATGAAGGAAAGTTTGCGCCTGACCCGTGGGCATTTCTGGCGAATCCTGGTGTGCCTGTTGTGTGTGATGACGCCCCTGTGGCTGCTCAAGGGCGCCAGCGTCGCGGCCTATCCCAACCCCGCGCCGTTGCTGGGGCTGTTGATGGACAGCGCCCACAGCTTCCTGCAACTGTTCACCAGCGTGGTGCTGTTCCGTTTATTCATGCTGATCGGTGGCGATGCCGACGCGCGGTGATATGCTCCACGCCACTCCTGAAACGCCATAAGCCGAGCCGATGACCCGTTTATTGCGCATCACCCTGCTGGGCCTGCTGATCGTCGCAGGCCTGCTGACGGCCCTGATCTACAGCCTGACCTGGCGCCCCGCCGCCAAGGAAACCCTGCCCGTCAGCTGCGTCGCGCCCCGTGCGCCAACCCTGTTGCCCGGGCAGGCGCTCAAGGTCATGACCTGGAACGTGCAATACCTGGCCGGCAAGAACTACGTGTTCTGGTACGACACCGCCGACGGCAGCGGCCCGGACGACCGCCCTACCGTAGAGGACATGGCCGCCAGCCTCGACGAAGTGGCGCGGGTGGTTCGCGACGAACAACCCGACATCCTGCTGTTGCAGGAACTCGACGAAAACGCCAAGCCTTCCCACTATCAGGACCAGCTGGCGCTTCTGCAGGAGCGCCTGGTCGACCTCTACCCGTGCAGCGCCCAGGCCTTCGACTGGAAAGCCGACTTCGTGCCCGACCGGCATATCTTCGGCAGCGTCGGCCGCAAGCTGGCGACCCTGAGCCGCTACCAGATCGAACACGCCGAACGCCTGCAATTGCCGGCGCCCGAGGCCAATATCATCAGCCGCCAGTTCCAACCCAAGCCGGCCTTGCTGCTGACCTACCTGCCGCTGAGCGATGGCGGCCAACTGGCGGTGCTCAACACCCGCCTGGATGGCGACGCGCCGGGGCGCAGTGCGGTGCAGGAGCAGGTGCAAACGACGGTGAAGCTGCTGGACAAGTTCGAAGGCCGTGGCACGCCCTGGCTGATCGGCGGGGATTTCAACCTGCTGCCCCTGGGGCAGTTCCTGCGATTGGAGGCGGGTAAGCGCGGGCAGTATTCGCCGGACAGTGAGCTGCATTTACTGTGGGACAAGTACCCGATGATCCCAAGCAACAGCCAATCCAGCGGGATTGATCGTGAGAAATGGCTGACGTATTTTCCCAATGACCCGAGCCTCGATGGCCCGGATCGCACCGTCGATTACCTGTTCTACAGCCCGCGAATCAAGCGGGTGGAGGCCAAGGTGAGGCAGGAGGATACGTTGCGTATCTCCAACCATCTGCCGGTGATTGCGCGGTTCCTGTTGCCCGCCGCGCCATAACAGACACTACAAAACTAAGGTGGGAGGGCCGGTGCGACGATTCGACTTGCCCCCTCCCACATTTGAATCTCTGCCACGCTTACTTCCGGGGTTTGATCCGCGCGGTCGGCTCGGCTATCAGCGGATCATCCGGCCAGTAATGCTTGGGATACCTACCCTTCAGATCCTTCTTCACTTCGGCGTAGGTACTGCGCCAGAAGTTCGCCAGATCCTGGGTCACCTGCACCGGCCGCCGTGCCGGGGACAACAGGTGTAACTTCACCACCTGGCGCCCGCCGGCAATGCGCGGGGTGTCGGCCAGGCCGAACAGTTCCTGCAAACGCACCGCCAGGATCGGCGGCTGTTCGCTGTAGTCCAACCGCACCGATGAACCCGATGGTACCTTCACATGCTGCGGCGCCAGTTCGTCCAGGCGCTGGGGCAGCGGCCAGGGCAACAGGTTGTGCAGGTAGCTGGAAATATCCAGGTTGGGGAAGTGGCTCAGGCGCGAGACTTTGCCCAGGTAGGGCATCAGCCAGTGCTCCAGGCTGGCGAGCAAGGCGCTGTCGCTGACGTCGGGCCATTCGCTGGTGTTGCCGGCGTCCAACTGGCGCAACAGCAGGACGCGGGATTGCCATTGGCGCAGTTCCGGGGTCCAGGGCAGCAGTTCCAGGCCTTTGCGCCGCACCAGGTTGACCAGCGCCTGGCTGCGCGCGGCTTCGTCGAGGCCGGTGAGCGGTTCGCGGCTGAGCACCAGTTCACCGACTTTGCGCTGGCGTTCGGCGCGCAGCACGCCTTCGCGCTCGTCCCAGTCCAGTTGATCGACGTTACGCACTTGTTCCGCGAGCACCGTGTCGAACAGCGCCGGATCGAAGTCGGCCGCCAGATAAATACGCTCTTCACGCTGGCCCTGGCGGCTGCCGAGGTCGGCGATCACCAGCCATGGCTGTTTCATCAGGCTGTCGGCCTCGGCGAATAATGCCGCGCGGCCATTGGCCAGGCGATATTCGGCACCGCCGGGGCGACGTTGCTGGGCGACACGGTCCGGGTAAGCCAGTGCCAGCAAGGCGCCGAGCCAGCGTGGGTGGTCGGGGTCGGCCACCGGCCGGGTCGCCTGGCCTCTCAAATAGCCACGGTATTGCCGCGCCAGTTGCTTGGCGCGTTGCACTCCGCCCTGAGTACCGCGCGCACGCTCTTCACCGGACATCAGCGCCAGGCGGCTGTGCAAATCCGCGCCGCCACCGCGCAAAATATCGCGCTCGCCCAACAGTGCCGCGACATCACAGGCCGTGGCCGCCAGCCCCAGGTCCTGCCCGCGCAGCAACAAATGGGCGATGCGTGGATGGGCCGGCAACTCGGCCATCTTCTGGCCATGTGCCGTGAGTTTTTCGTCATTCAAGGCCCCGAGGCGTACCAGCAAATCCTGGGCTTGGGCATAGGCGGCGGTGGGTGGCACGTCGAGCCAGACGAGCTGCGTGGGCGTGACGCCCCAGCGCGCCAGCTGCAAGGCCAGGCCGGCGAGATCTGCGGCGAGGATTTCCGCACTGCCATACGCGGCCAGCCCTTCATGCTGGTCTTCGGACCACAACCGATAACACACCCCCGGCTCCAAGCGCCCGGCCCGGCCCGCGCGCTGGTGGCGCTGGCGCGGGAGATGCGCTGGGTGTCGAGGCGGGTCATGCCGCTGCCGGGGTCGAAACGCGGCACCCGCGCCAACCCGGCATCGATCACCACACGCACGCCGTTGATAGTCAGGCTGGTCTCGGCGATGTTGGTGGCGAGCACCACTTTGCGTTTACCGGCCGGTGCCGGATCGATGGCCGCGCGCTGGGCGTTGAGGTCCAGCTCGCCATGCAGCGGGCAGAGCAACACGTCAGGGCTGTGCCCCAGGGCGTCGGCCAGTTGCTGGTTGACCCGGCGAATTTCCGCCTGGCCCGGCAGGAATACCAGCACGCTGCCGGTTTGGTCATGCAGGGCCTCGAGGATGGTTTGCACCACACGCGGCTCGATAAATTCACCGGCCTGGTACGGCCGCCCCCAGCGCATCTGCACCGGGAACATGCGCCCCTCGCTGCGCAGGATCGGCGCGTCGTCCAGCAGGCTGGCGAGGCGCTCGCCTTCGAGGGTGGCGGACATCAGCAGGATTTTCAGCGGTTGCTCGTCGCGAAACAGGTCGCGGCCGTTCAGGCTCAAGGCCAGTGCCAGGTCGGCGTCGAGGCTGCGCTCGTGGACTTGACCGATTGCATTATCCTGTCAAAATCGTTTAGGCATTATAAATTATGCCCTCAAGACACACGACCAGAGCCTCAAGATCTTGACAGTCATCAGAAAGACCGGATCCCTAGCTAACTATCCCTTCCGAGCCCTATCGCCTGATGTGGTGCGACTACTAGAGCGGACTGCTAAGAGGATGGGCCTCTCAAATCATCCCACGGTTTTCAAGCTTTTCGAGTGCTATTGCGACCTTCAGAATACCCAGGTTGGGTACCTTGACCTGTCCAGTCCCAAATACCTGGCTCTGGTCAGGGGGTTCATGGGAGCCATGGTGAGCGGTGAATTTGCTGAGATGAATGCCACCTCGCTGCGCCCANGCGCTCGCCTCATCGCTGTAGTTCACCAAGCTTTGTGCGCCGAAATTCCTGCAAATGGAACGGGTGGAACACGACCGTGCTGGCATGGAATTATGCAATGGGATCTGGCAGGAGCATCGATTGAAATTGTGCCCGGTACGAGTGCAATACTGGAGCGGTTGGATCATCGAGAGCTCTAAAGACGACACTTCTTATCTTGCATTGGCAAATCTCTGGATGACCCATGGGCAGGCGTTCACTGAGGATTTTTTTCTTCAGTGGAAACAGCACTTTAAGAAACTTGTAAAACCTAAATGCTTCATGGTTAACAAACTGGTCGATTTTCTTACTACTAATTGTGATGATTGGCCAGCAGTGACATTTCAGCATCCTCGAATGATAAGGGCATTTTTCCTTGCCTTTATGAAGAACTTCTTCTTAGATGCACATGATCGTGGGCTCGAAATCAATGCCCAAATCATGTTTTGGAATAGTTTTATGTCATCCTGTGAAGAACTTTTCATTGAGACAGGTAAGTGGGCGACGCCCTATCAAGGCAGCCTACCTAAGCCAAGGGCGAAATCTGACCTCGGTCATAACAGCAGAAAAAAATGAGAGAGGATGGCGTCATCGTCCACGAGAAACTAATCACGCCAGTACCTCTACACCTGACAGATGAAGAAGCAATTGAGATTCTATTCAGTCGAATTCAGATAGATATATCAATTGTAAAAAACTGGGCTCGAGATCAAAGTTCAAATCTCATCAGCACTGCTCGCCTACGAAAAGAACTCGCGAAAACAGGGACACCAGTTGAATCAGGCATGTCAGAGAAGACAATATCTGAAATCGGGCCAGAGAATGTTTGCGCCACATTTGAAAGAGATGGATTTCGACGAGAAACGAACTATTTGGCAACCCACTTTGGAAAAGACGGCGCCAAGAACATTGCTAATTTTTTAGGGTTACCAACCGCTTATAGCCTCCATCCCTATATGTTCCTTCTGGTTAGCGAGCATCCGGAAATTACATCAAGCTTCCTGCACAAGCTCCAACTTCACGGTGACAATGGAGACTGCATAGGCTTCATCAAGTCGAACAACGGAGCAAAGCTTGTAGGCTATAAAGATCGGAAAGGCAAAAAGCTCAGCGAGCAAGTTATTGAGCTCAATGAAGACTCCCTGCTCTGGGTTGAGGAAATCATTGAAATTACAGCACCGCTGAGAGACGCTCTTCGTAAAGAGGGGAACCCCACCTGGAAGGAGCTCTTTATTACCTGCGGGCAGGGATTTGCCCCACCATCGAGTGCTCATTTCCCTAAATGGTATCGCTCCAATCTTAAGGCAAATGACAACCTGCGCGAAGCCTTGATTGAGCAATTTTCCCCATATGAAAAAATGATGCCTTGCAACATTACAAAATTCTTAGAGAGGGTTACTCTTGGCTCACTAAGGTCATCATGTGGTGTTGAAGTTTACCTTCGTACAAAGAGCGTGACAGAAATGGCGAAAGCCCTGGGCCACGCCAGCTATAACACGAAACTGCTAAGGCGATACCTTCCCGAGGCCATTCTGTCATTCTTCCAAACCAGATGGATCAGAATATTCCAACGCAGCATAATATGCGAAGCCATGAAAGATAGCCCATATTTGCTAGAGGCTACAACTTTCGAAAGCATGGACGAGCTGCATTCCTTCCTGAAAAACCATGCACTCCGAGACATACCTCATCACCTGAGAAACCCTGAGAACAAACCAGGCGACGAAAAGTCAGCATTACAAAATAGCCGCATCTACATATCAATTGATGTAGGGATCATGACAGCCCTTCTATCGCTGGAAGCTGCTGTAAAATCTGCCGACCAGGAACAACAGGTTTGCGGCAAAGCCAAGTATTGGGCTGAGGTCTCAAAATCAGTAAGCGAAGAGATCGAACGCGGCCATGATCGCTTACTGAAAGAACACCTCAGCATCGCCAGAACTCATTGCAATCCAAATCGAATGGAAAAGGTCATCTATGCAACTGCCGCCTGAACTGGACTTCCTGACTCCTTTTTACATTGAGCAAAGTATTGCTCTGAGGCAGGCAGACTGGTTACTAAGTGACTTTGATGACTACCTATGGGAGTACAGCTTTGGCTACAAAAAGCCTAAAGTCATAGATTGGAATGTTCAGCTGGATGATGGCAGCCGCCTCACTGATCCGAAGAACAAAGAACTCCTGGACGGATTCAAATATTTCATTACTGGCTCTACTCATTCTTTCGGCGAGCCTGCGCCCCGCACGACTCCTGCCGCAAGTAGGCCTGAAGAATTCAATCGAGCTTTGCACATTGCGGACTTTCTCCTGCTTAACGCCAGAGAATTCCAATTAGCAAAATATGGTCTAGCCGGTTTAGCCGGGATGCTCTTAAACTTATTTTATCAGAGATTTGTTCGAACAAATCCGCTGCTGAGGCAGTATATAGCTGGAGGAAGAGGCTATCACTCTACTGCCTAAATCTTACCCTACAGGTGAGCACCGCGCAAATTGAAAAGCGCACTTGAAGAACTGCCCGCGCTAAACACTATCACCCCAGACCAAGCCGATAATAACATGCTCGACATCCCGCTGGAAATTATCCCGCGAGTTCGAGCAGCCCTATATTTAAATGGCATGTATAAGCGTTCGGAAACGGGCTACAATGCGAACTCTATAAGAATCTCTGAAATTATCTACCGCGACACATTGAAAGGCCGATACGAATCCAAACCCACTGCCGAGATACTCGCTGTAAAAGAGGGTGACTATTTCACTCGGGAGTTTCTCCCAATAGCGGTAACAACAGGCACACGAGAGATCATAGGTGATTCCAGCTTCTACAAATACAGGGCGAGCCTTTATAGCCTTGGCAACCTTCATGAGGTAGGACTTCCTGCACCATCGGTGGATGACCTGGCCGCAGTGAAGCGGTTCAAACTGGAGACAGGTAAGCTAGGTAGATTCAGGACTTTGCCTTCGCATGTAGTATTTGGCGCTGTGAAAAATGCGATAGAGTTTCACGTAAAGAATGGCAAAGCGATTATTGATGGATTATGCAAAATTGCACTTCACTGTAAGCTTAATGGAATATCCACTAGCGAACTCAACGATCACTCAGTACGTAGCATTATTGGCGAGAGCCTTTCTAAGCTTGGGGTTCGCCGACTTGGCCTTTTCTCGGCGAGCAGTCGGTAGTGAGTACGCTATGCGTACCAAGGGGTCAGCCTCAGAGTTATTTCCAGGTATCGTTCGGGCGAACAGAGGCCTCCTTGAACTTGTAAAAGTCTATTANTGGAAGCGCCCAAATCGTTGTCGGAGCCCTAATGGCTCGTCGAGTCGGAGAACTTCTGGATCTTCATGCATCCAATTGCCTAGATGTTTCTGAGCAATGGCTTGTATTCCAAAATCGGAAAAGCACTCAGAATCTCTTCGGAATTCGTCGAGTTGAGGTCAGGCCGATTGAACCCATTGCGGTTCAAATGATTAAAACCCTTGTTCGGATGCAGAAAATCCTTAAACGGTTGGGCTACATCGATGAGCTCATGGAACTCTTCAGCTCTCCCGCGATGCATGGTGATCTATCACTCAGCGGTAAAGACGGGTACAACTACAATCAGAATCTCGATTTTTTTGTGATTATTTCGAAACCGAGATCAACGATGACGGCAAGCGCTTCTATATTCGCCAGCATCAACTAAGGCGTTTTTTCGCGATGCTATTCTTTTATTCCAGCAGTTTCGGCGGCCTCGAAACCTTGCAGTGGATGCTTGGGCACACTGACGTCCAACATGTTTGGAATTACATTACCGAAGCAATGGACGGAGCCACTCTTGCAGGCGCCAAAGTTCAGTATGTGGCTGAGGCTTTACACAGTGGCGATATTGAAAGCTACGAGAGCCTTGCTGCATTAGTCACCGCTCGCTATGGCACTGAGAACTTTACGCTCGCCGATACAAATGAGCTGGAAGACTATCTCGCAGACTTGATGGAAGAAGGTGCAATCACCATTGAGCCTGAATTTTTCGAAGATGACGACGGTCAACGCTTCAAAGTAATCGCAAAAGTCACAGGGGTTGACGCATGAAAAAGGTTGATGCTCGCGTGGAGCGAAACACCTTGGCACTCAACACACTTATGGAGTTTCTTCATCAAGTCCATAATTCACCGGATAGTTTCAAGGATCACATAGAACTTATCCAGGCCCTCAAGAGCCAGGTGGCAACGGCGGGCCTGGAAATCAGCTTCCAGGTAGGAGAGGCGGCCAAGATGACGTCGCCCATGAGCTTAAATACGCTCAAGAGGTATGCCGAGCGGAACATCCCGACAGGGTTCGATGGGTTTAACAGGCTTCGCGTCTCGGCTTTGGAGGCAGTGGAAGCTGCCAAGCGTAGGGCGGAGCGTTCCAATAAACGGACTAAGGTAGGACTCACCCTGCGCGCGGAGGAGCTGGAGTACAAGCTCTCTGCGCTGCAAAAGACGAACATGGTGTTGCTGCAGGCTCTTAATCGCGCTCTTGATGACATCAAAAGTGTTCGAGACGCATCCAGCACGGGCGTAAGGGCGCTACGTGCTACGGAGGCAATCAAGGCGCTATCAGCAATCACGTCGCTCAATGCCCCGCCGTTTAACAGGCTTACAAATTCAGATGAGAAAGTCATCAACCTTGACGAGTATCGATGATGAACAAGGCAACCTCTCATCAGCTTTACTCGCTCATTGATGAACTGACACTTTTCTCACACATGGCGCTGGGAAGAATCGAAACCAATACCTTTAACGGCATCCCGTTTGTGACTTGGCCTGACGGGTCGCCATGTATTCCTGCGAATCTCTACATACTCTCTCTGCTTGAGCGTGCAGGACGTGGTGGTAACCGGGGTCTGGTCTACCCGAGGTTCTAAGGGCGGTTCACTTGGAGAATATGCTTCTAAGATCGGGCAATTAATCCGCTACTGCTATTACAAAAACATAGACCTCATTCACCTAACGGACTCAACCTTCACGACTTTTATTGACTCATTGAGAGACGAGAAGTCCCCTATCTACCCAACCTCCAGGAAAAAGTCAGAACCTACCATTCTAGCGATTGGTCGCCTTTGCCTAGACTTCTTGGAGTTTGTGGGGCGACTCAATGGAAACCCTGAGTTCGTGTCCAAGGGTGGTACGATTCGAATAACCCATGAGACTTTCACCATTACGTCCCGAAATGGTCGAAGCATTAAGAAAAGCTATATTCACCATCATTCCCTTAGCCTTGGGGGGCGGACGCGAAGCGTATTCCCCATTACTGATGTCAACATCAAGAAACTAACCGATGCTGTTGATACACTGCCTAGTTCTCGGTTCGTTAACATAAGGCGGAAGATTATGCTTCTGCTGATGGAGCACACGGGTGCACGGCGAGGGGAAATTTCAAGAATTCGAGTCGAGGACATCCTGAATGCATTCCACTCGGATGAGCCAATGCTTCGTCTGGAGACCTGGAAACAAGGAGCTTCAAGCGAACGGTTGATTCCGATTCATAAGATGATCCTCAGCGATATCATCCCCTTCATCGATCTGCATCGCAGGAAGGTTGCCAAGAAATTCAAGAAGGGTAAAAACGAAGGTTTTTTGTTTATAGGTGAAACAACAGGTGAAGTTCTATTACCGGATACGATCACCTCTGAGGTCACAGCGCTCAAAATGGCAGCAGGCATTAAAGAGAAGATATCTCCACACATGTTCAGGCACGCATTCATCACTAAGAAATTCGTGAGAATGATCAAAGAACATGAGATGTCAAACTCCGATGAATTCCGGCGAGCGCTTCTCGATGTCAAAGGCTTTATCGCGGAAGTCATGATGTGGACAGGACATAAATCGCCGGAGTCAGTAGAGCGCTACATTCATCTTGCCTTCAAGGAGATTGCAGGTTATTCCGCAACGGTTACTTCGGTACATCTCACAAGTGCCATGGAGCTGTTTGATCGTAAACAGGAGCAACTTGTACAGCGGTTAAAAACTGATTTGACCGTTGAGGAATATGAGGCAGAGCTGCTGGAGCTGAAGCGCTTGAGAGATGAGGACTTTGAGATTGCGCGCAAGCTCACTCCGTCCTCCTGACCCAGCGATTTACCTGGTACTCCCCGCTTGGATTGATGAGCCGTTAGGCCATGCGATTCTTGGCTTGCTCCCTCCGGGGGGGGGGGG
>Ga0065696_1000036_pt1 | contig 10993 bp, 15 predicted proteins | sample SwiRhiMetagenome_FD_59085 | JGI IMG/M metagenome (GOLD analysis project Ga0065696, IMG submission 59085) | Bulk soil microbial communities from switchgrass field near East Lansing, Michigan, USA - East Lansing bulk soil v2 (version 2) | ecosystem: Environmental > Terrestrial > Soil >...
AACAAATACCCCCGACTTAACAAGCCGTTGATAATGTTGGAACGGGTCGCTTCTGTACCAATGCCCGACGTGTCTTTCAGAGTCTGCTTCAGACGCGGGTCGTTGATGAACTTTGCGACGCCTTTCATGGCCTTGATCAATTCGCCTTGGGTGAATGCCTTGGGCGCACAAGTCTTGAGGGTCTTCAATTCAGCGTGTTGCACGCTGCAACAGCTATCAGAGCTAAGGGGCGGCAAGACCTGACTCCGTTGTGCGGAATCATCCTCGCTTGCCTCCTGGGCATCATCCAATATTTTGCGCCATCCCATCACCACGATTTGCTTGCCTGTGGCCTGAAGAGATTGTCCGCCGCATTCGAATTGTGCGCAGGTTCGGTCGAATTCATGATGCGGCAGAAACTGCGCCAGGTAGTGAGACCGTATCAGTTCGTAAACAGCCCGTTCTTTGTCGCTCAGCGCATCCATCTTGAATGGCTCAAGTGTTGGAATGATTCCGTGGTGAGCACTGACCTTGCTGTCGTTCCATGCTCGCGAACGTTGGGTGCGATCAACGGCCTCAATTACAGAGGCAAGGTTAGGATCGCTGATCATCAACGAGTCTAAAACGGTCGCCGTCTCACTAAACATGCTTTCGGGGAGATAGCTGGAGTCAGAACGAGGATAGGTCGTGGCTTTGTGGGTTTCGTAGAGCGATTGCGCGATGTCCAGAGTCTCTTGCACGTCAAGCCCTAAACGCCTTGAGCACACTTCCTGCAGCGTGCTGAGGTCAAAGGGTAGTGGAGGCGCTTCGCGCATTCGTTGCGTATCCACCGAGGTGACTTGGGCCTGCGAAGCTCCCTGAAGGGACCGAAGCGATTGATGTGCGGCCGCTTGCCGAATGCAGCGTCCGGCATTATCCACCGTGTCTGGCGCAGGCATCCATTGCGCGTTGAACGGCTGTCCTCCAAGCGTCAGCACCACATCGACAGCCCAGTAGGGTACTGATATGAAGCGAGCAATATCGCGATCTCGATCAACGACCAAACGTAACGTCGGTGTTTGAACGCGACCGACTGAGAGCACACCACCATGCCCCGACTGTCGGCCAAGCAGGGTGAACAGCCGACTCAGGTTCATGCCGATCAACCAGTCTGAGCGGGAGCGGGCGAGGGCAGAGTGATACAGCAGTACGGTATCATTGGCCGATCGCAAAGTTGCCAGCGCCTTGCGAATCGAGGCTTCATTGAGGGCTGACAGCCACAGTCGCTGAATCGAACCTTGGTACTGGCAGAGATCAAGAATCTCTCGAGCAATCATTTCACCTTCACGATCAGCATCGGTAGCAATCACGAGCTCAGTGGCCTGAGTCAGCAAGCGTTTAACGATGTTGTACTGTAAGGCAGTGTTTGCTTTGACCTCGACGCGCCAAGTTTTCGGAATGATCGGTAACTGATCCAGTGACCAACGTTTCAGGTGATCGCCATAGGCCTCGGGTGGGGCTGCTTCAACCAAATGACCGATGCACCAGGTGACGCTGACGCCGGAACCGTTGTAACAACCGTTTCCACGCTGATGGGCGCCCAGTACCCGGGCAATGTCTTTGCCTTGGGAAGGTTTTTCGCAGAGGAAGAGTCGCATGTCATTGCCCTGAGTAGGTCTGAGATGCGTGTGACGATGACGCAGCAGCCCCCGCAATCGCGACCCACAAAACGATACTGCGTTTGGCTTATTGAATCTGCGCAGATTCACTTCGAGTGAGGTGCCGCGGGGAAGTCAGCAGGTTTTGGTTCAGAAGATTCGCAATGTGCCGCTGCCTGGACCTTAGCGGCCGTCAGTGGAACTTGCAGCTAGGCGCCTCGCACGTTCTTTGGCGCAACGTGAGCGGCTGACCGTTGAGGCAGCCGCTCACGGGATTGTGAATTATTGTTGATCCCCATCGTTATCGGGTGCGGACAGTTTTGTGCCCAGCACTACAGAGTCGATCCGGAAGGGCAGAATGCCCACCCGACGAGCCTCGATCTTGAANGTCACACGGGCTTTTTCATCGGCGTCCTCCCATTCCTCTTTGACAGTTCGTCCCTCCACCAATACCCGCATGCCCCTCTGGTACAGGGCGCTCCATCGTTGGGCATCGCGGTGCCAAATTTCGACAGGAGCCCAATANCCTCCGCGATCTTCAAAACCGTCTTTGCCAGGTACAGGGTTATCGAAGTAGATATTCAGCCGCAGCAAACGCCGCGGCTCATCGTTGCCGTTGGCAAACTCCCGATACTCGGGAGTAGAACCGATATTGCCTTCACCAAAAAAATGGGTGCTCATGATGTGCTCTCTTTAGGTGTATTGCGCCGGATGACGCGTTGATAGACCGCTTCCGCCCGCGCGATTTTGCTGGCGCAGTCGCTGGCTTGGCGGGTGAGGCTGTGGGTCAGACTGATCTGCATGTTGAGCACTATTCGCTGCTGCTCCAGGGCGAAGAGGTCATTGATTAATGCATTCGGTGTCGCCTTGCTCCCGATGCATCGCTCCCACAGCGCCACCCCCATCGATGTACGGTCTAGGTTGCGCCAGCGCAAAAAGGTCGTCCCTGCAGCAGTGACTTGTTGGGCCAGTTGGACTGGAAGCAGATTGAAGGGGTAACGCCGGGCCTGGCTGAGGATTCGTCCTCGGCCAAGGCAATGAGGTCGTCGCGAAGCGCGGAGCATTGGCTGGCCCAGACCTCCAGCTCCCCCTTACCTTTAAAAGGATTTAAAAGGCCTTTTAGGTAGCCTGCGTGTGCCAGCCGCTGAAAATCTGCCGATACCAAAGACGTGAAGTAGCTCTGACTCATCGAGGCTCTTCCTCTTCTGAAGGTGAGAAGCCTGCACTTGAGTCGTCAGCTTCGGGAGCGTCTGCGCTCTCGCCACCTGATTCATCTGCCGCAGCATTGTTTTTGCTCTGCTGCTCGTTGATGGTCATGCGTCGAATCATGGGTGGGGCGAAACGTGATCGACGCGAGCCCTCGAGTACGTCTTGCGGTATATCGCCAAACCGTTCCTTCGCGATCTGCGCAATTACATTATTCGCCGCAAAATCTTCTCGATTGGCACCTGAATGCTTGTACTGCTGGGCCAGGCTAAACAGGCTGCGAAGGGCATGAGCGCCTTGGTTGAGACATTGCTCCAAGGTGCTTCGATCAATTAAGGCTGTGTGATGTGCGAGGATTAGATGCCTGGCTAAATCGTCAAAATCGGCCAAAAGATACACCGCCATAAATCCAAGCTGAGCATTGATGAACAGTGGCAGCTTGACCGGTTGTACGTTCAGGTTTTCACCCAGACTCAACGCGGACGGAACCTCTGAGAGTATCTGGTCAACCTGTTCACGAAGGACTCTCAGGCACTCCTTTGTATCGTTTAGCTTGTCCTCGATACGCAGCATCCAGGCGTCCGAATAAGGATCGTCCTGTTCGGCACCGCGTTTCATCTTGTTCATGACCGACATGAAGCCGTTCAAACCGATGATGGTGGCTCGTCCTTCCGAGGCCGATCGGCCATGCCAGATGCGAGAGGCGTGATGGGTGTGCAGGGTGAGTTGCATGGTGCTGCGTAACGCACCAAGGTTGAGTTGCATGTCATTTGCCATGGGAGTGCACTCATAGACAGAGGGATGAGTGGTCAGCATTGAGGTAGAGGGGGAAGGCTGTCAGTGAACAAAGCGCAGAGGGTAGCTGCCTCATTTCAGCACTCAGTCAAGCAGGCCTGGAGACTATCCCCAGGGGATAGTCATACCGTGTGGGCAGGAGTCAGCGCAGTTGAAATCGACCTTTCAACTCTGCAAGGTAGGTTTGAGCAACGGTTGGATCTCGTTTTGCTTTTTTTACTTGCTTGGGTGTTGGCGTTGGAAGGCATTGAGTCTTGCGAGTCGGACTTCGCCGCCCATGCCGTGAAATGTCCGTGCATGGCTTTCTGGATGATCCCGAAGAGGTATCCGGCGGGGTTGCGGAACTTGTGTGTTTCGACAGCGAGCAGCCCATTCATCAAGCACTGCCTGACGCAGGTCAGGAGTCAACTGCATCAGCGCGACCTTGGCACCTGTTTTGCTGCGTGGATGTTAGCGAACTGAAACGCGTTGGAAATCTCAGTTCGCACACATTCTGCTCGTGCGATTCAGTACGTAATTCTTCTTTTTAACGCTTTTTGTATTTTAAAGTACTTCCTGTCTTCGGATCCCGAAGTCTGCCGTGTTTACTGCCTTGCAGACCTGGTTCGGATTCCGAAGGTGGATCGTTTTCTTTCCGAAGAGGGAGTAATCCAGGCTCTTCGGATTCGCAGGCAGGCTTGTCACAGCCCGCTTGCTGATCATGCAAACGCTGCGTCAATACATGCAGGCGACTGGGCAACAACTGGCTCTTTAAATCAGAGTCCTGGCTGATTTCTTCGAGCACTGCCGATCCCACTCGCTGGATTCCTTTGTTCGCGTGTTCAAACGCCTGACTGACCAATCCCAGATACGATGGATCAAGTTGCATGGCTTCAAACGGGCTGAGTGGTGTGTCGTGAAGGACGTATAAATTGCCGAGTACTCGGCCAGTGTTCTTGTCGCGGCGACGCCTGACCAGGCTGAGCCANCGTGTNAGACGCAGCATCGTCAGGGTTTTGGCCACGGTTTCGTGAGAGGCCACCGCCCCGCATGGAACCGATGTCAGATAACGGCGCAGTTGATCGTACGTGGGAAAGGCGGTGACACCATCATCATTGAGCAGCAGCCGAAACACCTGCCAGGCGTTGCGCTCGAGTGGTGTCAGCCGTACATCGAGCAGCAGCGCCCTCGGTACCGTTTCGTGGCGATTGCCACTGAAGAGAAAACCGTCACCGTTGGGTTGCGTGCCCTCTGTTTGCAGTCGATCCAATGCGTTATCGAGCAGCGACGACAGCGAAGCAGGGGCTGCGCGGTTCATGGTGTCAGACCAGCCCTTGATCGATCCAGTTGTGCAAGGTTGCCCATATCACTGAAACTGGAAACGTGAGTTCTTGCGCCAGATCCAGGGTGAGCAACAACATGGCCATATCATCGTCCACTGCGATTCCCCGAGCTTTGAATTGCGGGTGCCAACGGTTCCATAACAAGGTGTCCTGATCCTCACTGAGCACCGGGTGCCGTCCTTTTCGCTTGGGTAGGCCCAGTATGTCTCGGCGCAGGGCAACCTCTTGGTGAGTCAGGCCATAGAACTTGCTGACCATCTCCGTGCTCGCGCCCAGGCGCAACATCCGGTCGACCATGGCAATTTCCTGCTCTACATCATCCACCGAATGAAGGATCCGCTGCAGGACTCCACGATTAATTTGAACGGTGCACCAAGGCACACGGGCATTGAGCAAAACACTGAGCAAGGCAGGCACCTTGAGTGCCGCCAGGTCTTGGTCACCAAATCCCATCGTTTTACAACGACGTAGTTGGCCGTTTCGCAGATCGTGCAGGGCTTGTGCAATTACGGCCTGGTTTAGTGGGTGTGGTGCCGTCATTTAGGCCTCCTGTCATCGCGTTATGGTGTCTGGGTAAAAGTCGGACTTGAGGTCTATCAGGCGACGGGCCAAGCGAATCAATCGGAACAGCTTGACCAGACTGGCGTCACTCAATCTGTTGGCATTGGCACAAGGCTCGGTAGAGCCCAGCAGCAGAGAACCAATTTCCACCGGTACTGCTGTTTTCGTGCTTGCAGTCAACATGTCAAGCAAGGTCAGCAATGTGGATGTCGGTTGATTTTCTGGTGTCGATCCAGCTGTGCAACGAAAACCAATACCTTCATCGACTTCAGTGATGAAATCAGCTTGCGCTTCATCCAGTGCGATCTCCCGGGCGAACTGACTGATGTGGACTCGCAATCGCTCCGGTGCGTCGAGGCCTGGCTCAATATTCCATATGTCCGAGATCGGAAAGAGACTGCCCTGCGAAGGAGGAAGGCAGTCTGAATTCAATTGAGGCGCGTCCCCGGAGTGCTCGGCCACCATTTGCTGGATCAACTGCAGGCGATCAGTAACGGATGAGGTAAGTCCTGCATTGTCCTGGGCGTCAGCAGTACCCTGTTCAGGGCTGAAAGCCGCTTTAACGGGAGCCGAATCGGACCCGTCGGGTGAGCGAGTAGGAGGGGGAGGCAGGAGTGTCGAGGGTTCTGGCGTCAACTGATGGTGCGGCTCACCGCCCAATGTTCGCTGACGCCTCTCCCCGGATTCCGATTCCAACGTCAATGTGTCGTAGTCGACGCCAAGCCATTGCGCCATCTGACCAATCAGTTCGTCTTGCACTCGCGGTAAGGAAAACGCGGCAGCTTCTCCGTCAAACATCACCAGAGCTTCCTGAAACAAGGTCGCAAAATCGATGCCCATCAATTTGCCATGAGCGTGCTCCTCCCAAATTTTTTCACCTGAACGGCGCATCACGGCCAGGCGCTCAACCTGATGCCGGCCCAGACCGCCATACAAAACGTTGGGGATGGCCGGCAATAGGAACTGCACTGCATCGCGCATGCGGCTGATGTGCGACTGTTGAATGGGGTAACCATCAGCGCTCAGACGTCGCGACAATTCCGATTGTGAAAGGGGTAAGCCGCACTCCAGTTCGTAAAGCTCTCTGGCTTTCTCGACACCCAGTGCTCGTTCGATAAAGGTGAGTCCTCCGCGAAGTTCGTTCTCGGCCAGATGGCCAGTTAACGCGACGATCTCGCCCCGCTGGGGCCAGGGACGAAATAGACACAAAATACGAAAGAACTTTTCGTCTTTGGTCTCCGACCACAGCTCGTTCAATATTGATAACCGGGTATTACCACCATTACGAATTCGGAAGTGAGGCTCGCCCGGACGCCGGGTGATGGCCGGCGGGGCATCCAACCCTCGATGGCGAATCGACGCCTTGATCTCATCGTACCGAGGGTTGCGGGTTACCCGCGGATCCAGGTCATAAGGTTTCAACTGGTCCAGCGTCATGACCAATGGTGTGTCAATGATCGGGTCACACAACGCCTGTGCAGCAGGTCCTGACCGGATAGAGCTTTCTGCCAATAAAAATTGGCCGTGGTTTCCAATCGCCTCTCGGTCATTGCTGCAACCTCCAAGACTGAGAAACCAACAGTTCATGGATGCCTGGCGCCCGCCTATCAAGTTCGAAAATGCTCAACAGGTTGGGTTGAATGTCCAGTTCCATGAGTAAAACGCTCAAGCCCGCTTCGGTGGCCAAACCACCGATTTTGGCTGCGCAGGTGGTTGTTCCAACATCGCTTTTGGTCAATATGTTTGATACCACACGCATGGTATTGCTCCTTAGGTGCGGTCCTGTAGACGGTCAGCAATCCAATGATCAACTTCGGCGGCGTCCCATCCTACGGCTCGCACTCCAAGTCGCACAGATTTCGGGAATTTGCCTTGGCTCATCAGGTTGTAGATGTGGGCGCGCTTGAAACCGCTTTTCTGCTCGACGTCAGAAAGCCGCAAGATGCGAGGCTCCCTCCGAGCCATTGTTTCGTTCTGCTGAGACACGGTGAACACTCCTTGACGCCCTGTAGCGTCTAGTGGGAAGTGTTGGTTATTGAATGCCGTTAAAAAGGCGGAAAACACTGCAGTTGCAGAATGAGCGACTGCAATTGCAACGCTTACGAATCACCGGAAAGCTGACGTTTAGCTTCAGCGAATTTCCCCCATAACGTGCGCTCGGTGATTCCAGGTCGGCCGTTGTGGTGAGCGATCAGCGCGCTGATGACTGATTCAAGGGTGTTGAAGGATGAGTAGCGCACACCGCTCGGTGATTGCCCCAAGAGCAGTGTCAGTAGGCCGCCGATGATGTTCAGGTACGTGGTTTCAGCTCTGATCGGAAGTTGAGCCTTGCTCTCAGCAGATTTTGGTTGTTGAGGTTGTGCCCGTGCACTCAATTGCGCCTTGAGTGTTTTTGACCTGCAGCAGCAATGCCTGAACGGAGTCGAGATCGATGGCGCTATGTAGCTGTTTTTCAAATTCATCGAACAGAAAACCAGGCTTTTGATCCGGGTAAGTCTTCGCTATCCAGCGTTTGAGATCCACGTGCCGGATAGTGAGCTGTGGGTCATCAAGCAACGCCGGATTATTGGAGGTTACCCCTGCTTTACCGAACACAAGCTCGCCGTTGCGCATAGCGTCGTAAAGACGCTCGATGTTCAGTCCTAATAAGGGCCAGAGCGGCACGGCCTCCGCGGTTGTGGGCGCTGTCAGCGATGTCACAGTGAGTATGCTGGTCTCTTGATCAAGCAAGTCGCTCCAGCGGACGGCTGCTTCGATNGGGCTGTAAAANNCCTTGGTGCCGTGCTGTTCATGTTTTTGATTCATTGGGCGTTCCGTGGATGGCAATGTCCATCTATAGAAACGTCAGCGTGATTCAAGGGAAAGACGAAATACGTCTTGGTAGATACCCATTTATCGATGGTGGTGGCCGAGACTTTCTGGGTTACGGGCCTTTGGTGACTGGGTGCTTTGGATATGGGGGGATCCCCAAGTTTCGTGCTGAGCAAACTGGGAGAGTACTGATGCAATGAGGGTCTGATGCAGGACCTAATCGGTCCTGCCTTTTTGGAGTGTTTATCTGTTCAAGTGACCGAGTCCATATCGGTGACACGGGTTATGAATCGCTTCAGTTGCTCGCTGGGATCATTTGATGAACGAAGCAGGTAACTGGTCAGTACAGGCGGATCACCGGCCAGAGGACGAGTCACGACCTCGGCGCTTTGGCACAGCGCCATCTGCGCTTCACAGGTGAGTCCAAGACCGTAGCCGGCAGCGACCAAGATCAGCATTACTTCCTGACTGGACACTTGTCCGGCAACTGTCACAGGTGACGGTATTTGGCGCAGAAAACTGTCAATTTGCTGATGAAGTCCGGCGTGCGTTTGAGGATGGAACAGCACCAACGGGTAGTTCAGTACTTGGTCCAACGGAATGTGCTTGAGGGCAAGGAGCGGGTGTCGTGCAGGTACGGCTACGGTTAACGGCGTTTGCCATACAGGTTGAGCAATTAAACCTTCACCTATGTCCTTTGAGCGAGCGAAGCCAACATCGAACAAGTCCTCGCGCAGTCCTTTCAATTGCTGGGATAACGAGACTTCGAATAAACGTAATTCCACCTCTGGCTCTTGCTCTCGACACCGAGCCAAAATCGCTGTCAAACGTTGAGGCAGAACACCATCGGATAAAGCGATCCTGAGGGATCCCCGATATCCAGCTGCAGCTGCCTGAACATTGCTACGTGCTTGGTCCACTGCTTGAAATATACAAAACTTGCCCAGGCCACGTCAACCGGGTGCCGCGAGAGGTTCGGTCAAAAAGCTGGGCGCCTATGTCCGATTCCAGTTCTTTGATCGTCCTTGAAAGTGGGGATTGTTCTATGTGCAACCGCTCCGCAGCGCGCGCGAAGTGAAGCTCTTCTGCAACAGCGATGAAGCCGCGCAAATGGCGAAGTTCCAAAATAGCTCCTCAGCTATCACCCTTTNAAAAAGAAAAAGGTGATAGCAAGTTGTAAGATAACTGCCAAGGCGTGACTTATTTTTTTTTGTAGATTTTTGAATGGAACTGCTCTAGAAGCTCCAAGCCCTCTTGGAGTGGTATGTAAGCTGAAGATATCAATCGATAGAAGTCAACTTCTCTTAAGTTTTTTCAGCGTGACTGAGGTTTAAGGCTTCCAATAGCCCAGTGCCGGTTCCAATCCGAAATAGAGCATTTTCCAAAAGCTGCGACGCTTCTGCGTTGGTGTCGATCAGGAGAACCGAAGTGGAGGTGGCATTTGTTTTCAAAGGGCGATAACGATCCATGTTTAGCTCCTGAGGATGCTGATGTGGTTTCAAAAAGAATCAGGCGACAACGCGTGAAAGTCTAGTGACAAATAACCACGATAATACCGTGGTCCTGTCAGAATATTTCCCGGTAAGAAGTAGTTTATGACTTCAAGTCTGTAGTATTCCTTACTATCTGTTGTAGTCGCGGGGGCTTATAGACGAACGAATTTTGAGCCCGCTACCCCGGTGGTAATATTTAGTCATTATCCGTTCGTGTGCAATTGCGCGAGTTGTTCGATAGTGGCGCGAATTGCTGCTAACTTTAAGCCTTCTAGCGCCTTCGCGGATAAGTACTGATCGAAAAATGCGTGAGTTTTTCCCTGCTAATTTGAAACAACTGTGTCGTCACTACCGATCCACTGCAGAGGTCTGCCGAAGGCTGAAAATCAGCCGTGGTCAGTTCAACAAGTATTTGAGTGGGCGCAGCCTGCCTGCGGCATTCAATCTAAAACGCATCTGTGATTTTTTTGGTCTGGAGGAATACGAGATTGGCCTACCGACAGAGCAGTTCGTCAACCTGATAGGCGCCCGGTCCAATCAGTCAAGCACGTCTCTGGAATTGACCCCGGCGCAGCGAGCGATTGAACATCTTGAACAGCAATCATCACACCATATACGGGCGTTGCTGGGGTACTACCACGAGTACTACTACGCAATGTCAGATCCAGGCTTCATCGCGTGCTCGCTGGTGCATATACGACAGAGTGACGACTGTTTCATATATGAACGTCGTGAGCGTTTACAGTCCAGTATCCCTGGTGTCGAAGATCTGGATCGTTCTCGGTATAAAGGCGTTGCGTATTACCTGCAGGATAGGCTTTTCCTCATCGACTACGAATCGCTGACGTCTAATGAAATCAGTCAAACCATTCTCATCCCAAGCTTTAAAAGTCGAATAACTCGTCTCAACGGGCTGAAGATGGGCGTTTCAGCATGTGATTCCCGCAAACCGGTTTGTTCAAGGGTGGTATGGCACTTTTTAGGCGTAGAGATAGATCAGCAAAAGGCCTATAGCAGGCTTGGTCTTTATCGCGCGGATACTGAGCAAATAGACGGCGATTTGAAGGAGAGGCTTGGGCGGGCACAAATTGTTGATGGCCTGTTCCAAATTGCCTGAGGCCCTATGTGCAGCTAGCGAGCTGAATCTGCTTGATTCGTGTGGTCATCGCAAGATACACCTCGTCGTTAC
>Ga0065696_1000928_pt1 | contig 10934 bp, 14 predicted proteins | sample SwiRhiMetagenome_FD_59085 | JGI IMG/M metagenome (GOLD analysis project Ga0065696, IMG submission 59085) | Bulk soil microbial communities from switchgrass field near East Lansing, Michigan, USA - East Lansing bulk soil v2 (version 2) | ecosystem: Environmental > Terrestrial > Soil >...
ACCGCCGTGGGCATGCTGACCCTGGCCTTCGTCTTCCAGACCCTGGCCAATCGCAAGCCGGAACTGGATTCCGGGGTTTACGCCTACGCCAAGGCGGGTTTCGGCGACTACATGGGTTTTTCATCGGCCTGGGGTTACTGGATCAGCGCGTGGATGGGCAATGTCGGTTATTTCGTGTTGCTGTTCAGCACCCTCGGCTATTTTTTCCCGGTATTCGGCCAAGGCAACACGCCGGGTGGCCGATCGGCTGCGCATCGTTGCTGCTGTGGGCCGTGCACTTCCTGGTGATGCGCGGGATCAAGGAAGCCGCGTTCATCAACCAGATCACCACCGTGGCCAAGCTGGTGCCGCTGCTGATGTTCGTGGTCATCGCCGCGGTGGCGTTCAAGGCGGATATCTTCACGGCTGACATCTGGGGCCTGGAAAAGCCGCAATTCGGCAGTGTGGTGGACCAGGTGCGCAATATGATGCTGGTCACGGTATTTGGTGTTTATCGGCATCGAAGGTGCCAGCGTGTATTCGGCGCGGGCCGAGAAGCGCGCGGACGTGGGGCGGGCCACGGTGATCGGCTTTCTCGGCGTGCTGGCGCTGTTGGTGCTGGTGAATGTGTTGTCCCTGGGCATCATGAGCCAGGCGGAACTGGCCGGCCTGCAAAACCCGTCCCTGGCCGGTGTGCTCGAGCATATCGTCGGGCCCTGGGGCGCGTTGCTGATCAGTATCGGCCTGGCCGTGTCGCTGCTGGGGGCGTTATTGTCCTGGGCGCTGCTGTGTGCGGAGATCCTCTATGCCACCGCCCATGACAAGACCATGCCGGCCTTCCTGAAAAAGGAAAATGCCAACCAGGTGCCGGTCAACGCCTTGTGGCTGACCAATGTGATGATCCAGGTCTTCCTGGTGATCACGCTGTTTTCCCACAGCACCTACACCACCCTGATCTACCTGGCGTCGTCGATGATCCTCGTGCCTTACCTGTGGTCGGCGGCTTACGCGGTGTTGCTGAGCGGGCGTGGTGAAACCTATGAAGGTGCCCACCGCCATCGCATCAAGGACCTGCTGGTGGGGTTGATCGCCCTGGGTTACGCCGTATGGTTGCTCTACGCCGGGGGCCTTAAATACCTGCTGCTGTCGGCGCTGCTGTATGCGCCGGGCGTGATCCTGTTCGCCCTCGCCAAGCGCGAACAGGGCCAGCCGTTGTTCACCCACGTTGAGAAGGGCATTTTCAGTTGCGTGATCGCCGGCGCGGGGCTGGCGGCGTATGGGTTGTACAGCGGGGTGTTGTCGTTGTGATGGGGTGACGGTACTGGCCTCATCGGGAGCAAGCCCCCTCTCACATTTTGACTATGTTCACCCATCAAAGTGTGGGAGGGGGCTTGCTTCCGATAGCGGCCGTCAAGTCACCATTGAGGCCGGTGTGAGCCCAGTTCTCCCGCCGGCAAATCCCATTGCAATGGCGTACCGCTGATGGTCAGCGGGGGCAGCAGCCGATGGGCCTGGCCCCAGGCGGTCTGTTCGACGACCAGGCCTTGATCCCCTGGTTCTTCCTCGCGCAACGCCGGTTGCTCGGGCACTTGGCCTGCTTCCACCAGTAGCCTCGCGGTACGCGCCAACGACAACCGCGCCGAACCACCGCGCCCCGACTGCAACCGTTCGCCCAGCGCCTGAATCGCACTGGCCGCCATCAGATACCCGGTCGCGTGATCCAGCGCCTGCAACGGCAGCGGCAGCGGTTTATCCGCGTGTTTCCAGAGCATGCCGGCCTCGGCGATCCCGCTGCTCATCTGCACCAGGCTGTCGAAGCCCCGGCGATTACGCCATGGGCCGCTCCAGCCGTAGGCGTTGAGGCTGACGTCGATCAGGCCGGGGGCGAGGTGTTGCAGTTCGGGGGCGGTGTAGCCCAGATGCTCCAGGGCGTCAGCGCGGTAACCGTGGAACAGGATGTCGGCGTCCCTGAGCAAACGCTCGAAAACCCGTCGGCCTTCGGGCGTTTTCAGGTCCAGGCGCGCGCAGCGTTTGCCCAGGGTCATTTCCGGGACTACGCCGGGTTCGTTCCAGGTGGGTGAGTCGATGCGCAGGACATCCGCGCCGAGGCCGGCAAGGAAACGACTGGCCACCGGGCCGGCCAATACGCGAGTCAGGTCCAGCACCTTGAGGCCGGCCAGCGGGCGTGCCAGCGAACCGTGCCAGGGTTTTTCGGTCGTGGTTTCGAAGGTCTGGCGTTGGACCAACGCCTCGGCGTTCACCGCCAACCCCTGCGGATGTTGCTGCCAGGCTTGCCAGGCTCGCATCTGCGCGGCGCAGCCACCTTGGTCGACAATCGCCTGTTCCAGTTCTGCCGCGTTCCACGCCGCGACCTTGCCGGCCATCCCGGCGCGGTCGGCGACCGTGCCCAGCACCCGTTCGGCGGCGGCACGGTGATGAGGCGCGTTGGTATGCAGGCGAATCCAGCCATCGGCGCTGGCGTAATCGCCGGCCACCGGATCCCACAGCGGTGGCACTTGCCAGCCCAGCGGGCGGATCGAGGACGAGAACCAGAAAGAGGCGAGACGCCGGTCCACGGTCACGTCGGGCAGGCGCCCGGTCTGTTGCCGGATCAACTGGGCGACGGCCTGCCCGGCGGCGCCGATGCTGGCACTGGCCAGCTCGGTGACAGCGAAGGTCGAGGGCAGGGCGCCAGCCTCGGTGAAGGTCAGCGGGGTGTGGGGTAGATCGAGTGCGGCTTGGATGGGAGTCAGCAGGTCAGTCATCAAAGGCCCTCCGTAAGAGAAGGGCCACTATAGAAGATCATCACACCGGCNTGACCAAACTCCCCGGGTTCCAACGGCAGGTCGATGCTGGCGATAAAACCACCGGTTGGGTGATTGGCCAGGATCAGGCTGCCACCGTGGCGTTCGGCCGCGCGTCGCGCGATCGCCAGGCCCCAGGCCGTGGCCTTGGGCGGTCTGGCCGGGAGCGCGGTAGAACGGTTCACCGAGTTGGCTCAGGTGTTCGGCGTCCACGCCGGGGCCATGGTCGCGCACGCTGATCAGGATACGTTCGCCCTGGCGCTGGGCGTGCAATTCAATGGGCTGTCCCGGCGGGTTGAAGCGCTGGGCATTGCGCAGCAGGTTATCCACAGCCCGTTCGATCATGGTCGGCCAGCCTTTCAGTTGCAGGTCGGCATCGGTGCTCAGTTGCACCACCTGGTCCGGCGCGCTGAGTTGGGCATCCTTTTGCAGGGTTTTGAGCAGGGGGATGAGCTCGACGTCTTCGGCGCTGGCATTGTCGGCATCGACGCGGGCCAGCACCAGGATCTCGCTGATCAGCGCTTCCAGGCGGTCGCATTCGCGGGTCAGGCGTGGCCAGAGTTTTTCCCGTTCTTCGGGGCTGGCGCGCTCGGCCAGGGCCAGGGCGATGCGCAGGCGCGCGAGGGGCGAGCGCAGCTCATGGGACACATCGCGCAGCAGCTGGCGTTGGCTGCCGATCAGGCTTTGCAGACGTGCGCCCATGCGGTTGAAGTCGGTGGCGAGTACGCCGAACTCATCTCGGCGGTTGGCCAGTTGCGCCAGGCTGTTCTGCTGGTAGGTGGCCTGGCCGAGGTCATGCACGGCGCCGCGCAGGCGGCTCAGTGGGCGGGTGATGGACAAGGTGACGAACAGGCTGAACAAGGTCAGCACCACCAGGGCAATCGTCAGTGCGCTCAAGGGCCATGTCAGGCTGCTGCGGTGCCACTCGTCCAGCTCCGGGTGCGGGATGCGGTAGATCAACAGGTAGGTGTCGCCGGTCTTCTCGCTGGTGTACTCGGCGGTCAGGCGTCGCCAGGGCAGATGGCCTTCCTTGCTGTCGTTCTGTCGGGCTTCAAAGGCGGCGGCGCGGCGCGGGAAGGTGCCGCGCACCACCGGCTCGCCACTTTCGTTGAGCACTTGCACGTCGATGTGGTACTGGCGCTTGCGCTGTTGCAGCAGGTCCTGGGCAGCATCCTCGCCCTGGGCTTCGTAGAGTTGGGTCCACTCTTGCGCGAGGTTATTGAGGCCGGGGTGGCGGCTGAGAATCCAGGCATCCTGGTTAAGCATGTGCCCAAGCAGGATCGACAACCCGGCAACCAGGGCGATGGCCAGCCAGAAACTGGCCAGGATGCGCCAGAACAATGAACGCACAGGAAACCCTCAAACAGGAAAAGCCCAGTGGCGGTGGCCACTGGGCTGGGAGTGTTAACGCGGGTGCATTATTGCGCTTTTTGCGGCTGTTGCGCTTTCCAGGCCTGGAATTCCTTCCATTCTGCACGGCGCTGTTCTTGCTTCTTGACGATCTCGTCGAACTTCTTCTGCTGGTCAGGCTTGAGCACCGCGCGGATATCGGCCTGGGTCTTCTGCTTGCCGGCGGCGATTTCATCCTGCATGGCTTTCTGGTCGGCGGCCGGGAGTTTGTCCAGGTACTTTTTGACCAGGTCTTTGCGAGCGTGCCATTGGTCACCCATCAGCTTGCCGATCTGCTCGCGCTGTTCGCGGCTCAGGTCCAGTTGGCTGAAGGGGCCGCCTTTGCCGCGCGGACCGTGTTCACCGCCGTGGCCCGGGCCACCCATCATGTGCCCTTCAGGGTCGCCCATCGGGCCTGGGCCTTCTGGCAGTGCGGCCATGGCAACGGTCGGCAGGGCGGCGGCGAACATCAAAGCGATAAGGGTCTTGCGCATGGTGATTCTCCTGTCTCTATTCCGGTGAGTCCGGATGTGAGTAGATTACGGAGATCAAGGTCAGCGGCGGTCAGGTGTGGGTAAAGCTTGGGTAAAGAGGGTTTTGTTGTGAACTGACAAAACCCTGCAGGAGCGAAGGGGACTTAGAGGCTGTAGTAGTAGCCCCGGCTGCGCAACGCCACGATCCGTGGCCGGCCATCCGGGTGCGGGCCGATCTTCTTGCGCAGGTTGCTGACGTGCATGTCCAGGCTGCGATCGTAAAGGGTCAGCTTGCGGCCCAGGGCGATCTGCGCCAGTTCCTGCTTGTCCAGCGGTTCGCCGGGCTGGCGCAATAATGCTTCCAGCAGGCGGCTTTCGGAGACGGTGAGGGTGAACTCCTGCTCATCGATGCTGACCACGCCGCGCACCGGGCTGAAGCACAGGTCGCCCAGTTCCAGTTGGCTGGACACGGCCGCCGGGTGGCTGCGGCGCAATACCGCGCGCAGCCGCGCGGTAAGTTCGCGTGGGTCGCAGGGCTTGGCCAGGTAGTCGTCGGCGCCCAATTCCAGGCCGAGGATGCGGTCCAGGGGTTCGCCCCGCGCCGAAGCATCAGCACCGGCAGCTCCGGGTGGTCGTTGCGCAATTGCTTGAGCAGCTCCAGGCCGCTGCCGTCGGGCAGCATCACGTCGAGCACCACCGCTGCCGGGGCGCTGTCGGCCAAGGCCTTGCGCGCGCTCAAGCCATCGTGGCAGGCGCGCACCTGGAAACCTTCCTGGCTCAGCCAACTGCTCAGCAGCTCGCAGAGCTCCTGGTCATCATCTATCAGTAACAGCTCGCTCATGACTCACTCAATTTAGCCATTGTCGACGGCGACGGTGCCCACCGCTGGCGAAGATCCCGCACAGCAGGGCGATCAGTGCGACGGCCCCACCGGTGACGAACCATTGTTGCTGCTCGGTCAGCCAGCGGGTCAAGGCGCCGCCCTGTGCATCTTTGAGTTGCTGGGCCAGGCGTTGGTTCTCCTGGCGAAGGCGACTCAATTGAACGCTTTCGCGGGTGGCATCCGCGCTTTGCAGTTGCTTGCTCAGTTCTTCGCGCTGCCGTTCGCTTTCTTTCAAGCGTTGCTGCAACTCGGTGATCTGGGCGCCGGCGCTCAAGGACAGGGGCGTGGAACTGCCGGTGCTCGAGGTTTCTTCAGCGTGGGCCGTAGCCCCGATCATTAACACTGCCAACAGACACAACTGACGTAAGCGCATCGGAACTCCTGATTCCACACGAATATTCAGAACGTTGTCGGCAGGTTGCCGAAAATAATGAGCAATTAGGCGTGCGCCGTACTCAATAGGTTCGGCGCCACCAGGATCAGGGCAGGACTTGCTTGAAGGGTTTGATCACTACGTCGGCGTAGACCCCTGCGGCGACATAGGGATCGGCCTTGGCCCAGGCCTGGGCATCGGCCAGCGAGGGGAACTCGGCGACGATCAGGCTACCGGTAAAACCGGCGTCGCCCGGGTCGTTGCTGTCCACGGCCGGGTGCGGGCCGGCCAGCACGATGCGGCCTTCGGCTTGAAGGACTTTCAGGCGCTCGACGTGGGCCGGGCGCACGGACAGGCGTTTTTCCAGCGAGTTGGCGACGTCGGTGGCAATGATGGCGTAGAGCATGTCAGTCCTCGGTTTTCGGCGTAGTAGGCTCGGTGTCATGCAGGTGGCGCGACAGGTAGATGCCCTGGGCGACCAGGAACAGCACGGTCATGCCCAGGCTGCCGAACACTTTGAAGTCGACCCAGTAGTCCTGGAAAGTAAACGCCACGAACAGGTTGGCGGCGCCGCAGAAGATGAAAAACGCGATCCAGGCCAGGTTCAAGCGTGTCCACACCGGTTCCGGCAGGGTCAGCGCGTGGCCCATGATCCGCTTGATCAGCAGGCGATCACCGATGAAGTGGCTGCCGATGAACGCCAGGGCGAACAGCCAGTTCACCACCGGCGCTTTCCATTTCAGGAAGGTTTCGCTGTGGAAGGCCAGGGTCAGGCTGCCGAAGACCAGGCAGGCGACCAGGGTCAGCCACTGGCTTTTTTCCAGTTTGCGCTGGGAAATGAAGATGGCGCCGTAGACCACGACGGAACTGATGATGAGCACGGCGGTAGCACTGTAGATGCCGCCGACAGTCAGTTCATGGCCGGCCAGGTCGATGACCCTGGGGTCGAGTTTGTAAACGATGAAAAACAGCAACAGCGGGATGAAGTCGATGAATTGTTTCACAGTAAGAGCCAGAAGCTGGATGTGGCGGCATAATAACAAACATCCTTGGTTGCGATAGCGCCAGCTGACTTGAGGTTACACCCCCCCGTGAATGTTGATTTGTCACTGCCACAGCACGGCCTCCGACGGCGCCCTCGGCGCCCGCGGTACTGGTTGCGCGTGCGTTTGTAAAAAGGACGTGCGAGTCCTCTCGTTGACCGACCACGACACCCTCCGAAGGCCTCGACGAAGCCCGTACAACCGCCCACTGCCCTCGGGCGATGCAGCTGGTCAACGGGGTGGAATTGTCCTGCACCTGGGGCGGCGCCACCATTCATGTGCTCGGCTACGGCTTCGATCAAAAAGCGCCGCCGCTGGTGGAGGCTATCGCGCAATTGCACGATGGCCGCTGGCTGCGGTCCGAAGAAATAAGCCGAAAACTCAGCCTCAAAGGCATGCCCAACGCCCTCGACGGCGCCCGCGCCCTCCAGCAGGAACTGGGCGACAGCGGCAACGCGCCGGCCCGTCCGCACTTTGCCGACTGGATGGTGCGTGAAGGTTTGTCAAAGACCGCGCCGAAGCCTTTCGCAAGTGGCTGGGCGCCGGCAAGTTGGGCGATGTGAAGCAACATTGGCCGACCCTCGAAGACACCGTCGAGACCCTGCGGGCCTCCGGGGCCTGGGTCAGCCTGGCGCATCCCTGGCATTACGATTTCACCCGCAGCAAGCGTCGCAAGCTGATTGGCGACTATATTGGAGCGGGCGGTCACGCGATTGAAGTGGTCAACGGCTTTCAACCCGCCGAACAGGTGGGCAGCCTGGCGATCCTCGCCCGCGAATTTGGTCTGCTGGTCAGCGCCGGCAGTGACTTTCATGGCCCTGGCGGCTGGTCCGAGATCGGCGAGTATCGCGCGGTCCCGGAAGATTTGCCGCTGTTGTGGGGGAGATTCAAGCATGACCCCATTATTGCCACCGTCTGAACAGGTAGAACCCGTGAGTCAATTCTTCCAGATTCATCCGGAAAACCCCCAGGCGCGCCTGATCAAGCAGGCCGTAGAGATCATTCGCGCCGGCGGTGTAGTGATCTACCCAACCGATTCGTCCTACGCCATCGGTTGCCAGATCGGTGACAAGGGCGCTGTCGAGCGTGTCAGACGCCTGCGCCAGCTGGATGACAAGCACAACTTTGCGCTGATCTGCAGCGACTTGTCCCAGCTGGGCCTGTTCGCCAAGGTCGACACCGGCACCTTCCGCCTGCTCAAGGCCCACACGCCAGGGCCCTACACCTTTATCCTCAACGCCACCCGCGAAGTGCCGCGCCTGCTGCTGCACCCGAAAAAACGCACCATCGGCCTGCGGGTGCCGGAGCATCCTATCGCCCTGGCGTTGCTGGCCGAGTTGGGTGAGCCGTTGATGAGTGTGTCGTTGATCATGCCCGGCGACACCGAGCCCCTGGAAGACCCATACGAAATGCGCCAATTGCTGGAAAAACAGGTCGACCTGATCATCGACGGCGGTTTCGGCGGCAACAAGGCCTCCACCGTGATCAACCTGGCCGACGGCGAACCTGAAGTGATCCGTGTCGGTTGCGGCGATCCTGCGCCCTTTATGGCCGAGGCCTGAATGTCAGCCGTGGAAACCGTCGACAGCCAGGCGGGCGCCCAGCAGGAGCTGCCGTTTGCCATGGTGTACGGCCAGGCGGTGCTGGAAATGCCGCTGGACCTGTACATTCCGCCGGACGCCCTGGAGGTCTTCCTTGAGGCGTTCGAGGGCCCGCTGGACTTGCTGCTGTACCTGATCCGCAAGCAGAACATCAACATCCTCGACATCCCGGTGGCGGAAATCACCCGCCAGTACATGGGCTATGTCGAGTTGATGCAGTCGGTACGCCTGGAACTGGCTGCCGAGTACCTGGTGATGGCCGCCATGCTCGCCGAGATCAAGTCGCGCATGCTGTTGCCGCGGGCGGAGACGGTCGAGGCCGAAGAGGATGACCCGCGCGCCGAACTGATCCGCCGGCTGCAGGAATACGAGCGCTTCAAGGCCGCCGCCGAAGGTATCGACGGCCTGAGCCGCGTCGGTCGCGACGTGGTGGTACCCAAGCTCGACGCCCCCGAAGCCCGCGCGCGCAAGCTGCTGCCGGACGTGAGCCTGGAAGAGTTGCTGATGTCCATGGCCGAGGTGCTGCGCCGTGGCGATATGTTCGAACACCATCAGGTCAGCCGCGAGGCCCTGTCCACCCGCGAGCGCATGAGCGATGTACTCGAACGCCTCAAGGGCGGCGGGTTTGTGCCGTTTGTGGAGCTGTTCACGGCAGAAGAAGGGCGCCTGGGTGTGGTGGTGACCTTTATGGCGGTCCTCGAGCTGGTCAAGGAATCCTTGGTCGAGCTGGTCCAGAATGAGCCTTTTGCGGCTATCCACGTGCGGGCGCGAGCCGAATAAGAGCTGAAACGATGAATCTGACTGAACCCCGCGAATTGGCCCCGTTGCTGGAGGCCTTTCTCCTGGCCTCGGGTAAGCCGCAATCCCTGGAGCGTCTGTTCGAACTGTTTGAGGAAGCCGAGCGCCCTGAACCGCCGGTGTTCAAGAAGGCGCTGGAAATCCTGCGCAAATCCTGCGACGGCCGCGCCTTTGAACTGCGCGAGGTGGCGTCGGGTTATCGCCTGCAGATCCGTGAGAAGTTTTCCCCGTGGGTCGGGCCGCCTCTGGGAAGAGCGCCCGCAGCGCTATTCAAGGGCGATGCTGGAGACCATGGCGCTGATCGCCTATCGCCAGCCCATCACCCGAGGCGAAATCGAGGACGTGCGGGGCGTGGCGGTCAACAGCCATATCGTCAAGACTCTGCTTGGAGCGTGAGTGGATCCGCATCGTCGGCTACCGCGACGTGCCCGGCAAACCGGCGATGTTCGCCACCACCAAGGTGTTCCTCGACCATTTCAACCTGAAAAACCTTCGACGACCTGCCGCCCCTTGGCCGAATTGCGCGAGATGGAGGCCGAGCCGGTGCTCGACTTCGACGACGCCCCGGTCCCGGCGAGCCTGCAGGAACTGGCCGACGCCACCGCCGAGCCGGAAGAGCCCAAGGACGAAACCAGTTTCCATACGTTGTTGCTGGAACTGGACGACATGGAGCAGGGCATCAAGACCGACTTTGATGACTTGCTGCGCGATGGTGCGGCCGAGCCGGACGCCCAGGTGAGCGTGGAGGTCGAACCTGAACCTGAGGACGATATCCTCGGCGTGGCCGAAGCCCGCGAAAAACTCCTGGCCGCCGTCGCCGCCCTCGAACAACCGCCCCTGAGCGATGAAGAAGACGAAGCCCGGGCCCTGGCCGAGGCCACTCGAGAACGAACGCCGCCAGTTCGAAGACTGACGCACTCGAATGTGGAGCCTGGGGCATCACCGGTCGGCGGAAAAACCAATGACCTGGCGCTTATCGACTAGTCTCTGATGCGCAATGCGCGCCATGGGCGTATGATTCGCGACCCTTTGCCGACCTATTCGGCCAAAGCCCCCGCTTTCAACACTCTTCAGGCCACGCCTGAATCGACCCACCGGGAGGTGCTTAAGATGAACGATAAAGACCAGAACGACAGCCAGGAAATCGGCCCTGCAGGCGAAAAGCTGCAAAAGGTGCTGGCGCGTATCGGCGTGGGCTCGCGCCGCGACGTCGAAGCCTGGATCACCCAGAAGCGCATCAAGGTCAACGGCGTCGAGGCCACCCTTGGCCAGCGCGTCGACCTGCACGATGCAATCACCATTGATGGCAAGGTCATCAAGCGTGAAGAGGCCGCCGAATCGGTGCGCCGCGTGATCATGTACAACAAGCCCGATGGCGAGATCTGCACCCGTGACGACCCGGAAGGCCGTCCGACCGTGTTCGACAAGATGCCCAAGCCCAAGGAAGGCCGTTGGATCAACATCGGTCGTCTCGACATCAACACCACCGGCTTGTTGATGTTCACCACCGACGGTGAACTGGCCAACCGCCTGATGCACCCGTCCTACGAGATGGACCGCGAATATGCCGTGCGTGTGCGTGGTGAAGTCG
>Ga0065696_1000019_pt1 | contig 10922 bp, 10 predicted proteins | sample SwiRhiMetagenome_FD_59085 | JGI IMG/M metagenome (GOLD analysis project Ga0065696, IMG submission 59085) | Bulk soil microbial communities from switchgrass field near East Lansing, Michigan, USA - East Lansing bulk soil v2 (version 2) | ecosystem: Environmental > Terrestrial > Soil >...
CTCCCGATAGCGGTGTATCAGTTACAGATAAGCTGACTGACCTACCGCAATCGGGAGCAAGCCCCCTCCCACATTTGGACTGTGTATGACGTTAAACCCAGATGGCATCCCACAGTGGATAGTCGCCAATCCGCTCGACCAGACCCGCTCGCAATGGATTAGCCACCACATACCGGGCCATTTTCACCAAGTCATCTTCCTTGCGCAGAGCCCGGTCATGAAAGCTCTCTTGCCAGAGCCGGCCCTTGCGACCACTCACGCCATTGACGGTCTTGGTGCTCTTTGACTTCACCTGGCACATCAAGTCCGCCAGCGAGCCTTTTTTCAGTTCAAGCAGCCAATGGAAATGGTCCGGCATGATGACCCATGCCAGGGAGTTGGCCAGCCCTTGGTACTGGGTTAACCGAAATTGCCAGACCACCAGGCGACCGAGATGAAAATTGCTGAATATCGGTATGCGTTCGTGGGTGTTGGTGGTGATGAGGTAGATACGGTTGGGTTCGCTGAATCGACCGATGCGCAGGCGGTGTGAAGCGGGTAAATCTGCCATTCCCTGGCCCTCTCTAGATGTGCTTAGAGAGGCTAGATTGACGAGCAGGAAGTGGATGGGCGGGCTTTTGGCAGGATGTGTCTGGACGGTCGCAATCGGGGGCAAGCCCCCTCCCACATTGGCTCAGCGGCGCTTATACATTATGTGTCTGACGCAGAATCAATGTGGGAGGGGGCTTGCCCTCGATGAGGCCGGAACTGACGCTGCCGCAACCTCATTGCACTTGGAAGTATCTTGCTTTGAGGCTGTGGTGTAAGGCATGTCTTACTCCTTCGTACGAATCCTCTTTTGCTCTTCTCCTCGCTCATCATCTTGGCTATCTGGTGTTAGGTTCTGCCGCGCAAAAACCTAATGCAGAGGAAGCATGCAATGGCGAACCCTATACCCCCGCCTGGTGTATCGGTTGACGAAAATATGGCCACCGCTTTTCATAAAAAGAATGTACTGAAAGCCGGTTCAGCGTTTATGTACTCTTGGTTTTATACTCAGGTCCGCAATCGCGGCCCGTGGGACTACAAGCAAATTTCCAAAGAATATGAAGCGTTTGGAAACTTTCACTATGGCGCCGTGGGGATTGCCGCGGGTTTCAGCGAAGAAGTGCTTTTACGTGCAGCGGGACTTGCTCAAACCAGGGCGGGTACGGATAAACCCGAGTTTGGTCGTTGGTGGGGGGATGCGCCTTTCGGTGACGATCCAGTCGACCAATATTGGATCAAGAAAGGAATCAGGTATGCCAGGTTCAGGAACTACTAGAAAGTCACTTTATTCAACGGTCACAACGATCTTGCTGGCGCTTTGCTTGGTGTATATCGCTGGTGATTGGCTGCTTTCGCCGGGCCGTCCGCAATTGACGGAGGTTGTACTCCGCGTGCCGATCAGTGATGACGCTTCGATCTATGGCGTCAAGGATGATCGCGGAGGGGCCACTGTGCCGTTCAGTTACCGATATTACGTTTACCGCACCTTGGGAACCGATAGTGAAATATTGGCTGTATTGAAAGATGCCAATCCGTTTCTGGTTACGCGTGACGGGGCGGTAAAAAGTTGATGTCGAGAGCCGTTCGATTACGGTTTCGGTGTCTGGGGATGTATCCGACTATCACAGCAGTACCCTGTATCGGCATGCCAATGGTAGTGATTACACAGTGGTGAGTGTTTTTCTTAATAGTCGGCCAGAGGGCTGAAATATGCGGTGGATCAGTCAGTGATGATTGACTGAATCACCACAATCGGGGGTCAAGCCCCCGATGGCGGTGGCTCAGCTACGGATAAACTGGCTGTTCCACCGCTATCACTGTGCCTGGGGTGATGTCAGGCGCCAGGTTGCCAGCCGCCGCCGAGTGCGGTCATGAGTCCTACACTGGCCTGCAACTGCCGCGTCTGCACCGCCTGCAATGTCCGCTGCGCCTGCAACGCTGCGGTCTGCGCGGTCACCACATCCAGGTAACTCACCGCCCCGCCTGATAGCTGTTCATCGCCAGCGATTGCGTGTGTTGCGCCGCATCCGCCGCCGCTTGTTCATCCTGCGCCTCCTGTTGCAAATCCCGTAGTTGCGCCAAGTTATCTTCCACCTCACGCACGGCCTTCAGCACCTGGCTGCGGTACTGCGCCGACGCCTCTTCAAACTCGGCCTTGGCCTGGCGTTCATTGGCGCTCAAGCGGCCACCGTCGAAGATCGGCAGGTTCACCAACGGGCCCAGTGCCCAATACCGATTGCCCGCCGACAGCAGATTGCCGACGCCCTGTGTCTGCCCGCCAATCAACCCGGTCAAGCTGAAGTCCGGATACCACGCCGCCTTGGCCACGCCGATATTTGCGTTGGCCGCAAAAACCCGTCGCTCTGCCGCTGCAATATCCGGGCGACGTTGCAACAGGTGGCTTGGCAGCTGTGACGGAATTCCCGGCAGGGCGATCAGTTGCTGGCCGGGCGGCAAGGTAAAGTCGCTGGCTGCCACACCCACCAACTCGCCGATGGCGTGCTCGGTGAGATTGCGTTGCCCACGCACTTCATCCAATTGCGCCCTGGCCTGCGCCAGTTGATTTTGCGCACGGGTCAGGTCCAGCTCCGAGGCTATCTGGCCCTCGTAGCGGCTGCGGGTCAATTGCAATGCCTGGCTGAAATCATCCAGCGAGCGAATGAGAATCCGGCTCTGTGCATCCAGCCCATTGAGCTGCACGTACAAGGTGGCCAACTGACGCTGCAAACTCAGGCGCGCCACCGCCAGGTCATCCCCGGACGCTTGCGCCTGGGCATCGCCGGCCGCGACCTGGTTGCGGATTTTGCCCCACAGGTCCAGGTCGTAACTCAACGAAAACCCCGCGATGTTGCTGTTGTACACCGACGGTTGCGTATCCCCCCGCAACGGTCGCGAATCCGATTGCCGCTGGCGCTGCGGTTGCGCGCTGGCGCTGATCTGCGGGAACAGGCCTGCGTGCAGTTGGCTGGCATACGCCTGGGAAGCATCGAAGTGCGCCAGCGCCGCCGCCAGGTCCGGGTTGGCCTTGAGCAGCTGCTGTTGCAGGTCATTCAGGCGCGAATCGTTGTAGAGCTTCCACCATTCGGGCGCCAGTTGGTCGGACGGCTGGGCGCTGTGCCAGGGTCCATCGCTGGTCTGTTCGCGGTAGTGGGTCGGCAGGGCGATCGCCGGCACCTTGTAGGTCGGCGCCATCGAGCAACCCTGCAAGAGCAGCAGCGTCAATGCGGCGAGCGGTTTAAGCCTTATGCGCATGCGCACCTCCGGAGGCATCGGCGAGTTGCACGGGATCACCTTCGCGCAGCGCATCGGGCGGGTTGTCGACGATGCGGTCGGCGGGTTTCAAGCCCTGGTCGATCACCAGGCGTTCGCCCAGGTCGAGGCCGATATGGATGGGCTGCAGGTGCACATGGTTCTGCCCGTCCAACACCGCCACCTGGGTGCCCTGGGCGCGGAAGATCAGGGCGCTGGCCGGGATGCTCACGCCATGGGTATCGGCCGGAATCGGCAGGGTGGCCTCGGCATAATCACCGGGCAGCAGTTCGCCGTCGGGGTTGTCGGCGACGAACTGGGCGAGCAGGGTGCCGGAGCGGCGGTCGATGGCGGTGGAGTCACCGATCAGGCGCGCCTTGAAATGCTTGCCGGGGTGCTCGGGCACGGTCAGCTCGGCTTCAAGGCCCGGATGGATGACCGCTGCGTAGTTCTGCGGCACCGGTACATAGAGGCGCAATTGATGGGTGTCGGCAATGTTGAACAGTTCCGGACCGCTGTCGGTGTCGGCCTTGATCAGCTGGCCGATATCGGTGTTGCGCGCGGTGATGGTGCCGGCGAACGGGGCGCGAAGGGTCTTGTAGCTTTCCAGCGCCGACAGCCTGGCATAGTCGGCAGCGGCGGCCTCGGCGTTGGCCTTGGCGGCAGCGGCATTGGAGGTTTTTTCATCGGCCTCCTGGCGCGATACCGAATGGCTGGCCAGCAGGTTTTGCCAGCGCGTGGCGGTGGTTTCGGCCAGGCGTGCGTTGGCCTGTTCCTGCACCAGGCGGGCATGGGTCTGCGCCAGCTGTTGATCCAGGTCGGGGCTGTCGATTTCCGCGAGGACTTGCCCGGCGTTGACGTGGCTGCCGATATCGACTTTCCAATCCTTCAGGTAACCGCTGACCCGGGCGTGGATCGGCGCCTTGCTCCAGGCTTCCAGGTGCGCCGGCAGGCGCAAGGTATCGCCGGCCACATTCTGCCTGGGCTGGAACACCGTCACGTGCGGGATGGCGGCGGTCTCGGTCCAGGCCGTGACCGATTGTTCGTGCAGCGTACGGGCATGCAGGCCGTTGGCGACCAACAGGGCGGCCAGGGTCAGGCCGCCGACACCCATGAGCATCAGACGCTTGCGCGAGGGTTTGTGATCAGACGACATGTGGGGTTTCTCCTGCAACTGCGCGAGTAGGGTGACGACCGTGGACCAGGCTGAAGACCACGGGAACAAACAACAATGTGGCGAGGGTGGCGAAGATCAAACCGCCGATGACGGCGCGCCCGAGCGGGGCGTTCTGCTCCTCGGAAATCGCCAGGGGCAACATGCCGATGATCATCGCCAGGGCGGTCATGCACACCGGGCGGAAGCGCGTGTAACCGGCCTCCATGGCGGCCTTCAACGCATCACCATGTTCGGCCAGGCGCTCACGGCAGAAGCTCACCACCAGGATCGAGTTGGCCGTGGCGACGCCCATGCACAGGATGGCGCCGGTGAGTGCCGGCACCGACAAGGAGGTGCCGCTGAGGAACAGCATCCACACGATCCCCGCGAGCGCCGCCGGCAACGCGGTGATGATGACGAACGGGTCGGCCCACGACTGGAAGTTGACCACGATCAGCAGGTAGATCAGCACCACCGCACCCAGCAGGCCAAGGCTCAAACCGCTGAAGGCTTCATGCAGCGCATCGATCTGCCCGTGCAGGCTGATCGTCGCGCCTTTGGGACGCAGATGCGCGGTGTCATCCAGCACCTTTTGCACGTCGCGGGCTACGCCGCCGAGGTCGCGGCCCTGCACGTTGGCGTACAGGTCCAGGGTCGGTTCGATGTTGTAGTGGGTCACCACCGCCGGGCTTTGCACGCGGGAGATGGTTGCCACGCCGCCGAGGATCTGCGACTGCCCATCGGCGCCGGTGACGGGCAGCGCTTCCAGTGACGGCAGGCTGTCGAGGCGGTATTGCGGGGTGGCGGCGACAATGGAATAGGACACGCCGTTGGCCGGGTTGAGCCAGAAGGTCGGCGCGGTCTGCGAACTGCCGGCCAGCGACGCCACCATGCTGTTGGTCACGTCCCGCTCGGTAATGCCCAGGCCATTGGCGCGCATGCGGTCGACATTCACCTGCAGCGACGGGTAGCCGGTGGACTGCTGGATGCGCAGGTCGGCGATGCCGGGCACGTGTTGCAGGCGACGTTCCAACTCGACGGCATAGGCGCGGTTTTCTGCATCGCTGCGCCCGGAGATTTTCACGTCCAGCGGCGCCGGCGCACCGAAGTTGAGGATCTGGCTGCTGATGTCCGCCGGCAGGAACGCGAAGTGGCTGCCTGGGAAACTCTGCGGCAGCGCTTCACGCAGTTTCTTCACGTAGTCGGCGGTGGGCGCATGGCCCTTTTTCAGGCTGACCTGGATGTCGCCATCCTGCGGGCCGATGGTACCGCTGCTGCTGTAGGCCATGTCGATGCCGCTGAGCGGAATGCCAATGTTATCGACGATGGTGTCCAGCTCTTCGGCGGGGATCACTTCACGGATCCGCGCTTCGATGCGGTCGAAGGCGGCGGCGCTTTCTTCGATACGCGTGCCCAGGGGCAGGCGCACATGCAGGGCCAGCGCACCGGCATCCGTCGCCGGGAAAAAGTCCTGGCCCAGGCTTGGCAGCAGCAGGAATGAGGCGAGCACACAGGCCAGGAAACCGACGATAAAACCCTTGCGATTGCCCAGGGCCAAGGTCAGCAGGCCGTGGTAGGTGTCGCGGATATTCGAGAAGTGACGCTCGAAACCCTGCTGGAAATTCAGCACCGCTTGCAATGCGGCATTGCGCGGTTTCGGGTGCTGCTCGCCCTCATGGTGGTTGATGAATGCATCTTCGGGATGGTGCCCCACGCCTGGCTCCGGCGTGTGCGGCTTGAGCAGGAACATCGCCAGCGTCGGCACCAGGGTGCGCGAAAGAATGAATGAGCTGGCCATGGCAAAGATCACCGCCAGCGCCATCGGCCGGAACAGATAACCGGCGATGCCTTGCAGCAGGAACATCGGCACGAACACGATGCAGATGCACAGCAGCGAGACGAACGCCGGGCCGACNATTTGNGCGGCNCCGTCGAGGATCGCNGTCTTCACCGNCTTGCCTTGNTCCAGGTGCCAGTTGATGTTTTCGATGGTCACCGTGGCGTCGTCCACCAGGATCCCTACGGCCAACGCCAGCCCGCCGAGGGTCATGACGTTGAGGGTTTGCCCGCTGACCGCCAGCAGCGCAATGGCCGACAGCACCGCCAGGGGAATTGACGCCGCGATAATGAGCGTGGAGCGCCAGCTGCCGAGGAACAGCAGGATCATCGCACTGGTCAGCAGCGCGGCGATGATGCCTTCCTGGGCCACGCTGCCCACCGATTGCTTGACGAATACCGAGGCGTCGCCCAGCAACGAGGTCTTCAGTGACGGCGGCAGGGTTTCGTTGATGCGCGGCAGCATCTGGCGGATACCGTCGATGATCGACAGGGTGGAAATGCTGCCGTTTTTCAACGCCGGCATCAGCACCGCGCGATGGCCGTCGACGCGCACGATGTTGGTCTGCGGCGGCGAACCGTCGCGCACGTGGGCGACCTGGCCGATGGTGATCAGCGCGCCGTCGACGGTCTTGATCGGCAGGTCGTTGAGCTCATCGATGGCCTTGGGGCTGTTGTTGAGCAGGATCGTGTATTCGTCGGGGCCGAGTTTGGCGGTGCCCACCGGAATGATCTGGTTCTGCAGCGCCAGGGCATTGCCCACGTCCTGGGCCGACAAGCCTTTGGCGGCCAGCGCCTGGGGGTCGAGGTCGAGGGTGATCTGCCGCTGTTTGCCGCCCATTGGCGTGGGCATGGCCAGGCCGGGCAGGGCGCTGAGAGGCAGGCGGATATTGTTCTGCACCAGGTCGCGAATCCTGGCTTCCGACAGCGTCGGGCTGGAGAACGCCATTTGCAGGATCGGCACCGTGGAGGCGCTGTAGTTGAGGATCAGCGGCGGCGTGATGCCCGGTGGCATCTGCTTGAGCACGGTTTGTGACACGGCGGTCACTTGGGCGTTGGCGGTGCGGATGTCGACGCCGGGCTGGAAGAAAATCTTCACGATGCCCATGCCGGGCAGGGATTGCGATTCGATATGTTCGATGCGTTGACGGTGGTGCTCAGGGAGCGTCGTAGGTGTAGATCACCCGGCCGGCCATGGCGTCCGGCGACAGGCCGTTGTACTGCCAGACCACGGCGACCACAGGGATGCCGATATCGGGAAACACGTCGGTGGGAGTTCGCAGGGCCGCCATCGGCCCGATGATGCAGATGAATATGGCCAACACGATAAACGTGTACGGCTTTTGCAGTGCGGTCTTTACCAGCCCGAGCATGCGTGAACCTCCGAGGGAGCAGGATTGCAAACCCCGGCAGTCTTGCCCGACCCACCTAACACGCGCCTTTCAGCCAGGTGAAGGAACATTTAGTTAAGGGCTGAAGATCGTTTCATATGGATTCATTTGTTCTACAGGGCGTGGCTGCCCAAGCTTGCATCCCATCGGACGACTTGTCTTTTAACTGATGTTCTTTGGAGCCCTGCCATGTCACTCAAACCTTTATTGATGATCCCCGCCCTGGGGGCTGTTTTGTTGTTGTCGGCCTGTGCCGGCCCGATTCCCAAGGCGGACCCCAGCGAAGCCTGGATCGGCTTGAAAGAAGAAGCGCCGAACGACCTGATGGCTGAACGTGTGGACGGCAAGCGTGTCGACGACGGGCGCGTTTTTCGAGGTGACCCCCGGGGATCACCGCCTGGACGTGACGTTGTTCGAGGAAGAGGCAGGCGACGACAACCAGCAGGACTGCCGAGGGTCGGGTCGAGTACAAGGATTTCAAGGCGGGTGAGCATTACACCCTGGTGGAGTCGAGCCTGGGCACCACCGTGCGCGCATCCCTGATGGACGGGCACGGTAAGGAAGTCGCCGCGACTCAGGATTTCAATTGCATGCCTGGCTAGGCGTGGTGCACCGCCGCTCTATGGGGCTTGGCGGGTGCCGCAGGTTTGACGTGGGGGGGATGGTGCCGGCGAGTAATGCGCAACACCCCCCACAACATGGCGCCGGCTACCGCCAGCCAACAGCAGATCAACAGGAAAATCGTTGTTGCAAGGCTCATTTTGGCCTCCTTTCGCCCCGCAGGGGGCACACACAGTCTTCTCAATGGACAGTCTAGCTACCCGGCGGTTGCCTGCTATTGACCAATGGTCGTGTTCGTCCAACTCGTTTGCTCTATCCGCGACGCTTTACTGAGCCTCTGGGCTATACCCGCGTGGCAGAGCGTCCTATGATCAGGGCCCTCACCGGCAGTTGATCAAGAGAGTAAAAAATTGCGGTTACGGTCGAACCTTAAAACATCCTTGTTGCTGGCCTGTGCCCTGGGGCTTGCGGCCTGTTCCGGGCAGCCGTCGAAACTTCCGGGCCTGCCGGAACGTGTCGAACTCAATGGTGTGCCGACCTTTCGCAGCGAGGCTTATCAGAGCGGTCCTACAGCATTAGCCAGCATGCTGTCGCAACAAGGCATTGTGATGACACCGGGCTTGTTGGATAAGCCGTTGCATTTGCCGGGCGGTGAAGCGGACCTGGAGCGCAACATGCAGGTGCTGGCCCGTGAGTACGGGCTGATGGTGTACCCCCTGGATGCCAAGCTGACCGCGGTACTGGCGCAGGTGGCGGCGGGTTACCCGGTGATGGCGCGGATTGGCGGCGGCCTGCTGTCTGACGCGCGCTACGTGGTGGTGGTGGGTTTCAACCAGCAGAAAAGCACGGTGCTGTTGCGTTCAGGCATGGACCGACGCCTGCTGATGAGCTTCAGCGACTTTGAGTCGAAGTGGGGCAGTGCCGGGCACTGGGCAATCGTCACCCAGCGCCCGAGCCAATTGCCGGCCAATGTGGATGCGCAGCGCTGGCGGGATCGGCGAACGCAACGGCCCAGGCCGGGCAGGAGCGGGCGGCGGCGCAGGCGCTCAAGGTGTTGGCGGAACACAAATAAAATGGGAGGGGCGAGCCCCTCCTAAATGAGTTCTCGGTGTTCCTTAACGGCGGACTTCGGCGGCATTCGCACGGTTCTTCAGGTTCTTGTCAGCCTTGTAGCGCAGCGCCACGTCCGGCACCGAGCCGCCCTTGCCGGTCTCGACCCAGCTACGGATACGGCTGGCATCGGCAAAGTGGGTGAATTTGCCGAAAGCATCCAGGATCACCAGCGACACCGGACGATTACCCATGCGGGTGACCAGCACCAGGCAATGGCCGGCCTGGTTGGTGAAACCGGTCTTGGTCAGCTTGATATCCCAGTTGGCGCGGTTGATCAGGTGGTCGGTATTGGAGAAACCCAGGGTGTAGTTGGGCTTGCGGAACGCTACGGTCTTTTCCTTGGTGGTGCTCAACTGGCTCAGCATCGGAAATTTTTGCGCATAGGCCAGCAGCTTGCTCAAGTCGCGGGCGGTGGACACGTTGTGGATCGACAGGCCGGTGGGCTCGACATAATGGGTGCTGGTCATGCCCAGGGCCTTGGCCTTGGCGTTCATCGCGGCAATAAAGGCCGCGTAGCCGCCCGGATAGTGGTGCGCCAGGCTCGCGGCGGCGCGGTTTTCCGAGGACATCAGGGCAATCAGCAACATCTCCTTGCGCGGCATCTGGCTGCCGATCTTCACGCGGGAGAACACGCCTTTCATCTCCGGCGTGTCGGTGATGTTGATGTCGATGTACTCGTCCATGTTCTGCTTGGCTTCAAGCACGATCAGGCCCGTCATCAGCTTGCTCACCGAGGCGATAGGCACCACCACGTCGGGATTGCTGGCGTAGATGACCTTGTTGGTCTGCAGGTCCACCAGCATGGCGCTGCCGGAAGCGATCTGCAGTTTGGAGGGATCCCGCGGCGCCAGGGCGGAGTCGGCAGCGTGTGCAAAGGTGCCGGTGAACGCAAAAAACAGGCTGACAATGGAAAGACGAATTTTTCACGCGGATGAACTCGCTAAAAAAGTAAGAAATACCGTTGGGAAACGGGTTTTTTGACAAATGGCGTTACATTTTAGGAGTATGGACGACAGACTGTCGAATGTTCTTCTAAAACCGGACGAAAGTGCTTAAAAACTAAGAAAAAACAGGTTTTCTTCCGGGCAATAAAAAGCCCTGCGATAAGGCAGGGCTTTTTCAGTACGGCTGGTTATTAACCGTGCAGGGTTTCTGCGGCGTACAGGGTGTTTTCCAGCAGGCAGGCACGGGTCATCGGGCCAACGCCACCCGGCACCGGGGTGATCCAGCCGGCGCGGGGCAGGGCGGTTTCATACACCACGTCGCCGACCAGCTTGCCGTCTTCCTGGCGGTTGATGCCCACGTCGATGACGATGGCGCCTTCCTTGATCCATTCGCCCTTGACCAGGCCCGGCTTGCCGGCGGCCACGACGACCAGGTCGGCACGGCCAACGTGGCCGGCCAGATCCTTGGTGAAACGATGGGTCACGGTGACGGTGCAACCGGCCAGCAGCAACTCCATGGCCATGGGGCGGCCCACGATGTTGGACGCGCCGACGATGACGGCATCGAGGCCGTACAGGTCGACACCGGTGCTTTCCAGCAGGGTCATGATGCCTTTGGGCGTGCACGGGCGCAGCAGCGGGATA
>Ga0065696_1000115_pt1 | contig 10907 bp, 12 predicted proteins | sample SwiRhiMetagenome_FD_59085 | JGI IMG/M metagenome (GOLD analysis project Ga0065696, IMG submission 59085) | Bulk soil microbial communities from switchgrass field near East Lansing, Michigan, USA - East Lansing bulk soil v2 (version 2) | ecosystem: Environmental > Terrestrial > Soil >...
ATTTTTCCGCCTCGCGCACCGACCTAGCCACAAGGACTACCCATGAAACGCAAAGACAAATCGCCGTCTCCGTTATCGCCGTGTTGCCGTCGGCGTGCTGGTGTACCCTGGGTCGCGCCGGCTGTGGCAACAGCGCCAGGCGACCAACGACGCCTTCGTCGCCGCCGATTTCACCCTGGTGGCGCCACGTGTGGCGGGCTTTATCAAGGAAGTGCTGGTGGAAGACAACCAGCGCGTCAAGGCCGGGCAACTGCTGGCGCTGATCGATGACCGCGATTTTCGCGCCGCCGCCCAGGCTGCCGACGCCGACACCCTGGTCGCCCAGGCCCAGCTGAAAAACGCCACCGCGACCCTGGAGCGCCAAACCTCGGTGATCGCCCAGGCCCAGGCCACCGTGGCGGCAGACCGCGCCGAAGTGGCCTTCGCCGAACACGAGCTGAACCGCTACAACCACCTCGCCGGCGTGGGCGCGGGTACCGTGCAGAACGCCCAGCAAGCCAAGACCCGCATTGACCAGGCCACCGCGCGCCTGGCTAACGCCACGGCGGTGCTGGCGGCCGAGCGCAAGCAGGTGGAAATCCTCACTGCCCAGCGCGATGCGGCCGAAGGTGGACTCAAGCGTGCCCAGGCCGCGTTGGAAATGGCCAGCTATCAGCTGTCCTACACGCGCATCGTCGCGCCGGTGGATGGCATGGTTGGTGAGCGTGCGGTGCGGGTCGGTGCCTATGTGACCCCGGGCAGCAAGATCCTCGCGGTGGTGCCGTTGGCCGAGGCCTACGTGGTCGCCAACTTCCAGGAAACCCAGCTTTCCCATATGCACGCCGGCCAGGCCGTGCAGGTGCGGGTCGACAGCCTCGACGGGGAGTTGCTCAACGGCCACCTGGAGAGCCTCGCGCCCGCCACGGGTGTGACCTTTGCATCGGTCAAACCGGATAACGCGACCGGCAACTTCACCAAGGTGGTGCAGCGTATCCCGGTGAAGATCGTCCTCGAACCCAACCAGCCGCTGACCGAGCGCCTGCGGGTCGGTATGTCGGTCGAGGCCAGCGTCGACACCCAGCCGGTCGCGCAGCAGCGTGAGGTGGCCCAGCAATGAAACACCTCGCCTGGCTCACCCTGAGCGTTATCAGCCTGAGTGCCTGCACTGTCGGTCCGGATTTTCAGCGCCCACACACCTCGCAAGCCACGCAATGGAGCGAACCTCAGGGCCGACAAGCCGCCAGCCGCGCGGTCAGCGAGCCGCTGCAAGAGCGCTGGTGGGACGTGTTCCACGACGAGCAACTGTCGGCCCTCACGCGCCGCGCGCTGACCGATAACCTTGACCTGAAACTGGCCAGCAGCCGTCTGCAACAAAGCCGTGCGGTGCGCCAGGTGACTACCGCCGAGCGTTATCCCACTGTCGACGCCACGGGTGCCTACCAGCGCAAACGCAACAGCGGCAAAGGCTTGAACGACCCCTCCGGTGAAAACGGCCGTTCCGCGTTCAACCAGTGGGACGCGGGCTTCTCGGCGTCCTGGGAGCTGGACTTCTGGGGGCGGGTCAAACGCGAAACCGAAGCCGCCGACGCCATCCTGCAAGTGGCGGAAAACGACCGCCGCGCCGTGCTGTTGTCGGTACTGGCCGAGACCGCCCAGGACTACATCCAACTGCGTGGCGTGCAAAATACCCGCGCGGTGACCGAGCAAAACCTCGACGTCGCCCGCCACAGCCTCAAGCTCTCGCAACTGCGCCTGGCCGACGGCGTGGCCACAGACCTGGACGTCGCCGAAGCCGCCGCCCAGGTCGCCGCCATCGAAGCGCGCCTGCCGGATCTGCAGCAACGCCAGGACCAGTTGAGTCAACGCCCTCAGCCTGTTGATGGGCGAGCCACCCCAGGCCCTGCACGCGCAATTGTCCAAGGACGCCGCCGTACCGCAGACCCAGCGCCAGGTCGCCATCGGCCTGCCGTCGGAACTCGCCGAACGCCGTCCGGATATCCGCCAGGCGGAAGCGCGCCTGCACGCCGCCACCGCCAGCATCGGCGTGGCCAAGGGCGATTTTTACCCGCGCATCACCTTGTCCGGCAACCTCGGCTCCCAGGCCATGCAACTGTCGGATTTCGGCTCCTGGGGCTCCCGCGCGTTTGCCTTCGGCCCGCAAGTGAGCCTGCCACTGTTCAACGGCGGCCGCCTGCAAGGCATGCTGGACCTGCGCGAAGCCCAGCAACAGGAAGCGGGCCCTGGCCTACCAGCAAACGGTGCTGCGTGCCTGGCATGAAATCGACGACCAACTGACCCGCTACAACGCCAGCCAACTGCGTCGCGACAGCCTCGCCGAAGCCGTGCGCCAGAACCAGATCGCCCTGACCACCGCGCAGCACCAGTACGTCGAAGGCGTGGTGGATTTCGTCAACGTGCTCACCGTGCAAAGTGCGCTGCTGGCCACGCAGGAGCAGTGGGTGGAGAGTTCTACCGGCGTGTCGTTGGCGATGGTGGGGCTGTACAAGGCGTTGGGGGGAGGGTGGGAGTCGGTGTATCCGTTGCAAACGCTTAGTGATTCCGCAAAAACACCACATACCCCCGAAACCACTCACTCCCCTGCAAGTACCCCGGCTCCTCCCACTCTCCACCCTGAATCAAACCGATCTTGAACGGCAGCCCCATCCGGTTCATCCGTGGCAAATACGCCGCGTAATCCGGAATGCTCTGGCGCCCTTGATAGGTCTGCACCACCACCTCATCCACCACGCCCTTGAGCTGGGCGATGGCGGTGGGGTCGGCGTTGCTGCTCCAGTCCATCAGGCCGGTGATGCTCAGTTTCAGATCGGCCGGCAGGCGCTGGCGCAGGTCGCGCAGGAAGTCGGCGTATTCGTGCAAGTATTGGGTGCGGGCGTCGAAGTCGATCTGGATGCCGACCACCGGGTTGCCTGCGTCGCGCCAGCGTTGTACCTGGCCGAGCAATTGGGTGTAGACCTGTTCGGGCCAGTGCAGGGTGTGGGCGCGGTAGACCACCCAGACGTCGCCTCGGGTGAGGCGCGGCACGCTGATGCCTTGGGCGATCAGCTGCACACCGCGCTGGGGCGCGCGGCGGGTGGCGTTGATCTGGCCCTGGAGGATGTACAGGGTCTTGGCCTGCTTGAGTACCGGCTGAGGCGTGACGCCGCTCCACAGCCAGAAGGCGTCGTAGTCGCGGGCATCGACGGCACCGAATGCCGGGCTTGCCAGCAACAGCATGCCCAGCCACAGGTGCTTCACCAGTAGTACTGCAGCGATTTGCCCCACTGGGTGTCGGCGAAACCACTTTTCAGTTGGCGGAACCAGGCTTTGCGCACGCCAGGTTCGACGTCCTTGCCGCCGCAGCTGTTGTAGCCGGCCGGCGCGTAGCAGTTGATGGCGCGGAACAGGGCGTAGGCCTTGTCGTTTTTCGGCGCCTTGGCGTTGCCGATGACCTGCTGGTAACCGTCGAGCCGCGAGAAGGTTTCACCCTTGAAGTCCGAGGCGGTGCTGCCCAGGCTGCCGGCGGCGCGGGCCTGCTCCAGAGGCATGCCGTCCAGGCCGTTGCGCAGGATGAATTCGCCGAAGCAGTTCAGGGCCTGGGGGTTTTTCGCGTCGGTCTGCAAGGCCGCTGCGGTTTGCGCGATGCTCGGGCAGGCGTAGCCGGATTCGGCCTTGTCGCCGTTCCACTGGAACAGCTTAAGCGTCTGGCTGGCGCTGTAGACATAACCCAGGCTGGTGCCCAGCTTGTCCTCGGGGGCCTGGGCCGGCAGTTGCTTGAGGTCTTCGGCGAAGGTGGCGAACTGGCCGTGCAGCAGGTCTTTGTAGAGCAGCACGAATTGCGCGGTCTGGCGTTCCAGCGGATCGCTCGCCTGGGCGACCTGCTGGCGCAGCAGTTCAGGCCCGGCGATGTTGCGCAGCAGGATATAGCGCACTTGTTTGGCGCTGATCGGCGAATCGCTGGCGAACACCTTGGCCAACTGGCCGCTACGCTCGTAGTTCATGGCCAGTGCCAGCTCCAGCTGGTCGCGTTGCAGCGGCAGTTTTGCCAGCGGCAACAGTTGCAGCCACAGCGCTTCGGCGCCTTTCCAGTCCTGCTTGGCTTCCAGGGCCAGGGCGCGCAGGGTCTGTTGGCTGAAGGCGAAGTAGTTGAGGCTTGCCGGCACGCTCTGCGGCAACTGCTTCAAGGCGGCGTCCGGTTGATGCTCGATGTACAGCGCACACACGGCCAGCAAGTACTCATAGAGCTCCGGCTCGCTGGCGAACGCGGCTTTTTGCTTCTCGAGGTCTGCGCGGCTGAGGGCCGGCTGGTTGCCGCCGCGCATCACCATCAGGTCGCTGACGAGCTGAATCATCGGGGTCTTGACGGTATCGCTGTTGACCATCAACAGCTTGAGGTCAACTTCTTCTACCAGCTCATCCTCAGACACATTGCGCTGCTCGTCGGTGGTCGTCAGTGCCCAGGCGAACGCGTCGGCGAGCTGGGTGTTGTCGTCGGCCAGCCAGTACACCCGGCGCAGCAGGCCGTGGGCCGAGGCCGCGTATTCGCCCTGTGGATAAGTCTTCAGGTAGGCCTTGAAGCCCTGCTCGGCCGTGGCCAATGCGGGTTTATCCACACGGTCCAGGTGCGGTACGCCGTCTTCGTCATAGGTGTCGGCCTGGGCCTGGTTGAGCGCTGTGCGGGCGGTCATGTACAGCGCGGTTTCCTTCAGCCACGGCGACTGGGCACTGCCGGCGCCAGCAAAGCCTTGCGCGGCCTCGGCGAAGCGGCCGCTGTAGAAATCGGCGGCGGCTTGCAGGTAGGTGCGAAACAGTTGGCCGTCAGCTGACTGGATCTGCTGCGCCTCGGCGATCACCGGGCCATCCCAGGTGCAGGTGGTGAGCAGTTGCAGCCGCGCCTTCGCCAGCAGCGTGCGCTCGGCCGCCGGCATGTCGGCCTTGACCACCTGGCGGATAAACGCCGTGGCGCTGTCATCGTCGTTGCTGCGGCAGCGGCTGCCTTCGCCATTGAGGAAGGCTTCGCCAGCGGTTTTGTACGCCTCGCGCTTGATGCCCAGAGGCGTCAGCAGGGTGTCCAGCTCAGCGGTAGGCGAATCGTCCGAGTCGGGCTCGGTCTCTGCACTGGAGGCAGCGGCCAGGCGATACACCGGGAACGGCACCGGGCCGAATCCCTGGGCCAGGTCATCTTCGCTCAACGCCCTGGGCGCCAACGGCGCGGCTTTTTTGTCCGCCAGCAACAAGCGCAGGTTGGCCCGGCTGTCATTGCCCGGGCTCAGGAACGGCACGTTGTTGCAAGGGTCGAGGCTGTCACGCGAGACACGCCAATCGGGGTAGCACGAATCGTCGGAACTGGCCTGGGCCTGCTGGGAAATACCGGCCAGCAGGGCCAGTGCCACGGGAGAGAGAAAACCGATGCGCATGACGTGTCCTTGATCCTGGGTCCTTGGAGGGCGGCAATCATAGCTTGTTCGTACCAGCGCTTTGGTGAAGCCCTACACAAATTGCCGATTTGTCCGATTCCAGCAGCGATTCTTGGGCTTTTGTCCTAGAGTGGCGGTGTTTGCACGTGGGCAATCAAAGCAGTTGTAGAGGAATCGAGGTGCGTCGGTCTGTGGTAGAGCAAAACGAAAAGGTCGGGGCGTTGCCGGCATTCAATCGCCTTACCTGGGAGGGCGCCGGCTGGCTCAGCCGCTTGTGGTGGGTGCCGATCCTGGCACTCGCCATGGCGCTGCGGTTTTTACCATCTCACCTCGGCGGCGATCTGGGGCGACGAAGGCTCAAGCTTGCTGCTCAGCGAATACGCTGCGACCGACCTGTGGTTTCACGCGGCCCACGATGTGCACCCGCCGTTGTACTTCTTCATGCTGCGCGGCTGGATCGAGCTGTTCGGCGACAGTATCTGGTCGATTCGTGGCATGAGTGCCATCCCCGGCGTGGTTGCGGTGGGCCTGGGTGTCTGGCTGACACGGCAACTGTCGACCCGGCGTGCTGCCGTGCTGGCGGGGATCCTGTTGGCGCTGCTGCCCACGGCGGTGCGCTACAGCCAGGAAGTGCGCATGTATTCGCTGCTGGGCGTGTGGCTGCTGGGGGCCACGCTGGCGCTGGTGTACTGGCTGCGCCAGCCCGAGCGCCTGCGCTACCTGGCCGTGTATGTGGTGTTGATGAGCGCCGGGTTCTACACCCATTACTTCACCGCCCTGTGCGTGCTGGTGCATTGGGCTTACCTGGGGGTGCTGTGGCAGGCGCAGCCGCGAGGCCGACGGCTGATCGCACGCCCGGCCTGGTGGGTAGCCAATGCCGCGATTGTGCTGTTGTACGTACCGTGGCTGCCGAACCTGCTGGACCTGGTGCAGCACGTCGAACAACTCAAGGTAGGCGGGGACATAGGCTGGGAAGAACCGGTCAGCCTGTTTTCCCTGCCTTCGATGGTCTGGCAGTTCGTGTTACAGGATGAAGGTATCGGCTTCTGGCCACCGCTGTTCTGGTTTGTCCCGCTGTTACTGATGGCCGTGGTCGTGATGACTGCCGCGCGAGACCGCGAACGCCATCGGCCCGCTTGCCTGCTGGCGCTGTTTTTCCTGCTGCCGCTGTTGCTGGTCTACGGGGTGTCGTTTATCTCCCCGGTGTTCATCGAGCGCTACCTTACGGTGTACGCCTTGGGTTTGCCGATCCTTGTCGCCATGGCTATCGACCGCCTGCCTGCGCGCTGGTCGCTGCTGGGGGCGGCGCTGTTCGTGCTGTTTGTCGGCGTGGAGCTGGTGGGCCTCAAAAACAACTTCACGGTGGATGAGCACGACCAATTCAACGTGCCGGTGGAGTTCGTCAATCGCAATTACCAGGAAGACGATCGCATCGTCCTCAGCGACATGATGTGGTACCTCAGCTATGTGTATTACGACCAGACCGACGCCCAACTGCAGCTCTACACCCCGCCCAAGCCCGATGGCACGCCGACCCGGCCCAACGCCTACGGCTTCGGCACCCTGGTGGACCAGGACGGCGGGCGCATTTACCTTGACCGTCTGTCGGCACTGCCCGCCGACACCCGCCGCGTATGGCTGATCAGCAGCAACGAAGTGCCGGACGATTTCGCGCCACTGCCCCAGGGCTGGCGCGAACTCAGTCGCCAGGACGGTGGTGGTGCCAGGGCGCGTTTTGTTCGTGTTGTGCAACGTGCCGCCACCACAACCCGAGGGCTGCCGCTAGACTCGGTTAAATACCTTTTTTTCAGGAGCCCGTCATGGAATCGCCCGTGCACAGTTTGCCGTCTTTGTTCAAACAGCTTGGCCTGGAGCATGACCCGGTCAGCATTGATCAGTTTGTGACCGCCCATTCGCCACTCAAGCCGGATCTTAAATTGGCAGATGCGTTTTTCTGGACAGCCAGCCAGAAAGCATTTTTGCGTGAGGAAATCTTGGACGATGCGGATTGGGCGGAGGTGGTGGATGAGTTGAATCTGATGTTGCGGGGTGGCGAGGGGTGTAAAAAAATCTTTTGAAAATTGTGTTTTTGTAAAAAAAAAGGTGAGCAGTAAAAAAACTGGGCTCTAATCGCCTGAGTTATTTTTTCTTGGGGGATTCACCTTGGCAACAGTCGGATATGCCCATCTATGTGAAGTACTGGACCTGAAGATTATTGCGCCCTCCCGTGTTGCGATGATTAAACCCGTGACCAGAATCACTCTAATCGGCACTTGTCTGGCTGTGCCGGCCGCTGTGGCGCCTGCGCATGCTGCGTTATTTGAGCATGTGCTATTTGCTCTCAAGCATGAAGGCGTGAACCTGGCCGTGCTCGCCCAGGTTTTTGAACGGCTTGGTCCTGAGCCCTTTTTGGTTGCCTTGGCGGATTCGCCCAATGGTGCGTTCATTCGCAAAGCTTGTTTTCTCTGGGAGGGATTTACTGGGCAGGCCCTGGATTATTCAAAGCCCGTTCGAGGCCGCGTCGTTGCCTTATTCGATCCCGAGCGCTACGTAACCGGACCCAGCATCCGCAACAGCCGCTGGCGCGTGGATTTCAACGGCTTGGGGTCTCTGCATTACTGCGCCACCGTGGAGCGAACGCCTGAGCTGGACGCGTTGTTGGCGCTCAATGTGCTGGGCCGCGCCAAATCCTTCATGGCCACCCTCTCACCCGAAATGATGGACCGTGCCATCCAGTGGGCCTACCTCCACGAAACCCGTGATTCGTTTGCCATCGAAAAAAGAACAACCCAGCGAAGAAAAATCCCGCCGCTTCGTTCAACTGTTACGCCAGGCTCACGAAGGCCGCTTGCTGACCGAGGACTACCTGGTAGACCTGCAGAACAGCACCGTCTCCAACCCCTTCGACAAAGCTGTCGCGTTTCGCCATGAGCAGAATCATCTGCACAACGGCCTGCGCGGCGCGGCGGCGTCAGCTATGTTCCTCCAGCCCCTGAACTTTGCCAGGAACTGATGGAAGAGCTGATGGCCTTCGCCAATCAGCCAGTACGTGAAGTCGACCCCCTGGTAGTAGCGGCAGTCACTGCCTTCGGCTTCGTATTTCTGCACCCGTTTATGGACGGCAACGGGCGATTGTCGCGCTTCCTGATCCATCAGACGCTCTGCCATTACGGTGCACTGGAAAACGGCCTGCTGCTACCGGTGTCCGTCGCGATGAAGCACCAAGAGCAAGCCTATCTGGCGGCACTCAAAGCCTTTTCCCAACCGACGCAAGCAGTTTCAGTACAGCGTGTCGGAGGAGGTGTTTGAGTTTATTGAAGAGGAGGTGGGGCATGCTCTGCGCGACATTGGGAAATTTCCTATCGACTAAACGGAAGTAGACGATAGTGGCCGGTGGGAGGAGCTCGTTATTAACAGGCGCTAGCTCCCTGCTCTGGACACAACATGAAACGCTTGATCCCACGCAACGAAATTGAAAGCTATGAACTCACAAAGATCGAGAGTCCTTATTTTGCAGGACTAAAAGTCCGAGAGTTTTTTCGTGCCCCATATGCGCTGCCCGGGTTGAGTGAACTGCTCAGTGAGTGCGGTCTTTCTCCCGTTCGCTGCTCCGCTGAAAAAGACCAACGGCGGGTTTTGGATAAACTGGCAGCCGGTGAGTGGTTGTTTGTGATGGACTATCCCTTTCTCCCTTTAAGTCGCGAATGTCGCGTCAAATATGAATATCTAATGGGACGCCGACTGTATGTTGGGCCTGGCAAATGGGAGAAGGTAAGCATTGATTACGATGGAGTTAAAAATACCGCGATACTCGCTGCTAATCGGTTAGTTTCAGCAGCTGATGAGGGAAGGGTATTTCTCTCGGATGGGAAAGATCTCGCGAACACCACTAGAGTTATGACTCAACGGTGGGTAAGGCTTGATAGTCGAGATGATCAACTTGCCCACCGATCAGTTGAGCGTCGGTATGGAGAGCTGCGGCATATAAAACAACGTTATCTGGAGGGCGATGACAACTGGCAGGTGGGTGGTAAGTCATGGCATTGGCAGCCTGTAACACCGGATGTGGCCTATGAGTACAAGGAAGCAGGAAAATGACGCGCAAGCATGTTTTTTGGTTTTGGGGAGTCATGGATGCTCTTTTTCTGATTCGGTATACAGTGGCCAGCGCAATAGAGGGAAGGATTCCTTATTTAAGCGATTTTGAAAGTGCCTTATGGGTGCTGCGTGATCATAGTGTTGTGCAGTTATACATGTTCGGCTTTGCCATGCTGCTGCAAGTTTCCATCGTGATCTCGTGCCTACTGTTCTTTCTTGGACGTGAACAGGTGAGGTGGGTTACATACCTTCAAACACCCTTGCGATTGGCTTTTATTGTGCCCTCTGTTTCGCTGTTGCTGGTTGGTGCTCAGTTTTTTCCTAACTACAACTTGGTGTTAATGGCTGCGTTAGTCGTTGCGTCCGAGGCAGTGAAAATCTGGAGCGTCTGGCGGTGGAGCAAAAGGTGCTGACGTTTTCCAGCAGGGCCGCTTAGGAGACTGAGCGGTCAATAAGCCGGTTGCACAGACCCAACCATCCACTTGGTCACGGCCACACGGATCCCCCTGCGCGATGTGATGGGCCAAAACAAGCGCCGCCTGGATGGCCAGGCCGCACAGCAACCCTGAAGCCGACACCGACCCAAATGTGGGAGGGGGCTTGCCCCCGATGGCGGTGGATCAGCTAATGAATCGGTTTATTGACACTCCGCTATCGGGAACAAGCCCCCTCCCACATTCGTCCTGCGGTGTCGCCACTGATATCGCTCCACCCATCCGCTAAATTGTTTCAAAACTTGACGCAATTCGATCCCTCGGCCATATTGATAGTTAGCAAACTAACTGTATGCGAACTATCCAGTGCCTCAATCCCTCGAACAACTCCAGATGAACCTCAGCAGCAGCATGGTGGTGGGCGCCCGTAACTGGCGCAAAATCTGCCAGAGCACGCTGGTCAGCTATGGCATCTCCGAAGCCTGCGCCGTGCCGCTGTTGATGATCGGCCGCTTGGGCGACGGGGTGCACCAGGTCAAAGTGGCCCAGGCCTCCGGGATGGAAAGCCCGTCCCTGGTGCGCCTGCTCGACCGGCTGTGCCATGACGGCTATGTGTGCCGTACCGAAGACATCCACGACCGCCGCGCCAAGGCCCTGAGCCTCACCGAGCGTGGTCGCGAGTTGGTGCAGGCGGTGGAGGTGCAATTGGTGCGCCTTCGCCGCGAAGTGCTGGCGGACCTTCCAACCGCCGACATGGAAGCCGCGCTGCGCGTACTGCGGGCCTTTGAGGCGGCGACGCTTTGAACGGATTTTTTACCGGCTTTCCGCCCGCCCGTGACTGGTTCTATGGGGTTCGTACCTTCGCCGCGTCGATGATCGCGTTGTATATCGCCATGCTGATGCAAATGCCGCGTCCGTACTGGGCGATGGCCACGGTGTATATCGTCTCCAGCCCGTTTGTCGGCCCTACCAGTTCCAACGG
>Ga0065696_1000202_pt1 | contig 10812 bp, 12 predicted proteins | sample SwiRhiMetagenome_FD_59085 | JGI IMG/M metagenome (GOLD analysis project Ga0065696, IMG submission 59085) | Bulk soil microbial communities from switchgrass field near East Lansing, Michigan, USA - East Lansing bulk soil v2 (version 2) | ecosystem: Environmental > Terrestrial > Soil >...
CGTGGTGGCGATCCTGCTGATTTTCTCGTTCAAGACCAGCTACCAGTTCTTCACCACCTTCGATGGCAGCTACCTGCTGGTGTGGTCGATGTTCATCGGCCTGCTCAACAAGGCTGCGCCTGCACGCCAGGCGGTTTACCCCAATTACTTACTGAAACAGGCTGGATCATGAACGCACCTGCTAGCCCCATCAGGGCCGGGATACTGACGTACCACTTCAGCGAAAACTTCGGCGCGGTGCTGCAAGCCTATGCCCTGCAGCGCTGGTTGCAGCAACAGGGCTTGCAGGTAAGCCTGATCAACTACCACCCGGCCTACGTGGAGGATGGTAGCGAGATTCGCCAGTTGTTCAACCCGCGCCAGCTCAAGGCCAACCTCAAGGCCCTGTACCTCAAGGCCCTGGCGTTGAAAACCCGGTGCTGGGCCGAATGCCCAGTCGCGCCAGTTCCAGGCGTTCAAGACGCGCTTCCTGAATATCCAGGCGCCGCGCTACGCCCACGCCCACCAGCTCAACCAGGCGGTGGCCGGCCAGCAGTTGCTGGTGGCCGGCAGTGACCAGATCTGGAACCCCTCGGGCCAGACCGGCCTCGACCCGGCGTACTTCCTCGCCTTCGATTGCGACAAGGCGATCCGGCGCATCTCCTACGCCGCGAGTTTCGGTAAGGAATACCTGGAGCCGCAGTACCACGCCGAAGCCGAGGGCCTGCTCAAGCAACTGTCGGCGATCAGTGTGCGCGAGGAGAGCGGAGTGAGCATCGTGCACCAGGTCTCGGGGCTGGCTGCCCAGTGCGTGCCGGACCCGACGCTGCTGCACCGCGACTATTCGGCGCTGCTCGCCACGTCCACCCAGACCCGCACCGGCCACGTGTTCTGCTATGCGCTGCGCACCGGCGTGGGCGTGCGCGAAGTGGCCCAGGCGTTGTCACGGCAGGTGGCCGGGCCGATTGTCTCGCCGTACAACGCGCACCGGCGCTGGCGGCAGATCGGCGAGACCGTGCAGGTGGGCCCGCAGGATTGGCTCAAGTTGCTCAAGGAGAGCGCCTACGTGGTGACCAACTCCTTCCACGCCACGGTGTTCGCGATCATTTTCGAGAAGCCGTTTATCGCCGTGGGGTTGCCGGGCAACAAGGCCTCGCTGAACGCCCGTGTGCGCAACCTGCTGGAGAAGCTGGAGCTGTCGCAACGCTTCCTGCCGGCAGACGATGCCGACCAGGTGCACGCCTTGATCGCGGCGCCCATCGACTGGGTGGCGGTGCGGGCCCGGCGCCAGGCCCTGCAACAGGTGGGCGAGCGCTACCTGCTGGAACAACTGGCGGCGCTGCGGCCATGAGCGACTTCGCGCAACTCAAGTACGTCGACACCCTGCCGCGCAGCAACAAGGCACGCCGGCTGTTGTGGGGCATCGTCTACCAGCTGCTGTTTCGTCCCACGCCGCGCTGGATGCTGCACAACTGGCGGCGTTGGTTGCTGCGCTGCTTTGGCGCCAAGGTCGGCGTGGGCTGCCGCATCGCGCCCACGTGCAGCATCTGGGCGCCGTGGAACCTGGAGATCGGCGACTACACCGCCATCGGCGATGGGGTCGATGTGTACGCCATGGCCAAAATCACCCTGGGCTCCAAAGTCACCATCAGCCAACGCAGCTTCCTGTGCACCGGCAGCCACGACACCCGCAGCCTGCTGCGGCCCCTGGTGACTCGCGAGATTGTGATCAAGGACCACGTGTGGGTCGCCGCCGAGGCCTTTATCCACCCCGGTTGCGTGTTGGAGGAGGGCTGCGTGGTCGGCGCGCGCTCGGTGGTCACGGCCAGCCAGCCGGCCTGGATGATTTGCGTCGGTGCGCCGTGCCGCCCCCTCAAAACGAGAGACATCGCACTATGAAACAGGTGAAACCCATGATGGATAAGGCATGGAAGTTGATGTATTTCGTCAGCGAGTTTTTTCGCGACATGCTCACGTTTATTCGCCACAACGGTTATTCGCCGTTGGAAAGCCGCAACAAGAAGCTGTTCTACAAAATCCTCATCGAAACCCACACCGTGGAAAAGGGCCTGTCCCTCAAGGAACCCAAGCCGCTGTTCGGCAAGGACAAGATCAACGGCATCATCCATATGCTCAACGAATACGACCGCTCGTATTCGGCGCTGCCGGTAGAGATGGCCCTCGGCGCGTTCCAGGGTTACCTCGAGCTGCACCGCACCCTCGGCATCAGCGACGACTTCGTGTTTTACCTGGATGCCTATGTGGAGCACCTCAAGCGCGACGGCACCGCCGGCAGCGGTGGTATCAAGCGTGCGGCGCCGTGGCTGGGCAACGGCGGGCTGGATGCCAAGGCGTTCCTGCAATCGCGCTCCAGTTGCCGCATGTTCCAGGCCGGCAAGATCGACAGTGGCCTGCTGACGTCCCTGGTGGAGTTGGCGCAGTCGTCACCCTCCCAATGCAACCGCCAGTCGTCGCGGGTGCATGTGTATCAGGACCGCGCGGTGATCGCGCAGCTGCTGGAGCTGCAAGGCGGCTCGCGCGGGTTTGCGCAGTCGGTGGACAACCTGTTTGTGGTCACGTCCGAAGTCACCGCCTGGGGCGGCGCCGGGCAGCGCAACCAGCTTTACGTCGACGGTGCGTTGTTTCCATGGGCCTGCTGCTGGCCTGCCACGCCAATGGCCTGGGCGCGTGCCCGCTGAACCTGGCGATCCTCAATTCGGTGGAAAAGAAGATCCGTGGCATCGGCGCCATCCCGGCCAGCGAGCGGTTAATCATGATGATCGCCGTGGGGCTGCCCCTGGAAAGCCACTTCCGGGCCGCGCGTTCACCGCGCCGGCTCACCACCGAAGTCCTGCAGATGCACGGTGGCTGATATGAAGCGCGAAACCGTCAGTGTGATCATCCTTACCTACAACGAAAGCCTGCATATCGCCCGCGCCATCGAGTCGGTACGGGCCTTCAGCGACGAAGTGCTGGTGGTCGATTCGTTTTCCACCGACGACACCTGCGACATCGCCCGGCGCCATGGCGCGCTGGTGGTGCAGCATGCCTTCGTCAACCAGGCCAAGCAGTTCCAGTGGGCGCTGGATCACCTGCCGATTACCGGCAACTGGACGATGCGCCTGGACGCCGACGAAATCATCGAGGCCGACCTTGCCGCCGCGATCAATACCCGGCTGCCGACCCTGGCCCGCGACATCACCGGCATCAACTTCAAGCGCAAGCATATCTTCATGGGGCGCTGGGTGCGCCATGGCGGTCGCTACCCGTTGAAGATGCTGCGGCTGTGGCGCACCGGCCAGGGGGCGCATGGAGGACCGTTGGATGGACGAGCACATCTCGGTCGCCGAGGGCCGCACCATCACCCTCGATGGCGGGTTTGCCGACCATAACCTGCATGACTTGACCTTCTTCACCCACAAGCACAACCAGTACGCCACCCGCGAAGCGATTGAAGTGCTTAACGCGCGGCTGGGGCTGTTTGCGATACGCGATGAACTGCATGCCGGGCAGAGTTCGTTCCAGGCCAAGGCCAAGCGCCTGGTCAAGAACCGCGTGTACAACCGCGTACCGTTCACCCTCAGTTCCACCGCGTATTTCCTAGTGGCGCTACATCATCCAGCTGGGGTTTCTCGATGGCCGCAGCGGCCTGGTCTATCACCTGCTCCAGGGCTATTGGTACCGCTTTCTGGTGGGCGCCAAAGTGCTCGAACTGGAAACCGCGATTGCGCACTTAAACGATAAGGAAGCCATTGTCCGGGAACTCTCAAAGTTGACCGGACATAACTTGAACCTGCCCACACCGAAGTAACTGAGCGTTTTTAACAAACACCCAAGTTTGGGTGTCGGCCTTCGCTCGCCTATCAATTGGGAGACAGACATGAATAAAGTCGCGCTTATTACCGGGATCACCGGTCAGGATGGCTCGTACCTGGCCGAGCTGCTGCTGGAAAAAGGCTATACCGTGCACGGCCTCAAGCGCCGTTCTTCGTCGTTCAATACCCAGCGCATCGATCATATTTACCAGGACCCCCAGGCCCTGCGTAAAAACCTGATCCTGCACTATGGCGACCTGGCGGATTCGTCGAACCTGACGCGTATCATCCAGCAGATCCAGCCCGACGAAATCTACAACCTCGGCGCCCAATCCCACGTGGCGGTGAGCTTCGATTCGCCGGAATACACCGCCGATGTGGATGCCCTCGGCACCTTGCGCATCCTTGAAGCGATCCGCCTGCTGGGCCTGGAAAAGAAGACCCGCTTCTACCAGGCCTCGACCTCCGAGCTGTACGGGCTGGTGCAGGAAACCCCGCAGAAGGAAACCACGCCGTTCTACCCGCGTTCGCCCTATGCGGTGGCCAAGCTGTACGCCTACTGGATCACCGTGAACTTCCGCGAAGCCTATGGGCTGTATGCGTGCAACGGCATCCTGTTCAACCACGAGTCACCGCGTCGCGGTGAAACCTTCGTGACCCGCAAGATCACCCGCGCCCTGAGCAATATCGCCCTGGGCCTGGAACAGTGCCTGTACATGGGCAACATGGATGCACTGCGCGACTGGGGCCACGCCAAGGACTACGTGCGCATGCAGTGGATGATGCTGCAACAGGAACACCCCGAGGACTTTGTCATCGCCACTGGTGTGCAGTATTCGGTGCGCGACTTTATTCGCTGGTCGGCGGCGGAACTGGGGCTGCATCTGCGCTTTGTCGGCGAGGGCGTGGAAGAGGTGGCGGTGGTCGAGCGGATCGACGGCGACCTGGCGCCGGGCATCCTGGTGGGCGATGTGATTGTGCGCGTCGACCCGCGTTACTTCCGCCCGGCGGAAGTCGAGACGCTGTTGGGCGACCCGTCCAAGGCCAAGCGCCTGCTCGGCTGGGTGCCGGAAATCAGCGCCCAGGAAATGTGCGCGGAGATGGTCCGCGAAGACCTCAAGGTCGCCCGGCGCCACGCCTTGTTGCGCCTGCACGGGCATGACGCACCGATTGCCGTGGAGAACTGAGCATGGCACGTGACTTTGATGCGCGGATCTTCGTGGCCGGCCATCGCGGCATGGTCGGCTCGGCCATCGTGCGGCGCCTGTGGGCCTTGGGCTACACACAGTTGCTCACGGCCGGTCGTGACGAGCTGGACCTGCTCGACCCGGCCGCGGTGCAGGCGTACTTCGCCCGGCACCGTGTGGACCAGGTGTACCTGGCGGCCGCCAAGGTCGGCGGGATTCACGCCAACGCGACGTACCCGGCCGATTTCATCTACCAGAACCTGATGATCCAGGCCAACGTGATCCACGCCGCCCACAGCCATGGCGTGGAGAAACTGTTGTTCCTGGGCTCGTCATGCATCTACCCGGTGCATGCCCCGCAACCGATGATCGAAGCGGTGTTGCTCGACGGCGCGCTGGAACCCACCAACGAACCCTACGCGGTGGCCAAGATCGCCGGGATCAAGCTGTGCGAAAGCTACAACCGCCAGCATGGCCGCGATTACCGCAGCGTGATGCCCACCAACCTGTACGGGCCGGGCGACAACTACCACCCGCAGAACAGCCATGTGATCGCCGCCTTGCTGCGGCGCTTCCATGAGGCGACGCAGCGCGGCGATGAGGAAGTGGTGATCTGGGGCAGTGGCAAGCCACGGCGCGAGTTCCTGCATGTGGATGACATGGCGGCGGCCAGCGTGCATGTGATGGAGCTCAGCCAGGAACGCTACCGCGAGCAGACCCAGCCGATGCGTTCGCATTTGAACGTCGGCACCGGGGTGGATTGCACCATCGCCGAACTGGCCCAGGCGCTGGTGCGGGTCACCGGCTTCAAGGGGCAGTTGCGCTTCGACGCCAGCAAGCCCGACGGCGCACCGCGCAAGCTGCTGGATGTGAGCCGGATCAACGCCCTCGGCTGGGAAGCCTATGTGCCGCTGGAAGAGGGCCTGCGCGACGCCTACAACGCCTACCTCGCGGCCCTCGAACAGCCTCGGGGCCACTGATGAAGATCCTCCTGTACGGCATCAACTACAGCCCGGAGCTCACCGGCATCGGCAAGTACAGCGGTGAACAGGCGCGCTGGCTGGCGGGCCAGGGCCATGAGGTGCGAGTGGTGACGGCGCCGCCGTATTACCCGCAGTGGCAGGTGGGCGAGGGCTATTCGCCGTGGCGCTTTCGCACCGAGCAGGACGACGGCGTGACGGTGATTCGCTGCCCGCTGTATGTGCCACGCCAGCCCACGGCGTTGACGCGCCTGCTGCACCTGATGAGCTTTTCCGCCAGTTCGTTTTTGGCGGTCATGGGGCAGTGGCGCTGGAAACCGGACCTGGTGATCCTGGTGGTGCCCACGCTGTTTTGTGCGCCCCAGGCACTGTTGTTGGCCAAGCTCAGTGGCGCCCGCTCGGTGCTGCATATCCAGGATTACGAAGTGGACGCGATGTTCGGCCTCGGCATCGGCGGCGGCTCCCTTGTGCGGCGCCTGGCGTTTGGGCTTGAACGCTGGCTGTTGCGGCGTTTTGACCGGGTCTCGACGATTTCCAGCGGCATGCTCGACAAGGCCCGGGGCAAAGGCGTGAACAGCAAGCGCCTGCTGTTCTTTCCCAATTGGTCGGAAACCGCCCGCTTTCGCCAGGTGCCCCGCAGCCACGGGCTGCTGCAGCGCCTGGGTGTGGCGCCAGGCCAAAGGGTGTTGTGTACGCCGGCAATATCGGCGAGAAGCAGGGCCTGGAACTGATCCTCGACGCCGCCCAGGCCTATGCCGATCGCCCGGAGCTGGTGTTCCTGATCGTCGGCCAGGGCACCGGCAAGGCCCGCTTGCTCGAGCGTGTGCAGCGCGATGGCCTGCGCAACGTGCTGTTTGCGCCGTTGCAGCCCTACGAGGATCTGCCGGTGCTGCTGGCCTCGGCCGACGTGCACCTGGTGATCCAGAAGCGCGGGGTGGCGGACGCGGTGCTGCCTTCCAAGTTGACCAATATCCTCGCGGTGGGCGGCCACGCCATCATCACCGCCGACCCCGGCACCACCCTCGGCCGCCTGTGCGAGGAACACCCGGGCATTGCGGTGCTGGCTGAACCGGAGTCCGTCGCGGCGCTGAACATCGGGATCGAGCGGGCACTGGCATTGCCCGCGCGCAATGAGGTGGCGCTGGACTACGCCAAGGAGTTCCTCGACAAGGAACGTATTCTGCAACGCTTTATGGCACAGGTCTGATGGGGATGTGGCTTGATTTACCGACCTTCAATACGGTCGTGGCATCGACGCCGCTGGTGGCGATCGACCTGGTGGTGAGAAACGCCCGTGGCGAGGTCCTGTTGGGCCTGCGCGTCAATCGGCCGGCCTATGGTTTCTGGTTCGTGCCCGGCGGGCGTATCCAGAAAAACGAACACCTCGACAACGCCTTCCGGCGCATCACCCGCGACGAACTGGGACAGCCGTTCGAGCGCGCCGAGGCGCGGCTGCTGGGAGTGTACGAGCACTTCTACGACGACAGCGTGTTCGCCAACGCCGGGGCCGGGCCGAACACCCATTACGTGGTGCTCGGCTATTGCCTGGACCTGGCGGAAGGCCAGACCCTGCAGCCGCCCACGGAGCAACACCAGCATTACCGCTGGTGGTCCGAGGACGAACTGCGCATCAGCCCGCGGGTGCATGAACACACGCGGGCCTATTTCTGACTCTCTCTCCCGAGGACGCTCTCATGTTGTTACCGGTGATCATGGCAGGCGGTTCGGGGTCGCGCCTGTGGCCGCTTTCGCGGCAGCTGAACCCCAAGCAGTTCCTGCGCCTGACCGACGCGCACCTGTCGATGCTGCAGCAGACCATCACGCGACTGGAAGGCGCCAACGTCGCGCTGCCGCAGTTGATCTGCAATGAGCAGCATCGCTTCCTGGTGGCCGAGCAATTGCGCCAGTTGGGCATGGAACAGGCCAGCATCCTGTTGGAACCGGTGGGGCGCAACACGGCGCCGGCCATCGCGCTGGCGGCGTGCAAGGCGCTGGCCGAGCACCAGGACCCGATCCTGCTGGTGCTGGCGGCGGACCATTTGATCGAAGACATCCCGGCGTTTCATGCCAGCCTGGAGGTGGCGCTGCCGCTGGCCCGCGACGGCAAGCTGGTGACCTTCGGCATCACGCCCACTTGCGCCCATACCGGCTACGGCTATATCGAACAAGGCGCGGTGGCGGGCGAGGGCGGTTATCGGGTCAAGCGCTTTGTGGAAAAGCCGGACGCCGCCACCGCTGCGGCGTACCTGGCCAGCGGCGGGTATTACTGGAACAGCGGCATGTTCATGTTCCGCGCCAGCCGTTACCTGGAGGAGCTGGAACGCTTCCAGCCGGCCATCCTCGAGGCCTGTCGCGTGGCCCTGGAAGGGGGCAGCCAGGATCAACCCTTCACCCGCGTGCATGCCGCGACCTTTGCCGCTTGCCCGGACGATTCCATCGATTACGCGGTGATGGAAAACACTCATGACGCGGTGATGGTGCCGTTGCAGGCCGGCTGGAGTGATATCGGCTCGTGGTCGGCGTTGTGGGAGGCCAGCGAAAAAGATGCCAGCGGCAATGTGATACGCGGCGATGGGCTGAGCCTGGACACCCGTGACACCTACGTCCACGCCGACAGTCGGCTGGTGGCCACGGTTGGGGTGCAGGACCTGATCATTGTCGAGACCAAGGACGCGGTATTGGTGGCCCACAAGGACCAGGTGCAGCAGGTCAAGGCCATCGTCGACCTGCTCAAGCAGGCCGGGCGCCATGAGCATCTCAACCACCGCGAGGTGTATCGGCCATGGGGCATGTACGACTCGGTGGACAACGGCCAGCGCTATCAGGTCAAGCGCATCACGGTGAAGCCGGGGGCCAAGTTGTCGGTGCAGATGCACCACCATCGCGCCGAGCACTGGATCGTGGTCAGCGGTACGGCGCGGGTGACCAATGGCGAACAGACTTACCTGGTGTCGGAAAACCAGTCGACCTATATCCCCATCGGCCAGGTGCACGCCCTGGAAAACCCGGGGGTGATCCCGTTGGAGTTGATCGAAGTGCAGTCGGGCTCTTATCTGGGCGAGGACGATATTGTGCGCTTCGAAGACAAGTACGGCAGGGCCTGAGGTTTTCCGACAATTAATAACGTTTTTAATAACTTTACCGGGCGCAATGCATTGAAGGCCGGGGGCTTGCCGGGAAAACGTTATTTTCAACTAAGCCGGCTGAATATTATCTGTCTGGTGTGCTGTTTAGTTGAATGGCACTATCGGTTTGCCTGCTCACTGATGATAAGGAGTCTGAAATGAGAAAATCACTGGCTATTCTGGTACTCAGTGTCTTGAGTACTTCGGCGATGGCCGACGAGTTACCGTTGGGGCTTGATACCACAGTGGCCGGAACCGTTACGGTGGGGCAAACGTTGTTGGTCGGCACTGCCCCTGGGTTGCCCGGTGTTGCCGCTGTTTCAAACAGCGGCGGCAGCTCCAATGGCGGCACCACCACGGGTACTACCGGCACCACCGGCACTACGGGTACCAGCAACTAGTCGTACACCTTCCGCTTTTAAGACCGCTTGGAATCCCCGCCCAAGTGGTCTTTTTTCTTGTCGTCTATCGCGAGTGTCCTAGCACTATGATGCGTATTTTTTCTATTGCAGCCGTGGCCGCTGCATTATTGCAAGGCTGCATGTTTTCCCCGGGTCAATATATGGACACGGCCGCCCTGACCGAAGAGGGCGGGCCTGAAAACAGTCGCGTGGATTTAATTCCGATTACCCCAAAGTTATTGGCCATGGACGCGGCAAGTCATGTGCCTTATTCCATTCCTGCAGAACTCTTGAGTTATAAACCCGGGCCGTATTTGATCGGCGCCAATGACGCGCTGTATATCACGGTGTGGGATCACCCTGAACTCACCGCGCCGTCCGGCCCGCAGCAGCAGATCGATGCCAACGGTCGCTTGGTCAGCCCCGAGGGCAACCTGTTTTACCCCTACGTCGGCGAGGTGGTTGCCAAGGGTCGCAGCATTGAAGCGCTGCGCAGCGAGATCACCGACAAGCTGCGCCAGTACATCGACAGCCCCCACGGTGGATGTCAGCGTGTTGCGTTTTGCCAGCCAGAAAGTGGTGATCAGCGGCGCGGTGATCAAGGCCGGGCCGGTGCCCCTGACCACCATTGCGATGAACGTCAGCGAGGCCCTTGGCGCCGCCGGGATCGACCCGATCAACGCCGACCTGTCGAACCTCACCCTCACCCGTGGCGGCAAGCGCTACACCCTGGACCTCGACACGCTCAACCTTGAGCAGTCGCGCCTGAATGACATCTACCTCAAGGACGGCGACCAGCTGTACCTGGCCTACAACGACCGCAAGCGCATCTACGTGATGGGCGAGGTGATGCAACCCCGCGCGCTGAGTTTCAAGACCCGCAGCATGAACCTCTCCGACGTGCTGGGTTCAGTGGGCGGGGTCAACCAGAACACCTCCAACGCCGATGCCATCTACGTGATTCGCGGCGCGCAGAACATCGATGTGGAACCGGCCAAGGTGTTCCAGCTGGAAGCCGGCTCCCCGTCGGCCATGGCCCTGGCCACCCGTTTTGATGTGCAGCCCCAGGACGTGGTGTTTGTCGGCCCGGCGAATATCACGCGCTGGAACCGCTTTATCAGCCAACTGGTACCGTCCGCGTCGATCATCGGCATTGGTGCATCCACCCAGAACAACCTGAGCGAAGCCAGCAGCCGATAGGGTGGTACCTGCGTGAACAATCTGAAAATCGGTACGTACGCGGGGTTTGCGTGGCTGTTGGCTGGCTGCAATCCGCTGATGCAGGCCTCGCTGGATACCTTCAAGGCTGCCGTCGGCGGCGCGCG
>Ga0065696_1002013_pt1 | contig 10794 bp, 17 predicted proteins | sample SwiRhiMetagenome_FD_59085 | JGI IMG/M metagenome (GOLD analysis project Ga0065696, IMG submission 59085) | Bulk soil microbial communities from switchgrass field near East Lansing, Michigan, USA - East Lansing bulk soil v2 (version 2) | ecosystem: Environmental > Terrestrial > Soil >...
AAGCCGACGGCGTGTCCGCCATCGTTTATACCGACATCGCCAAAGACGGCATGATGCAGGGCTGCAACGTGCCGTTCACCGCGGCGCTGGCGGCGGCGACAAAGATTCCGGTGATCGCTTCCGGCGGCATTCACAACCTCGGTGACATCAAGTCACTGCTGGACGCCAAGGCCCCCGGGATCATCGGCGCCATCACCGGCCGCGCGATCTACGAAGGTACCCTGGACGTCGCTGAAGCCCAGGCTTACTGCGATGCCTACAACGGCTGAGGACTGACCATGGCGCTGGCCAAACGCATCATCCCTTGCCTGGACGTCGACAACGGTCGCGTGGTCAAGGGCGTCAAGTTCGAGAACATCCGTGACGCCGGCGACCCGGTGGAAATCGCCCGTCGCTACGATGAGCAAGGTGCCGACGAGATTACTTTTCTCGACATCACCGCCAGCGTCGACGGCCGCGACACCACGCTGCATACCGTCGAGCGCATGGCCAGCCAGGTGTTTATCCCGCTGACCGTGGGCGGTGGCGTGCGCACCGTGCAGGACATCCGCAACCTGCTCAATGCCGGTGCGGACAAGGTCTCGATCAACACNGCTGCGGTGTTCAACCCGGAGTTCGTCGGCGAAGCCGCGCAGCACTTCGGCTCGCAATGCATCGTGGTCGCCATCGACGCCAAGAAAGTCTCCGGCCCGGGCGAAACCCCGCGCTGGGAGATTTTCACCCATGGCGGTCGCAAGCCGACCGGCCTGGACGCGGTGGAGTGGGCGATGAAGATGGAAGGCCTGGGCGCCGGGGAAATCCTGCTGACCAGCATGGACCAGGACGGCATGAAGAACGGCTTCGACCTGGGCGTGACCCGCGCCATCAGCGATGCGCTGGGTATTCCGGTGATCGCCTCCGGCGGTGTCGGTAACCTGCAACACCTGGCCGACGGCGTGATCGAAGGCCATGCCAGCGCGGTGCTGGCGGCGAGTATTTTTCACTTTGGCGAATACACCGTTCCCGAGGCCAAGGCCTACATGGCGGCGCGCGGTATCGTCGTTCGCTAAACGTTGCTGGACACCATGGCAGGCGCGCGGCACTCGTCTGCGCTTGCCATGGATTCCGGTAGCCTTCATGTTCAAGACCCTGCTGCTTGCCCTCGCCAGCACCTCCATCTTCATGGTGAGTGCGGCCCACGCCGAAGAGCCGTCCGACGCTTCCCTGGTATTGCTGACGGAAAATTTCCCGCCCTACAACATGGCCAAGAACGGCAAGAACTTCGCCAGGGACGAGAACATCGAAGGCATCGCCGTGGACATCGTGCGCGAAACCTTCAAGCGTGCCGGCATTTCCTACAATCTCACCCTGCGTTTTCCCTGGGAGCGAATCTACAAGCTTGCCCTGGAGAAACCCGGTTATGGCGTGTTTGTGATGGCGCGCCTGCCGGATCGGGAAGCGTTGTTCAAGTGGGTCGGCCCCATTGGCCCGGACGACTGGGTGCTGCTGGCCAAGGCCGACAGCAAGATCCAGCTCGACGACCTGGAGCACGCGCGCCGCTACAGGATCGGCGCCTATAAAGGCGATGCCATCGCCGAGACCCTGGAGAAGCAGGGCCTTAACCCGGTGGTGGTGTTGCGTGACCAGGACAACGCGCAAAAGCTCGTGGATGGCCAGATCGACCTGTGGGCCACCGGCGATCCGGCCGGGCGTTACCTGGCGCGCCAGGTCGGTGTGATCGGGCTCAAGACTGTGTTGCGGTTCAACAGCGCCCAGTTGTACCTGGCGCTGAACAAGGACGTACCGGATGAGACGGTGGCCAGGCTGCAGGCAGCGTTGGATCAGTTGCGCTCTGAAGGGCGGGTGGAACAGATCATGGCGGACTATTTGTAGCGGTAGACCGCCGTTCTTGCCGTGCCCCGCCATGGCTTGATTGCTGCGCACACTGATCATCAGCTTGATATCAATCCACTCGATGCCCTGGGCCTGGAGCTTGGGCAATTCGCGCTCGAGCACCGCCAGCGTCTGCGGATAGGGGTGGCCGATCATCACCGCCGAACCCTGTTTATGCGCCAGCTTGATCGCGGTTTGCAGCTGCGTGGCAATCGCCGCTTCGGTGCGCTCATCATCGAGGAATACATCTCGCGAGACATGGGCCAGGCCGATCTTCTGCGCCTCGGCGGCGGCCACGGTCTGTGCGCTGGTGCGGCTGTCGACGAAGAATTTGTTGCGCCGCTGCAGTTCCGCCATCAGCCAGGCCATGGCGGCTGGCTGGGCAGTCATGCGACTGCCCATATGGTTGTTGGATGCCGGCGGTGTAGGGCACGGCCTTGAAGGCCGCGTCCAGGCGTTGGCCAAGTTCTTCGAGGGAGAGTTCAGGGTGCCAAGGGCGAAACGGGCCGGTGGCGGGGGTCCATGGGCATGTGCAGGATCACGATCTTGCCGGCCTTGTGCGCTTCGCGGGCGAATTCGGCGGCGTGGGGCGTGTCGGGCATGATCGCCGTGGTCACTGGCCCAGGCAGGGCCAGCACGCGACGATCCCGGGGCAGGTTTTGCCCCAGGTCGTCGATGATAAGGGTCAGGTAGGCTTTGTGGGATTCGCCGACAGAGGCCGCTTGGGCGACCCCTGCCAGGCTGCACAGCACAGCAATGATCAGGGCAACACGCATATCAACGGCTGCGCGTAATGCTCAGGCCCTTGAGCAGGCTCAGCGCCTGGGCCAGCTGGTAGTCATCGTCCTGCGGCATCGGCTTGGCTTTCTTGCTGCTGCCGGTTGGCTGGTCGGCGCCGCCGTTGCCATTGCCCAGGTGACCTTGCAGGTCTGCTTCCTTGTAGTACTCGCTGTCGATTTCGTTGGTGATCTTGGCCTTGCGCACTTCGATGTCCGGCACGATGCCCTGGGCCTGGATCGAGCGGCCGTTCGGCGTGTAGTACAGCGCGGTGGTGATCTTCAGGGCGCGATCGTTGTTCAGCGGCAGCACGGTTTGTACCGAGCCTTTGCCGAAGCTGGTGGTGCCCATCAGCACGCCGCGCTTCTGGTCTTGCAGGGCGCCGGCGACGATTTCCGAGGCCGAGGCGCTGCCGCCGTTGATCAGCACGGCCAATGGCACGTTCTCGCTGAGATCGTTGCCGGTGGCCGAGAAGCGCAGCTCGGAGTTGGCGATACGGCCCTTGGTGTAGACGATCAGGCCCTTGGTGATGAAGTGGTCGACCACTTCCACCGCCGACTGCAGCACGCCGCCCGGGTTGTTGCGCAGGTCGAGCACGATGCCGCTGAGTTTCTTGCCGTTGTCCTTGCGCAGCTTGGCCAGGGCCTTGGCCACTTCTTCGCCGGTCTTGACCTGGAACTGGGTGATGCGGATGTAACCGTAGCCCGATTCCAGCAGCTGGCTCTTCACACTCTTGACCACGATGGTCGCGCGGGTGAGCGTCACGTCAAACGGGTTGCCGCCATCGCGCACCAGGGTCAGGGTGATTTTCTGGCCGATCTTGCCGCGCATCTTGTCGACGGCTTCGGTCATGGTCTGGCCGCGGGTCGGCTGGCCGTTGATCTTGACGATGAAGTCACCGGCCTGGATGCCGGCCTTGGACGCCGGGGTGTCATCGATGGGCGAGACCACCTTGATATTGCCGTCTTCGGCGCCGACTTCAATGCCCAGGCCGCCGAATTCGCCGCTGGTGCTTTCCTGCAGCTCGGCAAAATCTTCCGGACCCAGGTAGGCGGAGTGCGGATCAAGGTTGCTGAGCATGCCCTTGATGGCATTTTCCAGCAGGGTCTTGTCGTCTACAGGTTCGACATAGGCGGCCTTGATCCGGTCCATGACCTCGGCAAAGGTGCGCAGCTCGTCCAGCGGCAATGGCGCCTTGGTGGTCGCGGCCGTGGCGGCGGGTGCAGCCGGGGCGGCCTGGTCGGCAAAAGCCAGAGGCGCGCCGATCACCAGGGCGATCGTCAGGGCCAGCGAAGTGAGGCGGGACAAATGCAGCATGTCGAACGAACTCCTAATGTAGATGCGACCCTATCCTTGGGACCGGCACCATTGTGCGGGATCGCTCGGGCGACCCTGCTGACGAATAGCGAAGTACAGCGCCGGGGTGTCCTGGCCACCACTGTTACCGACAGTGGAGATGGATTCACCGGCTTTTACAACATCACCTGCCGACTTGAGTAACGTCTGATTGTGGCCATAAAGGCTTAAATAGCCATTACCGTGGTCGAGAATCACCAGCAAACCGGCGCCCCGCAGCCAATCGGCAAACACCACGCGCCCGCCATGTACGGCGTGGACCTGGCTGCCGGCAGACGCGCTGATCATCACCCCGTCCCACTTGGCGCGGGTGTCATCGCCCGGGTTTCCCCAAAGCGTGCCAGCAGTCGACCATCAACCGGCCATGGAAGTTTGCCGCGGGCTGAAGCAAAAGGCCCGCCGAACGACTCGCCGGCACTGGAAACCAGCGGGCCAGGGGCGGCATGTGCCGGTTTACGCGGTGCCGGGGCATCGCTGGTGGCTGCCAGTTCGGCCTCACGCTGGCGCTTTTTTTCGGCTTCCTGCTGGGCGATCAGCGCTTTCTGTCGCGCTTCTTCGGCCTCGCGTGCCTGGCGTGCCAGGGTTTCTTCGATGGTCTTGAGCACTTTGGCCAGGTCGGCCTGGTCCTGCTCGCGGGCCTGCAGCTTGGCGTCGCGGGCCTTCACGTCGTCATTGAGCTTGGCCAGGGCCAGCTGGCGCTCCTTGCGGACCTTGTCCAGCTCGTCGCGCTGGGCGTTGAGGCTGGCTTTCTGGTCCTCCAGCTGCGACTGCTGGTTGGCGATTTCCTGTTCGACGTTGGCCAACTGGCGCAGGGTCTCGTTGAAGCTTTTCAATTGCTCCAGGCGGGCCTTGCTCAGGTAGTCGTAGTAGGTCAGGGTGCGCGCGAATTTCTCCGGGTTCTGCTGGTTGAGCAGCAGCTTGAGGTATTCCTGGCGGCCGCTCTGGTAGGCGGCGCGGGCCTGGATCGCGATCAAGCGTTGCTGTTCAACGCGTGCGCTCTGGAGTTTTTTTTCTCAGCGTCGAGTCGCTCCAGTTCCGACTCGCTCTTCTTTAGTTCTTTTTGCAGCTCCTGGACCTGCTTCTCCAGCTTGCCCATTTCGGTTTCCGTGCCGCGCAGGTCTTTCTGCACCCCGGATTTTCTTCCTGGAGCTTGCCGAGCAGTTTTTCAGCTCGGTAATGTCCTGACGCGTAGCGTCCAACTGTTGTTGAGTTTGTGCGCGCTCGTCGGCAAACGCCGGTTGGAGCAGGCAGACAAGAGCGAGGGTAATCAAGGCGCGAAGCATAGAGGCGGGCGACACCAGGGAAAGGGACGGCCTAGTATGCCCGCCAAGCGCTAGCAAAAAAAACGCCCAATTCGGACTGGAAGGCAAGATAGGTGCCGAGCGGCGGCGGTATGGCAAAAAGACATCTGCCAAACACCGCAGATCCCATGTGGGAAGGGACAAGCCCCTCCCACATATTTGTTGAGATCAGACCAGAATTGAGGTCCCGGTCATCTCTTTGGGCTTCTCCAACCCCATCAGCATCAGCATGGTCGGTGCCACATCCGCCAGCACGCCGCCTTCACGCACTTTGAAGTCGCGTTTGCCTACATAGATGAACGGCACCGGCTCGGTGGTGTGGGCGGTATGGGCCTGGCCGGTGGTTTCGTCGGACATCTGTTCGCAGTTGCCGTGGTCGGCGGTGATCAGCGCTTCGCCGCCGACTTTGTCCAGGGCCTCGACAATGCGGCCGACGCACAGGTCCAGGCATTCCACGGCCTTGGTCGCAGCTTCCAGGTTGCCGCTGTGGCCGACCATGTCGCCGTTGGCGTAGTTGACCACGATCACGTCGTAACGCTGGTGTTCGATGGCGTCGACGATCTTGTCGGTGACTTCCGGCGCGCTCATTTCCGGCTGCAGGTCGTAGGTGGCGACTTTCGGCGATGGGATCAGGATGCGTTCTTCGCCGGGGAACGGTTCTTCACGGCCGCCGGAGAAGAAGAAGGTGACGTGGGCGTATTTTTCGGTTTCAGCGATACGCAGCTGGGTCTTGCCGTTCTTCGCCAGGTAGTCGCCCAGCACGTTGTCCAGGCTGCCGGCAGCAAAGGCAGCGGGGGCCGGGATGCTGGCGGCGTATTGGGTCAGGCCCACGAATTGGACTTTTGGCTGGCGCGCCCGTTCGAATTCCTTGAAACCGTCTTCGACAAACACACGGCTCAGCTCGCGGGCACGGTCGGCGCGGAAGTTCATGAACACCACGGCATCGCCGTCTTCGACCTTGACCGGCTCGCCGAGGGTGGTGGCCTTGACGAATTCATCGCTTTCGCCGCGGGCGTAGGCGGCTTCCAGGCCTTCCTGGGCGGTGGCGGCGTGGAATTCGGCCTGGCCGTCGACGATCAGGTTGTAGGCCTGGGACACGCGGTCCCAACGGTTGTCGCGGTCCATGGCGAAGTAGCGGCCCACCAGGCTGGCGATGCGGCCCTTGCCCAGGGCGGCGAAGGTGGCGTCCAGCAGCTCGATGGAGGATTGCGCGCTTTTTGGCGGGTGTCGCGACCATCGAGGAAGGCGTGCAGGTAGATCTTGTCGGCGCCGCGCTTGAAGGCCAGCTCGGCCATTGCCACCAGATGGTCCTGGTGACTGTGAACGCCGCCGTCGGACAGCAGGCCCATGAAGTGCACGGCTTTGCCGGCGGCCACTGCTTTATCTACCGCTGCGCAGAGGGTCGGGTTCTCGAAGAACTCGCCATCGCGGATCGATTTGGTCACGCGGGTGAAGTCTTGATAGACCACTCGTCCGGCGCCGAGGTTCATGTGGCCGACTTCCGAGTTGCCCATCTGGCCGTCCGGCAGGCCCACGTCCATGCCCGAGCCGGAGATCAGGCCGTTGGGCACCGTCGCGGTCAGGCGGTCGAGTACGGGCTTCTTGGCCGCGTACACCGCGTTGTCGTGGTGGCTTTCACTGTGTCCGAAGCCATCGAGAATTATCAGGACCAAAGGTTTAGGCGTAGTAGTCATAGATCCTCTCGCGGCGGTAATAAAGGAAGGCAATTGAAAAGGGAGTGGCAGTTTAAAGCGAAGTTCCGACCACGTCACCGCCTTACGGGGGTTGGCCCCCCCTGACGGCTGTGTATACTTACCGCCATTTTAACGCCCTGGAACCTCCTTGATGGTTGATCACCTGATTGCATTTGCCACTGCCCACTATCTGCTCGTGGGTGCCTTCGTCATCCTGCTGGCGCTGCTGATCGCTCACGAATTGAGCCGTGGTGGCCGCAGCCTGAGCACGTCGGAGCTGACCGCGCTGGTCAACAAGGATGAGGCCATTGTGGTGGATATCCGCCCAGTCAAGGATTTCGCCGCCGGCCACATCGTCGGTGCCCTGAACATTCCTCAGGACAAGCTGATCGCGCGCCTGCCCGAGCTGGAAAAGCACAAGGCCAAGACCATCATCCTGGTCGACGCCCAGGGCCAGCACGCCGGTACCCACGCCCGCGAGATGCTCAAGACCGGTTTCACCGCCGCCAAGCTGTCCGGTGGCATCAGCAGCTGGCGCGCCGATAACCTGCCGCTGGTGAAGTGATATGAGCCAGGTCGTCGTATATTCCAGCGATTGGTGCCCTTACTGCATGCGGGCCAAGGCCCTGCTGGAGAAAAAGGGCGTTGCCTTCGAAGAGATCAAGGTCGATGGCAAACCCCAGGTGCGTGCCGAAATGGCCCAGAAGGCGGGGCGAACGTCAGTGCCGCAGATCTGGATCGGCGCCAAACACATCGGTGGTTGCGACGACCTGTTTGCCCTGGAGCGCGCCGGTAAACTCGATGCGCTGCTGCTCGTCTGACTCCTAACCCCTAAAAGACCCCAAGATCAAGAAGGATCTGCGATGACTGACCAACAGAACACCGAAGCAGCAGAAGCCCAAGGCCCACAATTTTCGCTGCAGCGTATCTACGTGCGTGACTTGTCGTTCGAAGCGCCGAAAAGCCCGGCTATCTTCCGCCAGGAATGGACCCCAAGCGTTGCCCTGGACCTGAACACCCGTCAAAAGGCACTGGAAGGCGATTTCCACGAAGTCGTGCTGACCTTGTCGGTCACCGTCAAGAATGGCGAAGAAGTGGCCTTCATCGCTGAAGTGCAACAGGCCGGTATCTTCCTGATCCAGGGCCTGGACGAAGCGTCAATGAGCCACACCCTGGGTGCGTTCTGCCCGAACATCCTGTTCCCGTATGCCCGCGAAACCCTGGACAGCCTGGTCACCCGTGGTTCGTTCCCGGCGTTGATGCTGGCTCCGGTGAACTTCGATGCCCTGTACGCCCAAGAGCTGCAGCGCATGCAACAGGAAGGCGCGCCGACGGTTCAGTAATCTCGAACCCGACGCAGAACCCAATGTGGGAGGGGCTTGCTCCCGATAGCGGTGGATCAGTCACGTAGATGTCGACTGACACTCCGCCATCGGGGGCAAGCCCCCTCCCACATTTGTTATGTGTGTTACTTGAAGCCGAGTTGGCGCCAGCCTTCGTAGACGGCAACGGCGACGGTGTTCGACAGGTTCAGGCTGCGGCAGCCTTCGCGCATCGGCAGGCGCAGGCGATGCCCGTCCGGCAGGGCGTCGAGTACTTCGGCCGGCAGGCCACGGCTTTCCGGGCCGAACAGGAAGGCGTCGCCTTCGGCGAAGCTGGCATCATGGAACGGTCGCGAACCCTTGGTGGTGAACGCGAACAGCCGTGGGTGGCCCAGGCTTTCCAGGCAGCTGGCCAGGTCGGCATGGCGTTGCAGGGTGGCATACTCGTGGTAGTCCAGGCCGGCACGGCGCAGGCGCTTGTCGTCCATGTCGAAGCCCAGGGGCTCGATCAAATGCAGGTGGCAGCCACTGTTGGCGCACAGCCTGATAACGTTGCCGGTATTCGGCGGAATTTCTGGTTGAAAAAGGATGACGTGAAACATGCACGGCTCCGAAGGTAAAGATGCGCTGCATTCTACCCCTGAAGAAGACCCAAGGCCGAAGCTAATGCCGAGGGTCATGGGCTCATTGGCGATTGTCGGCCTGATGGTGGGCCTGATGATCGGCCGCCTGACCACCCCTGACCCGATCGAGTTGCAGCAGATAGAAACGGCGGCGGACGGTGTGGTGGTGTGGTTCAACAGCGAACCCAAGCTGCACGGCGAGCACATCGACGGCACCGTGGCGCTGCTGTTTGACGCACAAGGCAAGGCCGCCAGTGGGCAGCTCAAGGTCAACGACAAGGATGTGAACTGGCGCGTGCGCAAGACCGATGCGGGCTTGCTGCTGAACCTGGTGGCGGCTCGGCCGTTGCGCGGGGAGTGGAAGGGCGAGGAGGTGGATGACCGCTGGCGGCTGGAGATCCATCTCCAAGAGCAATAAAAGAGGGAGTTCCCGGCCTGCCTGTACCAGGGCTCCCAAAACGGGGTGAAGCCAGAGGCTTCGGTGTTAAAGAGGGAATCCCCGGCCTGCCTGTACCGAGGTTCCCGAAAGCGGTGTGGAGCGCGACGCGGTTCGCATCAAGCACCCCGGGTGTAAAGAGGGGATTCTCGGCCTGCCTGTACCAAGGTCCCCGAAACTGGGTTGTACTGGGGTTATTGCAGGGCGCGTGCCAGAGTGGCTGAGTTGTGCAAAAAAAATTTCTCCAGAAAGCGCAAAGCCCCGGAATACGGGGCTTTGGTGTTTTCGAGGTTCAGTGTTTTCTTAACAAAACGCTGGTTTCGGGCTTGGAACGTGTGCGCGATGCTAGAACAGGGTGCATTGAAGCGGTGCACGATGCTGAGTCCGTGTGGAGGTCCAAATGTGGGAGGGAGCAAGCCCCCTCCCACATTTGGACCTCGGTAGATGGGAGATCAGGCGTCGTCGCCCTCATCGTCATCACCGCCATCGACCTTCATGCCCAACTCCTTGATCTTGCGCGTCAGGGTATTGCGACCCCAACCCAGCAACACGGCGGCATCGCGACGGCGGCCGGCGGTGTGCTTGAGGGCGGTTTCGATCATGATCCGCTCGAAGGCCGGNACGGCGCTGTCCAGCAGGTTCGACTGGCCGCGTGCCAGGGCCTGGTCGGCCCATTGGCGCAGCGCCTGTTCCCAGTTGGTCACCGGGGCCGAATCCTGCGGCAGGCTCAGCAGTTCCGGCGGCAAGTCGCCGATATGCACTTCGCGGCCGGACGCCATCACGGTGATCCAGCGGCAGGTGTTCTCCAGCTGGCGCACGTTGCCGGGCCATGGCAGGTTCTTCAGGTATTCCTCGGTCTCGCTTTTCAGCAGCTTCGGCTCGACGGCCAGCTCCTGGGCGGCGCGGCTGAGGAAGTGGCGGGCGAGGGTCGGAATATCTTCGCGGCGGTCCGACATGCGCGGGATGTGGATGCGGATCACGTTGAGACGGTGGAACAAGTCCTCACGGAACTTGCCGGCGTGCACCAGGGTTTCCAGGTTCTGGTGAGTCGCGGCGATAATGCGCACATCGACCTTGACCGGTGTGTGCCCGCCCACGCGGTAGAACTCGCCGTCCGCCAGTACGCGCAGCAGGCGGGTCTGGGTGTCGGCCGGCATGTCGCCGATTTCATCGAGGAACAGCGTGCCGCCGTCCGCCTGTTCGAGCGGCCGCGACGCAGGTTGGCTGCGCCGGTGAACGCGCCTTTCTCATGGCCGAACAGCTCGGACTCCATCAGATCCTTGGGGATCGCCGCCATGTTCAGCGCGATAAACGGCGAGGCCGCCCGCGGGCTGTGGCGGTGCAGGGCGTGGCCACCAACTCTTTGCCGGTACCCGACTCGCCGTTGATCAGCACGGTGATGTTGGAATGGCT
>Ga0065696_1000293_pt1 | contig 10597 bp, 14 predicted proteins | sample SwiRhiMetagenome_FD_59085 | JGI IMG/M metagenome (GOLD analysis project Ga0065696, IMG submission 59085) | Bulk soil microbial communities from switchgrass field near East Lansing, Michigan, USA - East Lansing bulk soil v2 (version 2) | ecosystem: Environmental > Terrestrial > Soil >...
GCTACATATAAGGCGCGGTTCATTTTTTATTATTTTCCTGACGCAGGGAGTCGCTGCTCGGTAGTAGACCGAACAGAGACTTTCTAGGGATGTTGTGATCGATAAGGCAGAAGGGTTACTGCTTAGTACCAAGTTCCTTGGCGAGTTTGTCGCGATCTAGCTCCTTCTCCCAAGCTGATACAACCAGTGCCGCGACACCGTTGCCAACCAGGTTAGTCATGGCAAGGCCGGTACCCATGAAACGGTGGATTCCCAGAATCAGCACCATGCCTGCTACAGGGACAAGTGGGACCACCATCAAGGTGCTGGTTAACATGACAAAGGCAGCACCTGAGACACCGCTGGCACCCTTGGAGGTGAGCATGGCCACGATAACCAATGTCAGTTGCTGCGAAAGTGACAGGTCGATGTTCAGCGCTTGTGCGATAAAAAGAACCGCCATCGTCAGGTAGATGTTAGTGCCGTCGAGGTTGAATGAGTAACCCGTAGGAATGACCAGGCCAACAACGGGTTTTGAGCAGCCCAGACGCTCCATCTTTTCCATAATTTGTGGCAGTACCACTTCAGAGGAGCTGGTTCCGAGAACGACCAACAGTTCCTCTTTGATGTAGGAGATGAAGCGAAGAATACTAAACCCACAGACTCTCGCCACACCGCCCAAAACGACGATCACAAACAATGCGCAAAGCAACGTAGAAGCTGCCTACCAGTTTCATCAGTGGCAGCAGTGAGCCAACTCCGTAAGTACCTACGGTGAAAGCGATGGCGCCGAATGCGCCGACAGCGGAGAGCTTGGCAATGATGTGTACGATGCGAAAGAACACGCCGGAGAGACCTTCGATCATGTCGTAGACCGGCCGGCCCTTTTCACCCATAGCTGACAACGAGCATCCGAAAAGCACTGAGACCAGCAATATGCAAAGGACGTTGCCCTCGGCAAATGCCTGCACAAATGTCGAGGGGATGATTCCCATCAGGAATTCGACCATATGCATGTGTTGTGCTTTTTCAGCGAATCCGGTGACCGCCGATGCATCCAGGGTATTGACGTCCACATTGAAGCCACCACCTGGATTGAAAAGGTGACCACCGATAAGGCCAATCAGCAGCGAAACGGTCGAAATCACTTCGAAGTAGAGCAGTGCTTTGCCACCTACTCGACCAACCTTTTTCAAATCGCGCATTCCTGCGATGCCAGTGACGACTGTGCAGAAAACTACTGGGCCGATGATCATCTTGATTAGCTTGATGAAAGCATCACCCAGCGGCTTAAGGTCAGCGGCAAAGGTGGGCCAAAAGTGGCCGACGGCGACGCCTGCGATAATCCCTAGAAGTACTTGAAAGTACATTGCGCGATAGAAGGGCGGCTTGGTCTTCACCTTGATCGGAACGGTTACTTCGACCTGAGCGGTTGCTGGGCTAGGATTCATGGCGGTCACTCACTGAAAGTCTTATTTTTGGAGGTGCAGCGAAGGCTGTTGCGGTTATCGTCCGTAAAGCTTCATGGGGTTCTCGACCAATAGCTTTTGACGCAACTGAGGGTCGGTACAGAACTTGAACATCAGATCTACTAACTCCCCGTCGTTGGGCATATCTTTGCTAATGTTCGGATGCGGCCAGTCAGTGCCCCACAGCACGCGGTCTGGAGCGATTTCAATCAGTCTCTCTGCAAAGGGAACCGCGTCTTCGAATGGGCGACGGCCCACTGATACCCTTTCCGCGCCACATACCTTCACCCACGCCAATGGATTCTCCATCAGTTGCTGCAAGGCAATGAAGGACTGCTGCTCAATGCCATCCTGAGCTTTGACCCGCCCCATGTGATCGATGATGAAAGGTACGGGGATACGCGCGAGTCTTTCCGAGTAGGTCAGGATGTCTTGCGCATCAAGGTGTAGGACTACATGCCATCCCAGATCAGCCAGGCGATCAACAGTGCTGTCAAAGACATCCAGGTCTGGCGCGCCACCCAGATGTGCAACGAAGTTGAATCGCACCCCACGAACACCTCCAGCGTCCATCTCGGCAAGCTGCTCATCGGTTTCACTGCCGTCCACGATGGCTATCCCTCGATACCGCCCTTCGCTACGAGCGATAGCGTCCAACATCGCGCGATTGTCGCTGCCATGACAGCTGGCTTGGACAATCACACCACGAGTGAACCCCAGGTGGTCGTGCAACGCCCGCAAAGTTTCAAAAGGTGCGTCGGGCGGTGTATAGCTGCGATCTTCGGCATAGGGAAATTCAGCCCCGGGGCCAAATACATGGCAGTGGGCATCCCAAGCACCCACAGGAAGTGACTGCATAGGTTTTGTAGGATGGGAATCAGGTGCGAGGCAGGTTTTCATCTCGTGTCCTTTGGTCATTGTTAGCGGAAGCGATAGCCCCGATGGTGGCGGTCTCTACGCTCGACAACAACCAGATGCGGGCTCTAGCAGTTATGCTGATTTAGCATGCGCTTGCTTAGGCTATGCAGATTTCACGAACCAGAGCCATTGTCTCTACTGCCAAGCGAGACAAGGGGCGTTGCTCAAAACGTGCCGATGAATAGATGTGTCTGGATAGATGGATCAAACGATCTGCGCAGCTTTGAGCCCCTCCAGTTTCCCGTCNCTATTAGCGAGAGCCGAGCGAAAAAAAGCACACCGTAGCCCATGTTGAGGTTGATGAGTTCCAGCAGTGACGGAATGCTATCGATTTCCAGACATACGTTGAGGTGCACTTCGTGACGTGAGGCTTCACTTTCGATGAGACGACGTATGGAGTGAGGTTCGCTGGGAGTGATCAAAGGGTATTGACCCAAGTCTTTCATCGCTACCTGGGCGGGAAGGTTCGAGTGCTGGCCACCGATGAGCATCAGTGGCTCTGAATGGATGTGCTCATACTGCAATTGAGCGCTGTGGCCAGGATTGAAGAGTAGGGCGAAATCCAGGCGACCGAGTAGCAGCCACTCGCGCATCGAGTGAGTCAGACCCTCTTTGATCCCTAATATGCAGTCGGGAAAGCGTTCGCGAAAGGCCGATACCAGTGCCACGGTGTGTCGTCGGGAAATGCTGGGAGGAAGCCCGACGACCACTTTGCCCGACAAGGTATCGCGTTGTTCGCGGAGATCCTCACGAGCCACTTGCACTTGACGCAAGATTCCTTTGCCATGATCGAACAAGCGTTGTCCGGAAAGCGGTAAGCAATACCCCTCGACCATTTCGCAGCAGTAGATGCTCCTGCAGTTCGACCTCAAGTTGCCTAACTTGACGGCTGACAACCGACTGGGAAATGTTCAGTACAGCCGCCGCCTTGGTGAAACTTCCGAACTCGGCCACCCTTACGAAACATTCGAGCTGTTTTAGATCCATGAGCGCGACTCTGGTAAAAGGCTATGTTACCGCTTTTCCTATATAGCGCTTTCACGGGCTACTGGACTGCCATACAACGTGTCGATTAGGTTTGGCCAGTCGAATGGCTCAAGACTTGGGTAACCGATATCAGCGTCACGCATGGCGTCGACGAGCCCTTTTTGAGCATCGACGATGGCAAGACTCATGTTCGGAACAACGTCTACGTCGCGAGAAGTTTTCGCCACCTCCTTCATTTCCTCAGATCGACGCCGACCATGTTCGGCCACACGACTTATCAAGTAGTGAGGCAGAGTGTCGTCCCAACCCATTTGCGGGAAACTTTCGTGCAACGACGCCAGCACCTCATCCTCGGCATGGTACTGGCGAGCAGTACTCAGGCATTCGGTTGTGAGCGCTTCCAGGCCTTTAATCATGATGCTTCGACACATCTTGATTGCTGATGCTACGCCGATCACGTTGGCCACTACCCGCACGTTCATTCCTAGCTCGCCCAATCGTTCGGCAACCTGGTCAGCACGTTCGCCGCCCAAAAGAATGGGGGTTTTCAAGCGCTGGGGGGGGACTGGTGCCATGACAGCCGCATCGATGTAATCGATGCCGTATTGCTGCATGGCCGTAGCCGCTGCACGCTTCGTAGAGGGGGCGACCGGAGTTGATGTCGATGAACAGTTGTCCACGCCTCATCAGTGGCGCCGCGTTCAGTGCGACTTCGAGTGCGTTATCCGCCGTGACTGCTGATATTACCCACTCGCCAAGCGCTATCGCCTGAGCCGCACTTTCACATAGTTGAACGCCACACCGTTGAGAGCGAACACGCAGTGCAGTTCGTTGAGCAGGATCTTCAAGGAGTCGATCATAGGCGTAGATTTTTACATCCAGCGCGGCGAGGTCTTGGCCGAAAATAGCGCCTGCTTCGCCGAAACCGATTAGAGACAAGGTTGTGGTCATTATGATTTCACCGAGTTTTGCCAGATATCGCCAGGGATGAGAACGTTACCGTCGAACAGAAGTCGGGCCGTGCGCACCAATCCGCACCCGGCTACCTGACCGGCAATCAAACGAAGCTCGACCGTAAACTCTCCCGTTGGATGCTCAACAGACAATTGCACTCGATCAGCTGTTTCCACTTGGGCTAGGTTGCTTGCAACTGTCCCCCCAACCTGGCAAGCAGAGGCGACACTGACAGCGCCGAACACCCCGATCGATGTGTGACAGCGATGAGGAATGAAGGTACGGCTGCAAATTGCGCCACCATTGCGAGGGGCAGCTATCAATGACATTTTCGGTACTGTGCGCTCGCGGACATCCCCCAGATTCATCAAAGGGCCCGCTTGCAGTCGGATTGATTCCAATAACGCTTTGAGCTCGATGTTGGCGTCCAATTGCTCGGGGAGCTCGTAACCCGTGCAACCCACATCAGCGGCCCTGATCAGTACAACAGGCATCCCGTTGTCGATACACGTGACTTCGATACCGTCGATGCGATCAATGGCGTGACCAGTCGGTAGCAGTGTTCCGCAACTGGAGCCGGCAATGTTTTCAAACTCGACAATCAGTGGGGCACTGGTGCCTGGAACACCGTCGATTCGAGTCTCACCAGCGTACTCAATGATGCCGCCTGGCGTGGGTACATTAGCTACAGCGATCTGGCCGGTATTGACCATGAAAATCCGCACGCTTGTCTGCGATTTGTCGGTGTTTATCAGCCCACGCTCAATCGAAAATGGGCCGACGCCAGCGAGGATGTTTCCACAGTTCTGGCCGTAATCAACTTGAGCTTGATCGACTGAGACCTGGGCAAACAGGTAATCGACATCCGCATCCGGACGATCTGAGCGACTGATGATTGCGACTTTGCTGGTCAGAGAGTTTGCCCCACCGATGCCGTCGATCTGGCGTGCATCGGGAGATCCCATGACGGCCAAAAGTACTCGGTCACGCAGCTTGCCTTCGGGCGGCAGGTCGTCGGCCATGAAGTAAGCACCCTTGGAGGTACCTCCACGCATCAAGAGACACGGAATACGAGTCTGGTGCATGAAGGTTATCCTTGCAGGTCAGTGAGACTGTCGTGGTATCTCAGGCCTCGGTCAGCGAGCTTCTGACGCATCTCGTAGATATCCAGCCCCAATTCACCCGCTGCCAGGCGTACGCGTTTCTCTTCTTCGAGCCGAGCGCGTTTTCGGCTGGTTTCAAACACTTCGGGTAACTCGTCTCGGCGGACAACGACTACGCCATCATCGTCTGCCACGATAACGTCTCCGGGCTCGACCAATTGGCCAGCGCAGATGATTGGCACATTGACTGAGCCCAGGGTTTCCTTGACGGTACCCTGGGCATGAACTGCCCGCGACCATACCTTGAAGCCCATGTCGCGTAGTGTTCGGGTATCGCGTACACCGGCGTCAATGATCAGGGCGCGTACTCCCCTGGCCATTAACGAGGTGGCGAGCAAGTCGCCGAAGTAGCCATCGGAGCAGGGCGACGATGTCGCGACCACAAGAATATCGTCGGGTTGGCATTGTTCGACTGCTACGTGAAACATCCAGTTGTCACCAGGCGCGACCAACACGGTTACCGCTGTTCCGCTAATGCTCTGGTTTTGCTGGATCGGGCGAATGGCGCAATCTAGCAGGCCTTTACGCCCCTGGGCTTCATGCACGGTGGCAACCCCAAAGCGATCCAGTTCGTCGATCAACGCCGAGTCAGCACGGGGAATATTGCGTACGACAATGCCGGTTTTTTCCGATCAATGTGCTCATGCCAAGTTCTCCGTTACCCGTGGGAAGATGCTTTGGTAGCCCTCTGCGTAAACGATGTTGCGGGTGGAGGCGATGCCCACGTTGCGTTTGGCCTGCACTCCACGTTGCAGCGCAACACGGGTGTAGTACTCCCAGAGATGTTCCTGGCCTGCCATGCACTGGATGGCGGCATATTTTTTGTCCCAGACCTCAGTGATATCCAGCAGTACATCCGGGCGCCATTCACATTGCTCAGGCTGATGGGGTTCGAAACTGTAGACAGGCGGGGCCCCCACAATTTTCTCGCCAGGTTTGTAGCCTTCAGCCTGGGCGATGATGCGGGCTTCCTGCGTCAGGTTCATCGCTAGCGGGTGATCATAGTTGTAGGGGTCTTTGATCGAGTGACTGAGGACAAACTCCGGTTGAACGCGACGAAATACATCGGCTAAGCGAAACAGCGTTTCTTTGTCGGCCCGCATCGGGTAGTCGCCGATATCGAAAAACTCCACGCTCGCGCCAAGGATCTCCGCTGCGGCTTCAGCCTCGCTGCGACGCGCTGTTTTGACCTTGTCTTCAGACATATCGCCTTTGCGCCAGAGCTTGGCCGACTCACCTCTCTCTCCATAGGAAAGGCACACGATGTGAACAGCGTGACCTTGTTGAGCATGCAGGGCTATGGCGCCACCAGCGCGCCAAACGAAGTCGGCAGAGTGGGCGCTGACAACCAGTGCGGTTTTTGTTTTTTCGATCATTGGAGGGCTCCTTTTGCGGTTGTTTGATAGAGCCCACGTTCGCATTTGAGGAGGGAGTTGAATAATGCGTTCGGCGGTAGTGGATATACGTTTTACTTATCGCGATGGGTTCTGCATGTTGTGCATCTGCTTCCTCGAAAATTCGGTAGATGCACATGCACAATCTTGAACTACCGAATCTCATGCAGATTCGGGCGTTCCTTCGTGTCGTCGAATACACAGTGTTTCCAAGGCATCCGCTGTCCTTTTTCGTGGTCAGCCTGTTGTGACGCTCTCCATCCATTCTTTAGAGAAACGGCTCGGTATTTCGCTGTTTGAGCGACACGTCGATGGTATGCGTCTGACTGAGTATGGTGNGTGCATCGTGCCTCGGACTAGCAGGGCAATGGATGCGTTTTTCGCCCACATCGGCATCACTGTACCTAGCCCAGTGATTGAAACGGGCGATTTGGCGATTTTGCGCGGCGTGTTGTTACGTTCAGACATGCTCGCCGCCAAACAGCTTGAGAGGTTCATAGCTTGCATGGCTTTGACTAGCCTTCAGACATGGCAGCCATTCGTCTGCAAGACGACTCGACCCTTCTTGACAGCCGAGTCGTCTGGGGAAATACTCGACGCAAAATTCATATAGATGACTATATAACAAGGTGAATAAAGTCCATGAGTTCTCTCCCCAGTGATACTCGCCTGCCGCTCTACCAACGCCTGCGTGACCAATTGGCTGAGCAGATCGCCAACAATCGCTGGCGTCCTGGTGAGGCGATTCCTACCGAGGCTGTGCTTTCAGCGGAGTACCAGCTGTCTACCGGCACGGTGCGAAAAGCAATTGATGCGTTGGTCAGTGAGGGCATTCTGGAGCGTCAGCAGGGGCGAGGGACTTTCATTCGCCGACCGCAGTTTCAATCCTCTTTGTTCCGCTTCTTTCGTTTCCAAACTGCTTCCGGTGAGCGCCAGGTACCGGAGAGCCGCATCCTCTCGATCGAGCCAGTTGCCGCACCCTCGGCCGTAGCGCAAGCGCTAGGATTGCAGGTCGATGCGCCGGTAATTCGTATTGTCCGTGTGCGTCTGCTCGATGTTAAGCCAGTGCTCGCTGAAGAAATCTGGTTGCCCCGCAACCGCTTTCAGCCGCTTCTGGAGATCGACCTGAGTCGCAAAGGGCCGCTGCTTTATCCGATTTACGAAGAGGTGTGCGGACAGGTTGTCGCATCGGCCGAAGAAACGCTGACCGCTGAATCAGTGAATGACCTGCATGCTCGATTGCTGCAAGTACCCGTAAACAGTCCCGGTGGTGGTGATTGAGCGTCTGGCCCGGGATTACGCCGGTACGCCACTGGAGTGGCGCCGTTCTCGCGGGCACGCAGAGCACTTCCGCTACAGCGTGGATATTCGCTAGCGCCTGCCCGTGTAGCGAATTGTTCAGCGACGCCCAGGTCGTCGCTGGTTTCCTGATTGTTTGCCAAAACTGGCCCTGTAGCGGTGCGGTTCGCTCTCGGCTGCCTTACGTTCTACTTATAAGGATAAGAATCATGTTTAGCTGGTATCGCCAAGTCACTCCTCGGGAGCGCAAAACGTTTTGGGCCTGCTTCGGCGGATGGTCGCTCGACGCATTGGAAGTACAAATGTTCGGCCTGGCGATTCCAGCGCTGATCGCCGCTTTCGCACTGACCAAGGGCGATGCGGGGCTGATCAGCGGAGTTACGCTGGTGACATCAGCCATCGGCGGTTGGGTAGGGGGGACATTGTCCGACCGTTACGGCCGTGTGCGCACGCTGCAGTGTATGATTTTGTGGTTCTCTTTCTTCACTTTTCTTTCCGCGTTCGTCACCGGATTCCATCAGTTGCTGGTCGTCAAGGCACTGCAAGGCTTCGGTATTGGTGGAGAATGGGCCGCCGGCGCAGTACTGATGGCCGAGACCATCAACCCTAAATTTCGTGGCAAGGTGATGGGCACAGTGCAGAGCGCCTGGGCTGTGGGTTGGGGGCTGGCGGTCGGTGTATTTGCGTTGATTTACTCGTTCGTGCCGCAGGATATGGCCTGGCGTGTGATGTTTATCGTTGGCTTGCTGCCGTCGTTCCTGATTATCTGGGTACGGCGCAATGTTGAGGAGCCTGACAGTTTCCAACGTCTGCAAAAAGAAAAAGCCATCCCGCAAAGTTTCTTCAAATCCCTGGCAGGTATTTTCCGTCCCGAACTGATCCGCGTGACACTATTCGGTGGCCTGTTGGGCTTGGGCGCGCACGGTGGTTACCACGCGGTGATGACCTGGCTGCCGACGTTCCTCAAGACTGAACGTAACCTTTCGGTGTTGAACTCTGGTGGTTACCTGGCGGTGATCATCTTCGCCTTCTGGTGCGGGTGTGTGGTCAGTGGATTTTTGATCGACCGCATTGGCCGTCGTAAAAACATCGTGCTGTTTGCGTTGTGCTGTGTCGTCACTGTGCAGTGCTATGTGTTCCTGCCACTGACCAATACCCAGATGCTGTTCCTGGGATTCCCGCTCGGATTCTTCGCGGCAGGCATTCCAGCCAGCCTCGGGGCATTGTTCAACGAACTGTACCCCGCTGACGTGCGCGGCGCCGGTGTGGGTTTCTGCTACAACTTTGGCCGGGTGCTCTCCGCGGTCTTCCCATTCCTGGTCGGTCACATGAGCGACTCCATGTCCTTGGGGTCTGCGATCGGTATCGACGCAGGAATTGCCTATGGTGTAGCGGTGATCGCGGCGCTTTGTCTACCGGAAACCCGTGGTCGTGCCCTCGAAGCCTCGAATACTTTGGTGCAATCCACGGTCAACGGTAACGAGAGTGCGCGGGCCTGATGACCCTTACCTTCGAATGATGAAAGCCATGCCTGATACCTGTAATACGCCGATCACCGGCATCGATTCCCATGCTCACGTGTTCAATCGTGAGCTGAACCTGGCCCGCCGTGCGGCGTTATACCCCTGGCTACGACGCCACGCTCAAGAACTACCTGGCGCATTTGCGAGCCCATGGTCTGAGTCATGGTGTGTTGGTGCAGCCAAGTTTTCTGGGTACCGACAACAGCTACCTGCTAGACGCGTTGCGCCAGGCGCCGGAGGCGTTAAGAGGGGTCGTGGTGCTGGATCGTGACATCAGTCGCGATGCATTGAACGACATGGCTCGGATTGGTGTGGTGGGCGTTCGCTTGAACCTTATGGGGAAAGTCTTGCCTGACTTTCGCGACGCTGCTTGGAAGGACTTCTTTGGCCACATCGCTGAACTGGATTGGCATGTGGAGTTACACCGCCACGTGGAGGATTTACCGAAATTGATCCGTCAGCTGATGCCATTTGGCATCAAACTCGTGATCGATCACTTCGGTCGTCCGGATGCCCGTTTGAGTGTTGATCAACCAGGCTTTCGCGAGATGCTAGAACTGGGGGTAAGCGGGCAGGTATGGATGAAAGTTTCCGGCATCTATCGATTGGAAGGAACGGATCAACAGAACCTGAAATTTGCTCGGATTGCCTTACCACTACTGTTGCAGGGTTTCGGTGTGCGCCGTTTGGTTTGGGGCAGCGATTGGCCACACACCCAGCATGAAGACAGCATTGGTTTCGGTACGGTGGTGGAGCAGTTTCAAGCGCTGGAGTGTTCGACTCAGATTATGCGGTCGTTGCTAGTGGAAGCTCCCGGAGAGTTATTCGGTTTTCATTCCGGCTGTGAACTGTTGACTCCCGGCGGTTAAGGAGAGGGCTATTAAAGCCCGAACACCGGCGAACTCGTACGG
>Ga0065696_1000610_pt1 | contig 10567 bp, 14 predicted proteins | sample SwiRhiMetagenome_FD_59085 | JGI IMG/M metagenome (GOLD analysis project Ga0065696, IMG submission 59085) | Bulk soil microbial communities from switchgrass field near East Lansing, Michigan, USA - East Lansing bulk soil v2 (version 2) | ecosystem: Environmental > Terrestrial > Soil >...
GCGGCAGCCTCGGTGAAGTGGGCGGCGCAAAATCGCCGGCGCCCTGGAACTGGCCGCCGAAGACAACCGCAAGGGCATCCCGACCCGCGCCGTGCTGCTGTTGGAAACCGGCGGCGTGCGCTTGCAGGAAGCCAACCTCGGCCTGGCCGCGATTGCCGATATACACGCGGCGATTGTCGACCTGCGCCAGTACCAGCCGGTGATCGGCGTAGTGGCGGGCAGCGTTGGCTGTTTCGGCGGCATGTCCATCGCGGCCGGGCTGTGCAGTTACCTCGTCGTCACCCGCGAAGCGCGCCTGGGGCTGAACGGTCCGCAGGTGATCGAACAGGAGGCCGGGCTGGAAGAGTACGACTCCCGCGACCGTCCCTTTATCTGGAGCCTCACGGGCGGCGAGCAACGTTTCAACAGCGGCCTGGCCGACCGTTACGTGGCCGACGATGTCGCGCAGATCCGGCAGACTGCCAGCGCGTTGTTGCAGCAGGGCCTGCCCGCACAACAGCGCAGTCGCCAGGCTGATGATTACCTCGCACGTTTGGCCGAGTTGGACGCCGTAGCGCAAATCGACCCGGCGACGGTGCGCGAGCTGTATCAGGGAGAACGCTCATGAGAGGCTTGCAGTGGTTCAACGCATTGAGCGCCGGCGCTCCAGTTGTAGACGATTTGCCGGCGTCGCTGAGGGTGGCCGACGGTGTATTGGGTGAGCAACAGGTGCGCTTTGTCGCCGTGGTTACCGACACGCAAAACCGCTTCCCTCGGGCGCGCAATGGCGAAGTCGGTTTGTTGGAGGGCTGGGGTTTGGCCAAGGCCGTCGATGAAGCCATCGCCCGGGGTGACAAGCGTCCGATCATCGCCATCGTCGATGTGCCCAGCCAGGCCTACGGCCGTCGCGAAGAAGCCCTCGGCATCCATCAGGCCCTGGCCGCTGCCGCCGACAGTTATGCCCGCGCGCGCCTGGCCGGGCACCCTGTGATTGCGCTGCTGGTGGGCAAGGCCATGTCCGGTGCGTTCCTCGCCCATGGCTACCAGGCCAACCGCCTGATTGCCCTGCGCGACCCCGGTGTGATGGTGCACGCCATGGGCAAGGCCTCGGCCGCGCGAGTGACCCTGCGCAGCGTCGAAGAGCTGGAAGCCCTGGCCGCCAGCGTGCCGCCCATGGCCTATGACATCGACAGCTATGCCAGCCTCGGTTTGCTCTGGGAGACCTTGTCGGTGAACCGGATTGAACAACCCACGGCGGACGATGTAGCACGGGTCAGCGATTGCCTGGTGAATGCGATCAAGGACGTCGGCAGCGCCGATCTGCGCGGACGCCTCGGCGCGACTAATCGCGCAGCGTCCAGCCAGGTTCGCCAACTGCTGCGGGAACAATGGTGAACGCCCACGACTTGCTCTGGGGCATGACCCCGGCGCATGCGCCCGCCGATGCTCCGACCTGGGTGCTCGAAGCGCTCGGCGCCGGCCATCCCGTGGTGGTGCGCCGCGCCATTGCCGCGCCGGGGCATGTGGCGGTCGGCGTGCGCGGGCGTTTGCGTGAGCAGCGTTTCGCCGCCGAGATGCCGTTGGCGGCGGTGCAGCGGCGTGTTGCACCGGAAGCCCTGCGCGACGTGGTTTCGCTACGGGACGTACCCGCACTGCAAGCGCTTGCTCAATTGCGTTCGGTGCTGGTGCACGAGGCATGGGGCGTCAGCGGTAGCGCAGGCTTTGAATTGGCCACCGGCATCGAAGCGCTGCATCGCCCAGAGTGATCTGGATTTGATCCTGCGTACGCCCAAGCGCCTTGAACGCAGCGATGCCGAGGACCTGCTGGCGAGCCTGGACATGGCGGTGTGCCCTGTGGACCTGCAACTGCAAACCCCGTTCGGCGCCGTGGCCTTGCGCGAATGGGCTGGTGGATCACGTCGTGTGCTGTTGAAAACCATCAGCGGCGCGCACCTGGTCGACGATCCCTGGCAGGCCGTGGCATGAGCAGCCTCCTGGTGTTTCCGGGGCAGGGTGCCCAGCGACCAGGCATGCTCCAGTCGCTGCCCGAACCTGTGCTGGCAGAAGCCAGCGATGCCCTGGGCGAAGACGTGCGCCTGCTCGACTCAGCCCAGACCCTTGAGTCGACCCGCGCCGTGCAACTGTGCCTATTGATCGCCGGCGTCGCCCACGCCCGCCTGTTGGACCGCACCCCGGATTACGTCGCGGGCCTGTCCATCGGTGCCTACCCGGCTGCGGTCATCGCCGGTGCCCTGGCGTTTGCCGAGGCGGTAAAACTGGTGAGCCTGCGCGGCCAACTGATGCAAAACGCTTATCCACACGGCTACGGCATGACCGCGATCATCGGCGTGGAGTTATCCACCGTCGAAAAAATCCTCGCCGACATCCACAGCCCCGAAACCCCGGTGTACCTGGCCAATATCAACGCCGATAACCAGAGCGTGATCGCCGGCAGCGACGAGGCCATGAAGCGTGTTGCCGCGCGCATCAAGGGCAACGGCATTGCCAAACGCCTGGCCGTCAGTGTGCCGTCCCATTGCGCGCTGCTGGCGCAACCGGCCGAGGCCCTGGCCCAGGCATTTGTCCCGCTCAAGGCGCCGCGTATCACCTACCTGAGCAGCACCCGTGCGCGGCCGATCCACCACCCCGAACACCTTTGCGACGACCTGGCCTTCAACATGTGCCGCGTCGTTGACTGGCGCGGCACCGTGCAAAGCGCCTACGAGCGCGGGGTGCGCCTGCAAATCGAACTGCCGCCGGGCGCCGTGCTCACCGGCCTGTCACGCCGCGTGTTCGAGCAAGGCACGGTGATCGCCTGCGAAGGCGCACGCCTGGATACCTTGCAGGCCCTGCTGGAAGAGGAGGAGCGCCGCCACCGATAAAGCACTACCCAAGGCTGTCGAAGCACAAAACACAATTTCGATCGAGCACTTCGAGGACAACAACAATGATTATTTACGGTGTGGCATTGCTGGCGATCTGCACGCTGGCAGGCGTGATCATGGGTGACATGCTCGGCGTGTTGCTGGGCGTCAAATCCAACGTGGGCGGAGTGGGGATCGCCATGATCCTGCTGATCTGCGCCCGCCTGTGGATGCAAAAACGCGGCGGCATGACCAAGGAGTGCGAGATGGGCGTGGGCTTTTGGGGCGCCATGTACATTCCCGTGGTGGTGGCAATGGCCGCGCAGCAGAACGTCGTAACCGCCCTGCACGGCGGCCCGGTCGCGGTGCTGGCGGCGATTGGTTCGGTGGTGGTCTGTGGTTGCACCATCGCCTTGATCAGCCGTACCCACAAGGGCGAGCCTCTGCCCGCCGAAGAGCCGCTGATCGTGCCTGCGGGAGGTCGCTGATATGTGGGATCTCATCGAAAAAGGCCTGGAACATAACGGCCTGATCACCGCGTTTGCGTTTGTTGGCGTGGTGATGTGGATTTCCGTGGTGCTGTCCAAGCGCCTGACGTTCGGGCGCATCCACGGCTCGGCGATTGCCATCGTCATCGGCCTGGTCCCTGGCCTGGGTCGGCGGCACCCTTACCGGCGGGCAAAAAGGCCTGGCCGATCTGGCACTGTTCTCCGGCATCGGCCTGATGGGCGGCGCGATGCTGCGCGACTTCGCCATCGTTGCCACGGCGTTCGAGGTACAGGCCACCGAAGCGCGCAAGGCCGGGATGATCGGCGTGATTGCGCTGCTGCTGGGCACGATCCTGCCGTTTATCGTTGGCGCCAGCATGGCCTGGGTGTTTGGCTATCGCGACGCGATCAGCATGACCACCATCGGCGCGGGTGCCGTGACCTACATCGTCGGCCCGGTGACCGGTGCGGCGATTGGCGCGACTTCGGATGTGATGGCGCTGTCCATCGCGACCGGGCTGATCAAGGCGATCCTGGTGATGGTCGGCACACCGGTGGCGGCGCGTTGGATGGGCTTGGACAACCCGCGTTCGGCGATGGTGTTCGGTGGCCTGGCCGGCACCGTGAGCGGCGTGACGGCAGGGCTGGCGGCGACGGATCGGCGCTTGGTGCCGTATGGCGCGTTGACGGCGACGTTCCATACCGGGCTTGGGTGTTTGCTTGGTCCTTCGTTGCTGTACTTCATTGTGCGTGGGTTGGTGGGCTGACCTTGGGGGTTGCGGAGTGTCAGGCTGTTCCCTGCCGATTGGCATACATCCGACACTCCGCCAACAACGCCAGTAAATTCGGATCACGCTCCTTGGCCTTCAGGAACACCACCCCGATATGCTGCTGCAGCCGATACCGGGGTTGCAGCGGTATCAGCTTCACGCGGTTCTCGTACACCGCCGCAATCCGCCCCGGTAGCAACGCATAACCCACCCCTGAACTGACCATGCTCAGCAGTGTGAAGATGTCATTGACCTGCATCGCCACCTTGGGCTCGAACCCCGCCTGCTTGAACACCCGGTTGCCATCCTGGTGGGTGGCGAAGCCTTGGGTGAGGGTGATGAAGGTGGCGTCGCGAACGTCGGCCAGGTCGATTTCCTGGGTGCGGTCGAAGGGCGAGTCGGCCGGGGTGGCGAGGAAGATGTCGTCGCAGAACAGCTCGATCTGTTCGCAGTCGGGGTCGTTGGCGTGTTCGTCGAGGGAGATCAGGATCGCGTCGACTTCCATGTTCTTGAGTTTGTACAGCAGGTCGAAATTGGAGCCGAGGATCAGGTCGATATTGAGTTCACTGCGCCTGATTTTCAGGCCCATGATCAGTTGCGGCACGGTCTTGACCGTCAGCGAATAAAGCGAGCCGAGCTTGAAGCGTTCGGCGGAGAACCCAGCGGCTTCGCGGGTCAGGCGTACGCTGTCGACCACATCGGCGATCAGTTTCTGCGCGCGTTCTTCCAGCACGTAGGCGCTTTCCAGCGGGGTGAGGTTGCGGCCCTCGTGTTTGAACAGCGGGCAGCGCAAGGCATTTTCCAGCGAGTGGATGGCGCGGTGCACGCTGACATTGCTGGTTTGCAGCTCGGCGGCGGCGCGGGCCAGGTTGCCGGTGCGCATGAATGCCAGGAAGATTTCCAGCTTCTTGAGGGTGAATTCTTCGTCGATCAGCATGGCCGTGGGCTCTTGTTCGAATGCGTCCGATTGTGCCCGCAAAACCCGGCGGCGTCCTCGGAACGTCACAAGCCGCTTGCACTCTTATGCGCAAGGCTGGACGCTTGCCAGCCAGTTCCAGCGGCTACAGGAGGTCAGTGACAGATGTATCACGGGGAACGATTCAACGCCTGGAGCCATTTGCTCGGTGCAGTCGCGGCGTGTATTGGCGCCGTGTGGATGTTGGTGGTGGCGAGCCTGGACGGCAGCCCCTGGAAGATCGTCAGCGTGGCGATTTATGGTTTTACGCTGATGGTGCTGTACAGCGCGTCGACCGTGTATCACAGCGTGCAGGGGCGGCGAAAAGAGATCATGCAGAAGGTCGATCACTTTTCGATCTACCTGCTGATCGCCGGCAGCTACACGCCGTTTTGCCTGGTGACGCTGAGAGGCCCGTGGGGCTGGACGCTGTTCGGCATCGTGTGGGGGCTGGCGGTGATCGGCATCCTGCAAGAGATCAAGCCGCGTTCCGAGGCGCGCATCCTGTCCATCGTGATCTACGCGGTGATGGGCTGGATCGTGCTGGTGGCGGTCAAGCCACTGATCGCCGCGCTGGGCACCGCCGGGTTTATCTGGCTGGCGGCGGGCGGGGTGCTGTACACCGTCGGCATCATCTTCTTTGCCCTGGAGGATCGCCTGCGACATTCCCATGGGATCTGGCATTTGTTTGTGATCGGCGGCAGCCTGCTGCATTTCGTGGCGATCATGCACTACGTGTTATAGGCGCTCCAGCAGCTCCCGAGCCCGGTTGCCGAAGATCTGTAGCAGGTTGGCCAGCATATGCGGCGGCGGTTCATCGGCACGGGTCAGGGCATAGAGGGTGATCGGCAGCGGCGGTGTAAGCGTGCGGATGCGGGTGGCCGCCGTCGATGCGCCGAGGGCGGTAAAGGGGTCGATGACCGTCAAGCCGGCGCCGGACTCCACCATCGCCCGTGCCAGGGAATAGGTCTGCACCGAGATCGTCACCCGAGGCGGCGGGTCGACGCTCTCCAGGTAGTTGTCGAGCTTCGCCGCCAGCGGGTCGGCGCTGGACAGGCCAATCAAACGGTGCTCCCGCCAGGTCTGTCAGGGGCAGGGCCTGATGCAGTTCAGCGTCCGGCCAGTAGTTTTTCGACGCCAGGGCCACCAACACACCGTTGGCCAGCACTTGTGTGGTNAGCCCGGGATGGCCGGAGAAGCTGAGGGTCAGTGCCAGGTCGATTTCGCGCATCAACAGTTTTTGCACCAGCTCGCGGCTATGGTCGCTGGACAGCTCGCAGGCGAGTGTCCGGGTAGTCGCGCTTCCATTCCAGGATCGCCGGGGGCAGCAGCGACAGCGCCAATGCCGGGATTGCGCCAATCCGCACACTTTGCCCCGGGGCGCGGCGCAGGCTCTTGGCCAGGCGCCGCACGCCTTGCAGGCTCGCGGTGACTTTTTCGACTTCACTTTCCAGCGCCAGGGCTTCGGGCGTGGGCTGCAATTTGCCGCGTACCCGCAAAAACAGCGGGAAGCCCAATTGTAACTCGGCATGTTGCAACACCTTGGTCACCGCCGGTTGGGAGACATGCAGCAACTGCGCGGCGGCGCTGATGGAGCCCGTCTGGCGGATGGCCTGGAAGATTTCGATATGACGCAAGCGCATGGCAGGTCCATAACCTTTGTTTATAGGTGCCCCATCTTTATTCATTGTCGGCGGTCTGTCACCTGCACCTACCCTGGGGCTTTCTTGGATCAAGGGCTGGGGGTGTTGAATGGCCAGGCAGGTTTGCATCATTGGCGGTGGCGTTATCGGCCTGGCGAGTGCCTACGCGTTGGTACGTGCAGGTCATGAAGTGACGGTGATCGACGCGCGTGACACCGTGGGCAGCGAAACCAGTTTCGCCAATGGCGGGCAATTGTCCTACCGCTACGTCGCACCGCTGGCGGATGCAGGAGTGCCGTTACAGGCCATTGGCTGGCTGCTGCGCGGTGACTCGCCGCTGAAGCTGCGCCCACGCCTGGACCCTCAGCAATGGCGCTGGATGGCCGCTTTCATCGGCGCCTGCCGGGGCTCGGTGAACAAGCGCAACGCCGCCCACTTGCTGCGCCTGGCAAGCCTGAGCCAAAACACCTTGCAGCAATGGCGCGTCGATGATCGCCTGGACACGTTCAATTGGCGGCGTAACGGCAAGCTGGTGACCTTTCGCAATGCCGATACCTTTGAGCGTGCGCGCAGCAAGGTCACCGACATCCTGCAACAACAGGTGCTGTCGGCCCTGGATTGTGCGCGCCTGGAGCCGGCGCTGGCGCAGGTGGCTGATCAGTTTGTGGGCGGTATCTACACGCCCAACGAGGAAGTGGCGGACTGCCATGCCTTTTGCCAACGCCTGGCGCAAAGGCTCGAAGCGTCGGGGCGCTGCACCTTTCTGCTGGGGCGCAAGGTCACCCGGATTCACCATGCGGATGGCGCGGTGCAGGCCATCGAGTTAGGTGGCGAAGTGATGCCGGTGGAACACCTGGTGCTGGCGGCCGGCCATCGCAGCGCCGAGTTGGCATTGCCCGGCGTGTCACTGCCACTGTATCCACTCAAGGGCTATAGCCTCAGCGTGCCGATTGGCGCACAGCACCGGGCGCCGAATGTGAGCATCACCGACTACGACCGCAAGATGGTCTACGCGCGTATCGGCGAACAGCTGCGGGTGGCGGCCATGGTGGATATCGTCGGCTTTGACGCCAGCCTTGAGCCCAAGCGCCTGGCGGTGATGAAACGCCAGGCGGTCGAGACATTTCCTACGGCTGGCGACTATGCCAATGCTGTGGAATGGGCCGGTATGCGTCCGGCCACTCCGACCGGTGTGCCGCTGATTGGCCCCAGCGTCTATCGCAACCTGTGGCTGAACCTGGGCCACGGTGCGCTCGGCTTTACCCTGGCGTGCGGCAGCGGCCAATTGCTGGCCGAGTTGATCGGCCATCACCTACCTTCCATTGATATGCAGGGCCTGGCGCCCCGCGCCGCGTGAGGATTGACCCATGACCATCAACCGAATCAGCAGCAACGACCGGCTGTCCGGTGCCGTCACGTTCAAGGATCTGGTATTCCTTTCGGGCCAGGTGCCCGGCGAAGGCCAGGATGTGGCGACGCAGACCCGCGAAGTGCTGGCCAGGATCGATGCGCTGCTGGCCCAGGCCGGCAGTGACAAGGATCATTTGCTCAATGCGACCATTTACTTGAAAGACATCGGCAGCGGTTTCGCGCCGATGAATGAGGTATGGGCCGCCTGGCTATCGCCCGGTATGGCGCCGACACGCACCACCCTGCAGGCGGAGCTGGCGCGGCCGAGCGTGCTGGTGGAAATCAGCGTGATTGCGGTACGAAAATAACGTCAAAGACCAACGGAGAATAACAATGAAAAAAATCCTGTTGACCGGCTGCACCCTGGGCCTTTTGCTGGGAGTACACGCCCATGCCAACCAGGCGCCGCTGGACGGTACGCTGGGCAAGATCGCCAGCGCCAAGTCCATCACCCTGGGCTATCGCGATGCGTCGGTGCCGTTTTCCTACGTGGGGGATCACAGCGGTAAGCCGATGGGCTATTCGGTGGACCTGGCCAGCAAGATCGTCGAGCGTATCCAGCAGAAAACCGGGGTGGCCGACCTTAAGGTGAAGTACAACCTGGTGACCTCGCAAACGCGTATTCCGCTGGTGCAGAACGGCACTGTCGACCTGGAGTGCGGTTCCACCGGGGTGACCGCCGAGCGGCAGAAACAGGTGGCGTTTTCCTACGGGTTTATTTACGTGAAAGGCCAGTTGCTGACGGCTAAAGACAGCGGCATCAAGGGCTTCGCCGACCTGGGGGGCAAGAACGTGGTGACCACCGCCGGCACCACCAACGAGCGTTTTCTCAAGCGTTACAACGCTGAGCACAAAAGCAATATGTTCGTGATCAGCGCCAAGGACCACGGCGAGGCGTTCAAGATGCTCGAGACGGGCCGCGCGGCCGCGTTCTATATGGACGATGCATTGCTCTACGGCGAACGTGCCAAGGCCAAGGACCCACACAACTGGGTGGTGGTGGGCGAGGAGCAGTCGCGGGAGATCTACAGCTGCATGGTGCGCAAGGATGATCCGCAGTTTCTCGCGGTGGTCAACGAGACCCTGGGCGACTTGTACCGCTCGGGGGAGATCAACGGGATTTACCAGCGCTGGTTTGAACAGCCGATCCCGCCCAAGGGCTTGAACCTGGAATTCCCGATGACCAGTGAGTTGAAGGCGATCATTGCCAAGCCGGTCAGCGATCCGGTGGACTGATCACCCCTCCCACACTTTAGAAGTCGCCCCAGAGTTGTTGGGCAACCGCCAATGCGACGACGGGTGCAGTCTCGGTGCGCAACACGCGCGGGCCGAGGCGGGCGGCGTGGAAGCCAGCGCCTTGGGCGGTGTCGACTTCGTTGTCGGTCAGCCCGCCCTCCGGGCCGATCAGAAACGCCAGGCTCGCAGGCTTGGCATGGCTGACCATCGGCTCGGCCACCGGGTGCAGCACCAGTTTCAGGTCCGCCTCGACCTGCTTCAACCAGTCCGCCAGCAGCAACGGCGGGTGAATCACCGGCACCCGTCGAACGCCCGCACTGCTCGCACGCGCTGATCGCCACCTGGCGCCAGTGCAGCAGGCGTTTGTCGGCGCGTTCGTCCTTCAGCCGCACTTCGCAGCGGTCGCTGAAGATCGGCGTGATGGCGTTGACACCCAGCTCGGTGGCTTTCTGGATCGCCCAGTCCATGCGCTCGCCCCGGGACAGGCCCTGGCCGAGGTGGATGTGCAGCGGCGATTCGGCCTGGCCGGCGAAGCTTTCCGTCAGTTGCACGGTGACGCGTTTCTTCCCGACTTCCAGCAGGCTGCCCAGGAATTCCTGGCCGGAGCCGTCGAACAATTGCACGGCGTCACCTTCGCCCATGCGCAGCACGCGGCTGATGTAGTGCGCCTGGGCTTCGGGCAGTTCGTGATCGCCGAGGCTCAGCGGGGTGTCGGTGAAAAAGCGAGACAGTCTCATGTCGGTTCTCTGGAAAAAGGTGTAGGTGTGCCGGCAATCAACCCGGATCGCGGAAACCAGGGTGGAAATCCTTCGGCACCGCCACGCTGACTTTACTGTTGGTGGCGATATCGATGCCTTCGCTGGCGACTTCGGCGAGGAAGTCGATCTGCTCCGGTGTAATTACATAGGGCGGCAGGAAATACACCACGCTGCCCAACGGCCGCAACAACGCACCGCGTTCCAGGGCGTGTTCGAACACCTTGAGACCACGGCGCTCCTGCCACGGGTAAGCGGTCTTGGTGGCCTTGTCCTGGACCATCTCGATGGCCAGCACCATGCCGGTCTGGCGTACTTCCGAGACGTGCGGATGGTCGACCAGGTGCGCTGTTGCCGTGGCCATGCGCCGGGCCAGGGCCTTGTTGTTTTCGATGACGTTGTCTTCTTCGAAAATATCCAGGGTCGCCAGGGCCGCCGCGCACGCCAGCGGGTTGCCGGTGTAGCTG
>Ga0065696_1000186_pt1 | contig 10553 bp, 10 predicted proteins | sample SwiRhiMetagenome_FD_59085 | JGI IMG/M metagenome (GOLD analysis project Ga0065696, IMG submission 59085) | Bulk soil microbial communities from switchgrass field near East Lansing, Michigan, USA - East Lansing bulk soil v2 (version 2) | ecosystem: Environmental > Terrestrial > Soil >...
AGGCATCGGCGAATCCACCACCATCGGCGGCCTGAGCTACGGCAACGAGAGCCCCGAGAGCATCAAGGTCAACATCGACCGTCACTTCGCGCCACTGCTGATCGGCCAGGACGCCAGCAATATCAACGCGGCCATGTTGCGCCTGGAACGCAGCATTCGCGGCAACACCTTTGCCAAATCCGGTATCGAAAGCGCCTTGCTCGACGCCCTCGGCAAGCGCCTGAACCTGCCCGTCAGCGAACTGCTCGGTGGGCGTGTGCGCGATGCACTGCCGGTGGCCTGGACCCTCGCCAGCGGCAATACCGCCCAGGACATTGCCGAGGCCGAAAAGATGCTCGACCTGCGCCGCCACCGCATCTTCAAGTTGAAGATCGGTGCCGGTGAAGTTGGCCATGACCTGGCCCATGTCATCGCGATCAAAAATGCCCTGGGCGAGCGTGCCAGCGTGCGCGTCGACGTCAACCAGGCCTGGGACGAGGCCGTGGCCCTGCGGGCGTGCAAGGTGCTCGGCGACCACGGCATCGACTTGATCGAACAGCCGATCTCGCGCAATAACCGTGGGGGCATGGCCCGGCTCAACCTGTCGAGCCCGGCGCCGATCATGGCTGACGAATCCATCGAGTGTGTCGAAGATGCCTTCAACCTGGCCCGTGAAGGCGCGGCCTCGGTGTTCGCCTTGAAGATCGCCAAGAACGGCGGCCCCCGCGCGGTATTGCGCACTGCCGCGATTGCCGAGGCCGCTGGTATCGGCCTGTACGGCGGCACCATGCTGGAAGGGGGGATCGGCACCCTGGCGTCGGCGCATGCCTTCCTCACGCTGAACAGACTGGCATGGGGCACCGAGTTGTTCGGCCCGCTGTTGCTGACCGAAGACATCCTTACCGAGCCGCCGCTGTACCGCGACTTCCAGCTGCATGTCTCCCATTTGCCGGGCCTGGGCCTGGCCATCGATGAAGAGCGTTTGGCGTTCTTCCGTCGTGACAAACACTAAGAGGCGCCGCCATGTTGTTCCACGTAAAATGACCGTGAACCTGCCCGTCGACATGAACCCCGAGCGCGCCGCCAGCCTCAAGGCCGACGAAAAAGCCCTGGCTCGACGTTTACAAGAGCAAGGCAAATGGCGCCACTTGTGGCGCATCGCCGGGCTCTACGCTAACTACAGCGTGTTCGACGTCGACAGTGTGCAAGAACTGCATGACCTGCTGATGCAACTGCCGCTTTACCCCTACATGGCCATCGAAGTGAACGCCTTGTGCCGGCACCCTTCGTCGATCCATGCGGACGACCGCTAGGCCGGTTTTCACCCTGATAACTACAAGATGAGGAATGCACCATGTCCATCCGACTGTCCCAGACTGCCCATGCCCAACAGTTTCTCGAAGAAGCCAGCGGCAACCTCACTGACGGCGGCAACCCGCGCACCAAGGCGCTGATCTACCGGATCCTGCGCGATACGGTAAACATTATCGAAGACCTGGAAGTGACCCCGGAAGAGTTCTGGAAGGCGGTCAACTACCTCAATGAATTGGGCAAGCACCAGGAGGCCGGACTGCTCGCCGCCGGGCTCGGCCTGGAGCATTACCTGGACATGCTGATGGACGCCGCCGATGAGGAAGCCGGCAAATCCGGCGGTACCCCGCGCACCATCGAAGGCCCGCTGTATGTGGCCGGCGCGCCGCTGTCGAAGTACGAGGCGCGGCTGGACGATGGCAAGGACGACGCGGTGCCGCTGTTTATGCGCGGGCAGGTGCGCGACACCGACGGCAAGCCGTTGGCGGGGGCGATTGTCGATGTGTGGCAGGCCAATACCGGCGGTACGTATTCGTGGTTCGACCCGACGCAATCCGAATTCAACCTGCGTCGGCGTATCGAGACCGACGCCCAGGGCAACTTCCGCTTTCGCAGCATCGTGCCGTCGGGCTACGGCTGCCCGCCGACCGGGCCGACCCAGCAGTTGCTCGATCAACTGGGGCGCCACGGGCAGCGCCCGGCGCATATCCACTTCTTCATTTCGGCGCCGGGGTATCGGCACTTGACCACCCAGATCAACCTGTCGGATGACCCGTACCTGCACGATGATTTTGCCTACGCGACGCGGGATGAGTTGATTGCCGAGATTCGCTTCAGTGACGATCAGCAACTGGCGCGGGAGTTTGGCGTGGAGGGGCGGTTTGCACAGATTGATTTTGACTTTGAGTTGCAGACCGCGGCAGCGCCGGTAGAGCAAAAACGCATGCAGCGAGTCCGTGCGCTGGAGGATTGATCAACACGGTCAAAAATGTGGGAGGGGGCAAGTCGTATCGTCGCACCGCCCCTCCCACATTCGAGCGATGGTGCTGCTCCTATTTGCGTACAACCAGATCAAGCACCTCATCCCGATCCTTGATCTTCTGCAGCACAATCTCCGAGCGGATATCCATCACCCCCGCCGTGCGGTTCAGGTGGTTCACGATAAAGTCCGAAAAGTGCTTGAGGTTGCGTGCCTGCACCCGCAGCACATAGTTGCTGGCGCCGGTGATCACGTACGCGCTGGCCACTTCCGGCCAGCCTTGCACCTTCTTGATAAACGTCTCATGCCAATCCTCCACATCCTGGCGCAATGACAGGTGGACGATGGCCTCCAGTTCAATCCCCAGTTGCTCGGCATTCAACACCGCGCGGTAGCCGCTGATAATCCCTTCGCTTTCCAGCAGGCGTAAACGGCGCAGGCAGGCAGAGGGCGACAACGCGACTTTTTTCCGCCAGTTCCTGGTTGCTGATACGGCCATCCTGTTGCAAGAAATGCAGGAGGCGCAGGTCGGTGGCGTCGAGAATCATGATTAGAATAAATCCGCGTATTTTCGGTTGTTAGTCGAATTTCCTACAGCTTAATTAGCCTGTTACCCACCACTTTGCACGAAAATTCTCTAAATCTTCGTTCATTATTTGCTGCATCCTCACTGACAAAAACCAGGACAGCCCATGACCCCTCGCAGCCATTGCCAAGCCCTCGACACCCAGGACCCGCTGGCGCCGCTACGTCAGCAGTTCGCCTTGCCGCAGGACGTTATCTACCTGGACGGCAACTCCCTCGGTGCGCGTCCGGTGGCGGCGTTGGCGCGGGCGCAGGCGGTCATCGCGCAAGAGTGGGGCAATGGCTTGATCCGCAGTTGGAACAGCGCCGGCTGGGCCGACTTGTCCCAGCGCCTGGGCAACCGCCTGGCGCCGCTGATCGGTGCGCGGGACGCAGAGGTGGTGATCACCGACACTACCTCGATCAACCTGTTCAAGGTGCTCAGCGCCGCCTTGAGCGTGCAGCGCCAACGTGAGCCGGCGCGCAGGGTGATCGTCAGCGAAGCGAGCAACTTCCCTACGGATTTGTATATCGCCCAGGGCCTCGCCGAGTTGCTGCAACAGGGCTATTCCCTGCGCCTGGTCAACAGCCCGGATGAACTGCCCCGGGCCATCGACGGCGACGTGGCGGTGGTGATGCTCACCCACGTCAACTACAAGACCGGCTACATGTACGACATGCAGGCGCTCACCGCCTTGAGCCATGAATGCGGCGCGCTGAGCATCTGGGACCTGGCGCATTCGGCGGGCGCAGTGCCCATCGACCTGCACGGGGCCGGTGCTGACTATGCGATTGGCTGCACTTACAAATACCTCAACGGCGGCCCCGGTTCCCAGGCGTTTGTGTGGGTCAACCCGGCGTTGGTGGACCTGGTGCACCAGCCGCTGTCGGGCTGGTTCGGGCATACCCGGCAGTTCGCCATGGAATCCAGCTATGCGCCGAGCGCCGGCATCGCCCGCTACCTGTGCGGCACCCAGCCGATCACCTCGCTGGCGATGGTGGAATGCGGCCTGGAGATTTTCGAACAGACCGACATGGCCCGCCTGCGCAGCAAATCCCTGGCGCTGACCGACCTGTTTATCGAGTTGGTCGAAAGCCGCTGCGCCGCCCACAACCTTGTGCTGATCACTCCGCGTGAACACGCTCGGCGTGGCAGCCATGTGAGCTTCGAACACCCGGAGGGATATGCGGTGATCCAGGCCCTGATCGCACGTGGCGTGATCGGTGATTACCGCGAGCCGCGCATCATGCGTTTTGGGTTTACGCCGCTGTACACGAGTTTTACCGAGGTGTGGGATGCGGTGGAAATACTCGGTGAGATTCTCGACAACGGCACCTGGGACCAGCCGCAATTCAAGGTCCGCCACAGCGTCACCTGAAGATAACGCAGATCAAAATGTGGGAGGGGGCTTGCCCCCGATAACAGTGTGTCAGTCGCCGGATTTGCAGGTTGATACACCGCCATCGGGGGCAAGTCCCCTCCCACAGGAGATCTGTGACAACGGTTAGACAGTACAACCACAATAATAAAGGGGCACACCACGTGACCACGCCAGACAACGGCTTTGCCGAGATCACCCACCGCGAACTGGGCCTGAGGCGCCAGCTCACTTCCGGCCAGATGAGCATGATCGCCATCGGTGGCGCCATCGGCACCGGGCTGTTCATGGGCAGCGCCTATGCCATCGGCTACGCCGGGCCCAGCGTACTGGTGAGCTACGCGATCGGCGCGTTGATCACCTTGCTGCTGATGGGCTGCCTGGCCGAGATGACGGTGGCCCATTCCACCTCGGGCTCTTTCGGCGCCTATGCCGAGTTCTACATCAGCCCGCTGGCCGGGTTCCTGGTGCGTTATGCCTACTGGGCGGCGATTGTGCTGGCGGTGGGGGCCGAGGTCACGGCGGTGGCGATGTACATGAAGTACTGGTTCGCCCACGTGCCGGAATGGGTGTGGATCGTGTCGTTTTCCAGCGTGCTGATCCTGCTCAACGCCATCAGCGTCAAGACTTTCGGCAACTTCGAATACTGGTTTTCGACGATCAAGATCAGCGCCATCGTCGGCTTCATCATCCTCGCGGTGTACGTGGTGTTCGGCTCCGGCAACCCGCAATACGGGGTGCAGAACTACACGGCCCACGACGGGTTTTTCCCCCATGGCGTGAGCGGCATGTGGATCGCCGTGATCGTGTCGATCTTCAGCTACCTGAGCGTCGAGATGATCGCCGTGGCCGCCGGTGAAGCGGCAGACCCGGAGCAGGCCGTGAAGAAAGCCTTTCGCGCGACCATCGTGCGGCTGGTGGTGTTTTACCTGCTGACCCTGGCGCTGATGCTCGCCATCGTGCCGTGGAACCAGGCCGGCCAGGCCCAGAGCCCGTTCGTCACGGTGATGCAGACCATCGGCATTCCCGGCGCCACCGGGGTGATGAATTTCGTGATCCTGATCGCGGCCTTGTCGGCGATGAACAGTCAGCTCTACATCACCACGCGCATGATGTTCAGCCTGTCCCGCGCCGGCTTTGCGCCCAGGTCCATGGGGGCCTTGAGCAAGAGCGGCATTCCGCTCAATGCCTTGCTGTTGTCCAGCTCGGGCATCGCCCTGGCGACGCTGTTGAACCTGGTGTACCCCGGAAAGTTCGTTCACCCTGATGATGGCGATCTCGATGTTTGGCGCGATCTTCACCTGGTTCATGATCTTCCTCACGCACCTGTTCTTCCGGCGCTATCGCAAGCGCCATGGCGGCGCGAAGCTGTCGTTCCAGTTGCGCCTGTTTCCCTACAGCACGTTATTGGGGCTGGTGCTGATGGGTGCGGTGATGATCACCACGTACTTCACCGAAGCGTTCAAGATGACCCTGGTGTTTGGCGTGCCGTTCCTGCTGATCCTGTCGGCGGTGTATTACGGGGTTTTCCGCAAGGGCAGGGCCAAGGCATCGAACAAGGCCCTGGCGTAACCCGGCAATTGTTCGAACGAACGCGCGCATAACAGCAACGTGCGGCAAGCCCACTCTTCCTGCAACGGTTGGGCGATGAAGCGGCGCGGCGCTGGCCAGCGCGCCAGCGCCGCCTGGGGCACGATGCCCAGGCCGGCGCCGCGGGCCACCATGCGAATCAACCCGTCAAAACCCTCGGCGCGGATGCGCGTCTGCACACGAAAGCCCGCGTGCAGTGCCTGTTCTTCCAGGTACACCGCGAGGGCGCTGGCGGCGGCCAGACCCACGTAGTCGTATTGCAGGCTGTCGACAAAGCTCACCGTGCCGCCAGCCAGGGGATGGTCGTGCGGCATGATCAGCGCCAGTGGGTCGTCGCGAAAGGGCAAGGTCTGCAAGCCATGGGTGTCCACGGCGTCGGAGATGATCCCCAGCTCCGCCGTGCCCTGGCGCAAGGCCTGGGTGATGCGCAGGCTGGGCAATTCCTGCAGGTCGATATCGAGGTTGGGGTGTTCGCGCAGAAAGTCCGCAAGCAGTTCCGGCAGGTATTCGCTGAGCGCAGTGGTGTTGCACAGCAGGCGCACCTGGCCTTTGACGCCATTGGCGTATTCCGCCAGGTCCTGTTGCAGGTGCTCGGCCTGTTGCAACAACAGGCGGGCGTGACGGGCCAGGGCCTTGCCTGCCGGTGTGGGGGTGACGCCGCGACGCCCACGCTGGAGAAACTCGATGCCCAACGATGCCTCCATCGCCCGGATGCGGGCACTGGCGGCGGCCAGGGATAAATGGCTGCGGGCCGCGCCGGCGGTGATGTTGCCGGTGTCGAGGGTGTGCAGGTAGAGGCGCAGGTCGATCAGGTCAAAGTGCATGGCTGATGGCTCGGGTAACTGGATTGGCCTCAGGCTCACGCAAAACAAGAGGCTGCCTCAGTATATGGCGAATTTTAGAACGCATCGAAAAGTCGCACACTCTGCCCATGAATACCTTCCTCGCGTTTTACCAGAATCTCGGCCCCGCCCTTACCTTGCTGGTGATCGGCACCTTCCTGCTGGCCGGTACGGTCAAGGGGGTTATCGGCCTGGGCCTGCCCACTGTCGCCATGGGCATGCTCGGCCTGGCTATGTTACCGGCGCAGGCTGCCGCATTGCTGATCATCCCTTCGACCGTCACCAACCTGTGGCAATTGGCATTCGGCGGGCACCTGAGTGCTTTGCTCAAGCGGCTGTGGCCGATGTTGCTGCTGATTTTCCTCGGCACCGGGCTGGGCACGGTGTGGCTGGGGATGGACGGCGGGCAATGGGTGGTGCGCGCACTGGGCGCGGCGTTGCTGGTGTATGCGCTGAGCGGACTGTTCCTGCCCACGTTCAAGGTCAAGGCCCGGACCGAGCGTTGGCTGGGCCCTTTGTGCGGGCTGATCACCGGCCTTATCACCTCGGCCACCGGTGTGTTTGTGATTCCTGCCGTGCCGTACCTGCAGGCGCTGGGATTGAACCGCGATCAACTGGTGCAGGCGTTGGGGCTGTCGTTCACGGTATCGACCCTGGCCCTGGCCGCCGGTCTAGCCTGGCGCGGCACCTTGGGCGCTGGCGCAATCAATGCCTCGTTGCTGGCCTTGGTGCCGGCGCTGCTGGGCATGTGGCTGGGCCAGGTGGTGCGCCGGCGCATCAGTGCGGTGCTGTTCAAGCGGGTATTTTTTTATCGGCATGGTACTGCTGGGCGGGCATTTGCTGATCGGCGGTTAACAATTAACCGATCCCATTCGTGCCTTGTGGTCAAAGGTATTTTGCCCGATGGCGGCTTATTCCGAAGGACCGAGGTGGATAGTCTGCGTCCAGACATTTTCAACCTTCTGGATGCCTCCCATGAAAAAAGTACTCCTGCTCAACGGCGGTAAAAAGTTCGCCCACTCCGATGGTCGCTACAACGCCACCCTACATGACACCGCCTTGGCGGTGTTGGACCGAGGCGGTATCGACGTCAAGGTCACCCATATCGACGAAGGCTACGACGTAGCCGAAGAGGTCGCCAAATTCCTCTGGGCCGATGTGATCATCTACCAGATGCCCGGCTGGTGGATGGGCGCGCCATGGATCGTCAAGAAGTACATCGACGAAGTCTTCACCGAAGGCCACGGCAGCCTGTATGCCAGCGATGGTCGCACCCGTTCCGACGCCTCGCAGAAATACGGCAGCGGTGGCCTGGTCCAGGGCAAGCACTACATGCTGTCACTGACCTGGAATGCACCGCAGCAAGCCTTCGACGACCCGACCGACTTCTTCGAAGCCAAGGGCGTGGATGCGGTGTACTTCCCGTTCCACAAAGCCAACGAGTTCCTCGGCATGACCGGCCTGCCNACCTTCCTGTGCGTGGACGTGATGAAACGCCCGGCCATCGAGGTGGATGTGGCGCGCTACGAACAGCATCTGGCGCGGGTGTTCAACCTCTCGGTGTAAGCTGCGGTACACCGATAACGAGGACCGCCCGTGAAAGCCCGATCCGATGAGCTACAGATCTTCGTCAGCGTGATTGAGTGCGGCTCGATTTCCGCCGCCGCGGAGCAGGTCGGGCAGACGCCATCGGCGGTCAGTCGCACGCTGTCGCGCCTGGAAGCCAAGCTTGAGACCACGCTGATCAACCGCACCACGCGGCGCATGGACCTGACCGAGGAGGGCAAGTACTTCTTCGAGCAGGCCAAGCTGATCCTGGCGCAGATGGACGAGCTGGAAGAGCGCCTGTCGTCACGTCAGAAGAACCCCGCCGGGCGCCTGCGCATCAATGCCGCCGTGCCGTTCATGCTGCATGGGATCGTGCCCTACATCGCCGAATTCCGCCGTTTGTACCCGCAGATCCAGCTGGAGTTGAACAGCGATGACCTGATCATCGACCTGCTGGAACAGAGTACCGATATTGCGATTCGCATCGGTGCCCTGGCCGACTCCACCCTGCATGCGCGATCCCTGGGTTGTACGCCGCTGCATATCCTTGCCAGCCCTGATTACCTCAAACAGTACGGCACGCCGACGACGGTCGCCGAGTTGGCTGACCATACCCTGCTGGGCTTTACCCAGACCGAAACCCTCAACCACTGGCCGCTGCGCCATGTGGAAGGTGACCGCTGGCTGATCGAGCCCAGCGTGGCCGCGTCCAGTGGTGAAACCCTGCGCCAGTTGGCGTTGGAAGGGCAGGGCATTTGTTGCCTGTCGAACTTCATGACCGTCGAAGACATCAATGCCGGGCGCCTGGTGCCGGTGCTGGAGGCGTTCAACAGCGGGTATCGCCAACCGATCCACGCGGTGTTCTACCGCAACTCGCAATTGGCGCTGCGCATCCAGTGCTTCCTGGACTTTATCCAGGCCAAGCTGGCGCGGTATGCGTGCTGATTCGTGACCCTCACGCAAGAGTGAATTGGGCGGTGCGGGCTTATTCGTCAGGGATCAGTCCGTAACAATGGAGCCATCACTTACCCCGTCAGGAGCACTCTCCATGAACGTATTCATTACCGGCGCAGCCGGTTTTTATCGGCGGTTCCATCGCCACCGGCCTGGTCAAGGCCGGTCACACGGTTACCGGCCTGGTACGTAGCGCCGGGCAAGCCGCTGAAATGACCGCCCTGGGCGTCAACCCGGTGATCGGTACCCTCGACGATGCTGCTGTGTTGACCGAGCAAGCGCATAAAGCCGATGCAGTGATCAATGCTGCGAGCAGCGACCATCGTGCCGCGGTGGAAACCCTGCTGGCCGCGCTGAAAGGTTCGGACAAGCCATTCCTGCACACCAGCGGTTCGAGCATCGTGGGGGATGCGTCGGGCGGTAAGGCCAGCGATGTCATCTATTTCGAAGACAGCCTGCCGGAGCCGACCGTCGACAAGGCTGCCCGCGTGGCCATCGACAACCTGATCCTGGCGGCCGCAAAAGAAGGCGTGAACTCAGCGGTGATCTGCAACACCCTGATCTACGGCCACAGCCTGGGTGTGAAGCGCGACAGCGTGCAACTGCCGCGCTTGCTCAAGCAGGCACGCAAGAGCGGCGTGGTGCGCCATGTGGGCACCGGGCAGAACATCTGGTCCAACGTGCACATTGAAGACGTGGTGGCGTTGTACCTGCTGGCACTGACCCGCAACGTGCCGGGCACCTTCTACTTTGTGGAAAGCGGCGAGGCTTCGTTTATCGACATGACCACGGCGATTGCCCAAGCCCTGAACCTGGGCCAGCCGCAGGATTGGCCATTGGCCGAGGCTGAGGCCGAGTGGGGCTATGAAATGGCCAACTATGGCCTGGGCTCCAACAGCCGCGTGCGCGGCAGACATGCCCGCGAGTTGCTGGGCTGGGCGCCGAAGCGTACGTCGGTGGTGGAGTGGATTCGCCAGGAGATGGTCTAGTTTTCCGCCCTTTAGTTGTGGCAAGCCCGCTCACCACAGGGGTGTGTGCTTGCCTTAAAAATCTGGCCCCACCGCGCTCAATTCCGTACCATTCCCCGCCTTATCCCCCGCAATGCCCTGGTACCTCATGAACCTCACCCGTCTGCGCGCCGATGCCCTGGCCGGCCTCACCACGTCTTTCGCGCTGCTGCCCGAGTGCATCGCCTTTGCCCTGGTGGCTCACCTCAACCCGCTGATGGGGCTGTACGGCGCCTTTATCATCTGCACCCTTACCGCCTTGTTCGGCGGCCGTCCCGGCATGGTATCCGGGGCGGCAGGCTCGATGGCGGTGGTGATCGTCGCGCTGGTGGTGCAGCACGGCGTGGAATACCTGCTGGCCACGGTGCTGCTGGGCGGGCTGATCATGGTTGCGTTCGGC
>Ga0065696_1000982_pt1 | contig 10480 bp, 8 predicted proteins | sample SwiRhiMetagenome_FD_59085 | JGI IMG/M metagenome (GOLD analysis project Ga0065696, IMG submission 59085) | Bulk soil microbial communities from switchgrass field near East Lansing, Michigan, USA - East Lansing bulk soil v2 (version 2) | ecosystem: Environmental > Terrestrial > Soil > Agricultural...
CCGCCGCCATGCCGGCCAGCGGCAGGCAGATCCAGAAGCTCCAGCCCAGGTAGTGCGACAGCAGCGCGTAGGTGTAGGCGCCCACGGCGTAGAAGCCCACATAACCCAGGTCGAGCAGGCCGGCCAGGCCCACTACGATGTTCAGGCCCAGGCCCAGCAACACATAGATCAGGATCAGGGTGGCAATGTCGACCGCACCGCGCGAGCCGAAGAACGGCCAGATCAACGCGGCTACGATCAGGCCGATGATGATGTAGCGCTGGGTGCGTGGCAGGGTCAGGAATTGGCTGACCTTGGGCGAGACCAGCGGGCCACGGTTGCGCTTGAACAGGGCACCGACCTGCTGGGTGAACAGCACGCGCAGGAACATCAGCACCGAACACAAGGCGATGATGGTCAGCGTCACGGGGCCGGTGCCATGCACTTCCAGGTTGATGCCGACAATGCTCAGCTTGAGGCCGAGTACCGGGAAGGCCACCGCCCACACCAGCAAGGCGCTGAAAAACGGCCGAGTTTAAGATATCTGCTCATACTTTCTCAACCTCCGGACGGCCCAGGATGCCGGTCGGACGGAACAACAGCACCAGAACCAACAGGCCGAACGCCACGACGTCCTTGTATTGGTCACCGAAAATATCGGCACCAAACGCCTCGGCCACCCCCAGCACCAGGCCGCCGAGCATCGCGCCCGGGATACTGCCGATGCCGCCCAATACCGCTGCGGTAAAAGCCTTGAGGCCTACCAGGAAACCGGCGTTGGGGTTGATCACGCCGTACTGCATGCTCAGCAGTACCGCCGCGACGGCTGCCAGTGCGGCACCGATCACGAAGGTCAGGGCGATGATGTTGTTGGTATTGATGCCCAACAGGTTGGCCATCTTGATGTCTTCGGCGCAGGCTCGGCAGGCGCGCCCCAGACGGGAGCGGGAGATGAACAGGGTCAGGCCCAGCATGGCCACCAGGGTGACGACGAAGACCAGGATCTGCATGTAGGAAATCAGCACTTCTTCCGCCCCGCCCGGACCGAAGGAGAAGCTCCCCGGGATCAGGTTGGGGATGGATTTATCCTTGGAGTCCTGGGACAGCAATACGGTGTTCTGCAGGAAAATCGACATGCCGATGGCGGAAATCAGCGGGATCAAACGGTTGCTGCCACGCAAGGGACGGTAGGCAACGCGCTCGATACTGTAGCCATAGGCACTGGTTACGACGATCGACGCCAGGAACGCGGCGGTCATCAACAGCGGCAGGGAGTCGGATACCCATCATGGCCAGCCCGGCAAGGGCAATGAAGGCCACGTAGGAACCAATCATGTATACCTCGCCATGGGCGAAGTTGATCATTCCAATGATGCCGTAAACCATTGTGTAGCCAATGGCTATCAAGGCATAGGTGCTGCCAATGGTCAGCCCATTAACCAGCTGTTGGAAAAAATGATAGATCTCAGGCATTACAGCGCTCCTAAAAACCCGATACGCATTTCACTGGTGGAGTCATGTTCCGGCCCCGTGCTGTGTTCTGTGAGCACATTTGCACAAAGCGTTTGCCAGCGAACCGCTGGTGACGGTTTTAAGATTTTCAGGTGAGCCAGCGCCCGGATCGCGGGTGACAGGCCCATAAACCTCGTAAAACAAAGCCCACTGCTCTCACAGTGGGCTTGTTGGACCAGTAACGCCTGGCTTACTGAGGGGAAACTTCGGTTTTTGGTTTGCCGAAGTGCCATTCGTAGACCACGAACTTGAAGTCCTTCAGGTCGCCCTTGGCGTCGAAGCTCAGGTCGCCGGTAGGGGTCTTGAAGGTGCCCGCGTGGATGGCCGCGGCCACTTTGGCGGTGTCTTCGCTCTTGGCAGTCTTGATGCCCTCGGCGATGACTTCAACGGCCGAGTAGGCCGGGAACACGAACGGACCGGTTGGGTCCTGCTTGTTCTTGGCGAACTCTTCAACGATGGCTTTGTTGGCCGGGTCGGTATCGAAGGATTTAGGCAAGGTCACCAGCAGGCCTTCGGAGGCGCCCTGGGCGATTTGCGAGATGGAGTCGTTGCCGACGCCTTCCGGGCCCATGAACTTGGCGTTCAGGCCTTTTTCCTTGGCTTGGCGCAGGATCAGGCCCAGCTCCGGGTGGTAGCCGCCGTAGTAGACGAAGTCGACGTTGGCTTGCTTGAGCTTCTGGATGATCGAGGAGAAGTCTTTGTCGCCGGCGTTCAGGCCTTCGAAGACGGCAACCTTGGTGCCTTTCTTCTCGAGGGTCTGCTTGACGGCGGTGGCGATGCCTTCGCCGTATTGCTGCTTGTCGTGCAGGACGGCAACGATTTTCGGCTTCACGTGGTCGGCGATGTAGTTGCCGGCCGCCGGGCCCTGGGCGCTGTCCAGGCCGATGGTGCGGAAGATCAGCTTGTAGCCACGGGCGGTGATTTCCGGGCTGGTGGCTGCCGGGGTAATCATGATCACGCCTTCGTCTTCATAAATGTCGGACGCTGGCTGAGTGGAGCTGGAGCAGAGGTGACCGACCACGAACTTGACGCCGTCGTTGACCACTTTGTTGGCTACGGCCACGGCTTGTTTAGGATCGCAAGCGTCGTCGTATTCTTTGGCTTCGAGCATTTTGCCGTCGACGCCGCCCTTGGCGTTGATGTCGGCGATGGCCTGCTTGGCACCCATGAATTGCATGTCGCCGTATTGCGTTACAGGACCAGTTTTTTGGACCGGCGATGCCGATCTTGATGGTGTCGGCTGCGAACGAATGGCCGGCAACCCCCAGCCAGGACCATAGCGGCAAACAGTTTGGAAATCTGCTTAGTAGCCTTATTCATAGTGCTCCACTCTTACTGTTGTATTTTTTATAGTTCTAGCGGCCTTGTGAGCTGCAGAACCGGATCGGATATCTCGGATATCCCCCCGGCAGTGCCCTGGCAACTGTACCGGTACAGTGTAGAGCGCCGGTTGATCGCTTGAAAAGCTGGCTGCCGGGGGCAAAAGCCGGGTGTGTCGCTTAAATGAAAGAAAAAGACAGAATTGCGGCGGGGTGATGCCAGCGTTCCAGGCAATCCTTGGCTTTCCTGACACTTTCTATCGATGACTCATTTGCAACTGGGTTTTTCTGCCGGAGAGGGGGCGCTATGATTGCGCCGATTTTTTCCCAGGTGAATTCCCATGACTCAAGAACCTAGCACCCTCTATGCCAAGCTGCTCGGTGAAACCGCCGAAATCTCCTGGAAGGAGCTTGAGCCGTTCTTTGCCAAAGGTGCCCTATTGTGGGTCGATGCCGGCCTGGATTTGATCGAGGCCGCCGAGGGAATGGCTGAAGACAACCGCGATAAAGTCGCTGCCTGGTTGGCCGCTGGCAGCCTTTGCGAAGTGTCTGCGACGCGGGCATTGGACCTGGTTGAACGTGACCCGAGCTTGTGGGCGGTGGTGGTTTCGCCGTGGATACTGATCCAGGAAAGGGCGGTGTGATAAAGGGTTGCACTGAAAAGGTGCGTGATTTTCCGTTTTAAAAGTGTGTAGCTGAGTAACCGCTGGCGCCGTGATGGCATCTTGCCGTGAAGAAAGGTCACAGCGCTGGGTGACGCGTACGTCAGGGGAACAGTTTTCTCGCCGGTGAATAGGCCGGAGAATTGTTTCTCAGTGTGAATAAAAGGGTGATGCCTGTCAGATCACGGCGTAGGATGCGGCGAATTCCGGTAAAGTTCGCCGCTTGTCACCCGGAGCTAGTCATGCCGTCAGCGCTGTCCCCCTTAGCGAAGCCTTCGCACCAACTGCTTTACCTTATCTACGGTCGCCAGGACGTTTATCGGCGCGAAGCCAAGTTCAGTATCCTCACTGCCCTGTCCCAACTCAAACCGGGCGAGTCGCTGTGCATCCGGGTCATGACCGATCGGCCCCAGGACTACATTGGCTGGCCGGTTGAAACCATCGCCCTGGACGAGCAGACCCTGGCCCAATGGCAGGGTGAAAACGGTTACCCCCATCGCCGCAAGGCCTGTGCGATCGCCCAAGGGCTTATGCTGGCGGACAAGACCCTTTTCGTTGACACCGACACGCTGTTCCTCAAGTCCCCCCATCGTGTGTTCGAACTGATAGAGCCGGGCCAGTATGTGATGGNCGGCTTCGAATACGACTGGAGCTATGTCTGCAAGCGCCCTGACTATCTCAAGTTGGGCGAGCACCTGCAGGCCCATGGCATCTCTGCGGATAACAGCTTCAAGCTCTATAACAGTGGTCTGTGCGGCGTGCGTGCCAGCGATGCGCCGCTGCTCGAAGCCTCCATCCGCCTGATCGACGAGTGGACGCGGAACTCGTTCGATATTCACACCATCGAGCAAATCGCGATTTCTTTCGCGATGCGCGACCACAAGGTGCGCGAGGCGCATAAATTCGTTCATCACTACTTCGCCGATAAGCGCTTCTTCCATGCCATGCAAGCGCACTTCTTCACCCTTCACGGTGAGGCATTCGGCCCTGAGCTGGTGACGCGATGCCTGGATGTGCCGCGAGTCAAGCCGGTGCCCTCGCCCTGGCAGCGGCTGCGCATCAAGTGGAAGCTGCGCAATCAGCGCAAGCACCTGAAAAAGGTCGGTCGTGACTTGCTCTACGGCAGTTCGGCGCCTGCGCATCCGTACTACGACGTGTGTCGACACGGGTGGTGGGAATCGGCTTCGCGGGAGATTCGTGGCTGGGATGAGGCGGAGCAGAAGCGGTTCTTCGGCGCAAAAAATTCCGGCTGGCCGAAGCATTTGCCCCGGCCTGCAAGACGCGCCGACGAAAAGACCATCATCGCGTTCCTGCGTCAACGCATGACGCACTGAGGTTGCAACGGCGCCAGGCGGCGCCGGTCACACTGGGCTAGGCGGTCTTGCCGGTGTGGTTATTCAACGAAATAACCTTGGTCTTGCCGATGCGGTGACGGTAGATCTCGCGCAAGTACTTGATCGCCTTCTTCACACAATCCCGTGACAGGCGAATGTCATTGATCGACACGAACTTCTCTTTGTCGTTGATCAACTCGCGGTACTTCTTCTCATACATCGGCTTGATCGCGTACCAGTTGGTATCGAGGATCTTCGCCGGGTTTTCAAACTCATTGAGCAACTCGTCGATGCGGTCTTCGTCGAAGTCCTCGTGGATGATGAAGTCCAGGATCGAATTGTCCAATGTGTCATCGAAGCGGTACGGGTTGCGCGCAAAGCAACGCTTGATAAAGGCCACGATCAGTGTGAGGAAGTCATCCGACAGGCACGGGCTCTTGGCGATCAGGGTGGTCAGCGACAGGTTGGCGGACGCGCCGATCACCAGGGCATAGCGCTTGAGGGTGGTGTTGGGGAACAGGCTGTTGAGGTGCGTCTTGAGCCGGTTCAGGTCCATGTAGGACAGCTTGTAGTCCTTGGGCAGCGAGACGATCGACACCACCGACGAGCAGTTCTTGAAAAAGTGCAGGTCATGCAGCGCCGCCGCGTCGTAGCCGGAGTTCTTGTATTGCTCCAGGGACGCCTTGTAGCGCTTGGACTCGATCGGCAACAGGCTGATGCCTTCGATGGCCTGGGTGACCTTGTTGAAATGCGGCAGGTCGATGGAGCGGAAGAACAGGTCNTCGATGTTCAGGCGCTGGGGCTCTTTCTCGAAGACTTTGAACTTGTCATTGGACGGCGCCGGGGTTTCCGGTACNACGGATTCGGCGTAGGCAATCGCCACCGGCCCGGCCAGGCTCATGAACAGGTCATTGGCGTCCAGGCGGATGGTTTCGCCGATGTCGATGCCGGCGCGACGGAAGTAGTTCTGGTCGTAGTCGGTGGTCACGGCCTGGGCGGTGAGGATGTTGAAGATCTGCTGGGANATGTACTGGTTGGCGTGTTTTTCCATGGCATTGACGTCAATGTTCTGGATATTGCCGTCATCGCTCTCTTCGGCGTAACGCATGATGTCGTTGGAGATCAGCATCATCGCGTTCCAAGGCCGGATGCGCCCCTTTACGCTGGCTTCGCTGCTGTCTTCATTGTCGAAGTTGTACGAGAAGTCCCACTCCTCCGAAAGGTACTTGCACAGCAGTCGCCCGGCGTTGATGTGCAGCGCCTCGGACATTTCGCTGCGGTGGTCGGAGATGTTCGGCAGCACGCAAATACCGCTGGTGAAGATCGGCTCGAACACGAAGGCGTGACCGCTTTTGCTGTCGTGCTCATCGGCGGGCTTGGTGTCGAACGTCTTGTTCATGTACGAATGCTGCTGTGCCAGGCCGAATTCCGAGGCCATGCCCGAACCGGTACCGCCGCCGGCGCTGAAGATCGAGAAGTACAGGCGCGACTGGTTGGCCTTGATGCCGCAGGAGTCGATCAGGTACGAGTGGATCATCTTCCAGTCGGGGCTGGAAAAGCGCTGGGTGTCTTTGTTGAGGATGATCTTGGCCAGGTACTGGCCGAGGATCGGCGCGTTACCGGCGCCACCGGCATGGACTTCGGAGAGGTCCATGATTTTCATCTTGCTGTAGTCGCGCAGGAAGCCGCTTTTTTCGCCCTTGCGCGAGAAACGGATACGCCCGGCGATGTCCTTGTCCAGGTCACCGAGCATCACCAGCGGTTCCACCAGGAACACCGGCTTGCTGGCCTTGCCGCCGCCCAGGCGCAGGTTGTTGCGAATCCACTGGGCCGGGCTGTAGCCCTTATCCAAGGATTTGTCTTCGGTGCTGAATTCGTTGAGGTAGAACTTGCGCGCGTTGTACACCAGCTCCGCCACGTCCAGCGCGATGTTCGAACCGCAGCGGCCCAGGCCGATCAGGCAGACCGAGGGGAATTCCTGCTCGCTGTGCTGCTCGCTGTCGCCTTCCAGGTGAGGCGGGCGCGGGAACACCATGTCGCGCAGGCCGTCGAGGTTATCGAGGATCCGGTCGGTATTGGTTTCGGTGAAGTACAGGTATTGCTGGGTGGCCAGCGGGCGCGCGGTGCTCAATGACTTTGAACCTGAGGGTTTGCCCTCAGGCGCTGGGAGCAACACGTCGGATACCACGGTGCCAGAGTTATTTTTAGAGGTCATTGTGCGCCATGTGCCTGGGCGGATGGCTGAAAAGTGCCAAATAGCCATCACGGAATGGGAGATCGCGACTTTACAGTGCGTCCTTGTCCGAACCATCAGGCTTACCCAGTGTGCTCAGGAAAAACCTGGCCGGACTCTGATGAATCGGCCGTTCGTCGGCGATCTTTAGGTAAGTGATGGCGAAATGCCAAAGATTCGACGTCAGCGAATTGGCCTGACAACGGAGGTGGATCCGGGGCGGCCGTGGGGGACGAGGCTCTTTTGTCGCAGGGGTGTCCTTGGTGCTCGCCACGCTGGTTGGGGGGATCGGATTGCGCCTGTCGATCCCCTGCATTGCGCCCATTATTTCACTGGCGGGCACCGCCGGGCTCAATAGGTAGCCCTGGACGAAATCACAGCCATGATTGAGCAGCAGATCGAATTGGGCCTGGGTTTCCACGCCTTCGGTCACCACCTGCAGGTGCAGGGTGTGAGCCATGCCGATAATCGCCTGGACGATCTCGATGTCGGCGGTCGACTTGGGAATGTCCTGGATAAACGAGCGATCGATCTTCAGAGTGTTGAGCGGCAGGCGCTTGAGGTAGGCGAGGGAGGAGTAGCCGGTGCCAAAGTCGTCGATGGCCAGCGACACGCCCAGCGCGCGGATTTGCCGCAGCAGGGCCAGGGTGCTGCTGATATTGCCCATCAAGGCATTTTCGGTCACTTCCAGCTCCAGGCGGTTGGCGCTGATCCCGCTGAAGCGCAGCGCATCTTCGATCTCATCCGCCAGCTCATCGCGGGCCAGGTTCAGGGCCGAGCAATTCACTGTCATGGTCAGTTCGGTATAGCCTCGGTCGGAGAGCAGGCTCAAGTCATGACAGGCCTGGCGCAAGACCCAGTGGTCGAGTTCGGCGATCAGCCCGTTGCTTTCGGCAATCCCGATAAACCGAGCCGGGGTCAGCAGCCCATGTTGCGGATGCTGCCAGCGCACCAGGGCCTCCAGGCGTGTGACTTTGCCCAGCTTCATGTCAAAGATCGGTTGGTAGAACAGTACCAACTGGTTCTGGGCGCGCAGGGCGTTGCGTAGCTCTTCTTCCAATTGCAGTTCGAGGAAGGCGCGGGTCTTCAGGTTGGAGCTGAAGAAGTTCAGGCCATTGCGTCCCATGTCCTTGGACTGGTACAGCGCCAGGTCGGCGTTCTTGAGCAGCTCTTCGCAGGTCAGGCCATCCTCGGGAAACAGGCTGATGCCGATGCTGGTGGTCATCACCATACGGCGGCCGGCGAGTTCGACCGGGTCCTTCATCTTCTGCATGATGCGCTGGGCCAGGTGTCGCGCTTCGTCGCGGTGGTGAACGCTGATCAGGATGCAGAACTCATCGCCGCCAAACCGTGCGACCACGTCCGCATGGCTGCGCACGGAGCCTTTGATATGGCTGGCGAGAACGCTGAGCAATTGATCCCCAGCGTCATGGCCGAGGCTGTCGTTGATGCGTTTGAAGTGATCAATATCGAGGAAAATAACCGCCATCATGCCGTTTGAAGCCGTTTTTTCGGCGATTTTTTCCGCAAAAATCTGATTGAAGCCGCGCCGATTAAGCAGGCCGGTCAGCGCATCGTAATGAGCCACCTGTTGCAGGGAGGCGCGGGCCTGGTCCAGTTCGCTGAGCAGCGCGTTGACCCGACGCAGGTCGCGCTCCTTGTGCTGCAGCTTCTTGTCCGCCAGTGCGGCGCTGATGCTGCTGCCGATCACCAGGAGGGTGATCACGGCGACCGACAGGCCCAGTTGGATGGGGTTGTTATCCAGCGCTAATGAGAGGTCGGCCCCCGTGGGGACGATCAGTTGCATGGAGGCCATGCCGGTAAAGTGCATGCTGATAATGCCCGCGCCCAACATCAGGCTGGCGGCGTATTTGAGCAGTTGATGGAAGACGCCGGCGCCGGTACGCAGGTAGCTCGACAACAACAGGGCGGCCAGGCTGGCGCCAATGGCGATGCCCACCGAGGCGAGCAGCAGGCCCGACTCGAAATACGCCTGGGCCTGGGAACGCATGGCCGACATGCCGACGTAATGCATCAGGGCGATGCCGATGCCCATCCACAGCGATGCCAGCAGGTATTGGTTAAATCGCAGTTTGGTGTGACTGAGGGTTTGCATGGCGAACAACGAGGCGATCAGGGCGATGACCAGCGAGGCGAACGTCATGAGCAGTTCGTAGTGAATCGCGACGGGTGCCTGGAAGGCCAGCATGCTGATGAAGTGAGTGGACCAGATACCCCCTGCCAGGCAACCGGCACCCAGCCAACGCCAATGGCGGCGAGCGGTAGGGTCTTCGACATGGCCAACCCGTTCGGCCATGTCCAGGGTGCCGAACCCCGCCGCACAGGCGACCAGATAGGCCAGCAGCACCAGAAAAGGGTTATGACTGCAATTGAGTAATAAGTGCCCGTTCGCTGGGAGGTCGGTAAAAAAGTGCAGACCTAGCCATTCCATAGCATGTCCCGTCATAGCGTCACGTCACAGCCTACGGCGATGACCTATGAGGTCGAGTATAGAAGCCTCGCGGGATTTTCCAGCGATAATGGCACTTTGCTCTGAATGATTTTGGCATGCCGTGCATAGCAATTAGTGCTAAGCGCTGATGGGCAATTCCAACTCGAACGGTGCTTGTAACGGCGGCAGGCCGAACGCAGCACGGGCCGCGTCGCAATCGACATTCTGTTCGCCCTGGCTCCATGAAGCTTCAAATTCTCGGCAGGGGCTTGAGCGTTGCTCATAAATCGAGCAGCTCGTGCTTTTGCCGACTTCGCCTTCAAGGCTGCAGCAGCGCGCGGGTTTCTGGTCGGTACCGATCATTGCCACGCGGGTGGGGTTGATCTGCACCACCAGGTCATCAGGCACCGTCCCTCCCGAGGAGGCGCACTCACCCCAGAAAAAAGACACACGAAAGTGTGAACAGCAGGCACCGCAACTCAGACACGGACTGGCTTCGGACATGGGCGTCATCGATAAGAAAAGTAGAGTGGGGGACTACTGGAAGGCTCGCCATTCTAATCGGGTCGTGGCCGTTGGGAAGGGGGGCAGGCACTTATATTTTTGTCGGCAAAGTCCCGTGCTGTCGGGTGAAATCATGCCCTATCAGCTTTACGAATCATTACAGACAACCACGGCTCGCCTGACTATGTTGCAGGTACCGGGCGGGATGCATCGGGCATCGCAGCTCTCATAACAATAAAAGAGACGGACCCATGCAGAACTCGACCCAAGCGGCGAATGCCTGGCGCATTCTGTTCCTGCTGTTCCTGGCCAACCTGTTCAACTTCTTCGATCGCACCATTCCGGCCATCATCATCGAACCGATCCGTATGGAATGGCATCTCAGCGACTTTCAGCTGGGGATCATCGGCACGGCATTCACTCTCGTGTATGCGATTGCCGGCCTGCCTCTGGGACGGATGGCCGATACCGGTTCACGCAGCAAA